>ERZ1034976.264-NODE-264-length-49643-cov-5.779947_pt1 | contig 49643 bp, 43 predicted proteins | sample MGYA00520623_ERZ1034976 | MGnify/ENA primary metagenome ERZ1034976 (study PRJEB33766, sample SAMN09781774) | gut metagenome | biome: gut microbiome | host: Homo sapiens | place: Madagascar | study: EMG produced TPA metagenomics assembly of the PRJNA485056 data set... | reverse complement strand
AAAATAGCTTTTACCTTATGTCAAGGTAACATAATTTACTAATTTGTACTTTTTTAAATACCACAATTGCCTATTTTTCAAACAGGAACAGCCTTTTTACCAGTTCACCTCTCGCTTTGGCATTTCTTAATACCGCTCTAACGGATGTGTGCCTGATTTTCCGGTTATTCCTAAGAAACCGTACCAGTGTCATGCACCAGAGCAGGGGCCAGAGTAAAAAGCATTTCCCGGCCCGTGGGAAATTCAGATGCATCTGATGTTGAAACTCGCGCGTATAAGCGCCAAAGCCGCTGCCCCTCACCGCTACCATCCTGTCCTCCGAGGTCTTGCCGAATTCTTCGCTGTCCAGTACATCCCTTAAAAATGCCGTCTGCAGAGTATCCCCTGCCGTCCGGACTCCTTTGCCGAACACTTCTGCTGTATCTTCCTTCGGACCGCTTTTCAGAAAGCTTACGCTTTCCTCCGGCAGTCCCAGATATTCCACACAGGTAGCTGTTACCACATCGGAAAAACCTTTGAGACCGCTTTCCGCTATCAGCTTTTTATAAAGCTGTTGTTCTTCACCGGATACTCCTTTTTTCCAGAAGACCACCCAGTCGCATAGAAGCTTCAGCCCAAATCCGGCACGCAGAAAGTGCTGCAGCATATGAAGAAGCAGTTCGTATGCGTGGCAGGCGCCGGTCAGCACCGGCAGGGTAACCCCCATAATTTCCTTTTCCTCCGTGTGTACTGCGAAAAGCTCCCTGCATTTCTCCAGATAGGTATTCATGGCGGCATTGTCAAACGGCTCCGCTATCAGGGTGTGCAGTTCCACCACTATTCCTTCCGCAGTCTGCATCACCAGATGGTGCGGGGAATGTTGTTCTTCCTTTACCGTCATGCCATGTGCCAGAAAAAGCGCCCGGGCCTTCGGTAAATCGCCTTCCTTCAGCAGATACAAATCCACATCGCCGGATTTGCGCAGTTCCGGCACCGGGTAATAAGCCGAGGTCGCCGTTCCTTTTAATAAAGCAACCGGTACGTCCGCCTCACTCAAAAGCCCTGTGAGAAATTTGCCGGTAAACAAAAGGTGGTAATTCTGGCTCACCGTCCGCCGGGCTGCCTGCTGCCAGACCGTCCTCCATGCGACCATACATTCAGATGCCTGTGCGGCAGTCTCCAGCACATCATACAGAAGGGGAAGTACCTGATGTGCCTGCGCCATGGCAAAAAGCTTTTCATAGTTTATATTGTCCGTCTGTCCGGAACTATTTATTTTTTCCCGGTCCGAATTGCCTGCCAATGCTGCTTTCAGCAGCCGGAGCAGTTCCTGCTCTTCTCTGTCGGGACCGACCGCAACTTTCTCTGCCCTTTCCATAAAATCTGCCTTTCCGTCACTCGTTTCTATCACGCTTTTGCATTCTCACCGGCTTTCAGACCTCTCATCTCTGCCGCACTTTCGCTTCCTCACCGGCTTTTCAGGCTTTCCAACTCTACGGTACCCAGCAGGTAACCGTATTTCGTGGGATTTTGCTCATTGGCAAAATAAATCTGCCTGCCGCTGTCCTTATCCGTAAGGCGCAGGTACACCCGGCAGCTGCCGGACTGCCACCCTGTCAGGGAAACGTCCGCCGAAACCGTTTCCACACGTTCTGCTCCTCTTCCGCCCACAAGATATGTAAAATCCACGTCCAAAGGGATTTCCCGGCATTCTCCGGTATCCTCACACACTACAATAACCTCCGGCACCGTTTCTTTTAAAATCGGCGCAAAACCCACATTCTGTAAGTCTATCCGTAAGGAAAGAATATCCTTCCAGAAATGATATTCTCCGCTCACCTCTCTTAGAAGCAGGCGGTAGCCCAGATGCCTTTCCACATAGGAAAGACCGTCCATGCCCTGATAACAGCCCTCTTCCTCAACCGTGGCGGCTGCCCATTTTTCCAGAACCCTTCTGTCATAGTCCTCATTCAGGTAGCTGATATGCATAACGGCAAGGTCGTGCATGGCAGTTTCCCAATCGTTGTAAGGATTATCCACAATCACTTCCCCGCCGTTGGGAACATATCCACAAAGCTCCTCCTGAAAGGCAAGCTCTTCCTCCCGGTTCCAACAGGAAAAATCCCCTGCCTCCTTGCGGGAGGCTTCCCCATATGTGCCGTAATCGCTGTAATTTCCCAGAATACCGTCATTGAAAAGTCCCAGCCTGCAGCCGTCCTCAAACGCCTCCGGGATTTCCGCAAAGCCGGTGGCATTCCGCCACTGCATGGGCATCCGTACCGCCAGATACACACTGTCCCCCGTTGCCGTCCTTAAGGTTTCGTACAGTGTATGCCAGTCCTCTGCCGTACTGTAACGGGTGCCGTTCATTTCTCCCCAGTTGCCGGTAAACAGCCCCTGCAGGGTAAAAATGATGTCCTTATTTTCCGCCACAAGGGGTCCAGTCTGTTCTATATGCCGCAGAATAACGGAAATGTCTTCCGGTTCCGTTTCCGCATTTTCTCCCGACCAGTCATACAGGAAGCGGACAATCAGCTGCTTTCCCGTCCCACGGAGCGCCTGAAACAGACCACGGATACTGTCAAGCCCCTGCTCTGTCAGTTCCCTGTCCCGGTAATTGCAAAGATTTATCTGAATCATGGTCAGATTCGTTCCGGTATCGTCCTGAAACCGCTCTGCCACCGTTTCCTCCCACTCTGCATTTTCATCCGCAATCACAAATCCGTATATATAATAAAAACCGCGGTTGGGATTGGATAAATACCGGGAGGACTCCGTAAAACATTCTGCCGAAAAGATAACTCTGCCATGCCCTCTTTTTCTCCCCCAGACAAAGAGAAGTCCTATAAGAAGAAGGGCAGGCAACAGCATTCCTGCCGTAAAACGCAGCGCCGTCTTTATTCTGTTTTGCCTGCGTTTCACCTGTTGTGCCAAGCTCTTTCCCCTTTCATTCATCCTCTATTGCCAGCTGGTACAGACATGCCGGATTTTGCCGGAAATAGTAGCATACAAAATTTTTATCTTCATAATACGTTTTCAATTCACCCGGATAAAGCTTTTCAAATGAATCGCACCATTTCTGCAGACGGGATTCCACCACGGTACGGGACAGCAGATCCGAATACGCCGCAGATGAAATCGGGAAAGCGTAAAACGGCGGTTCCGCCAGCTCCGGAGAAATCGTTGCAGTGAAAATAGCTGGGCACTGGCTCACATTGCTTTCGTACAGGGCCGGATATTTTTCCGCCGCCAGCCAGGACGGGCCTCCGAAGAAATGGCTCTGGGCATAGCCCAGCGGATGCTTCTCCACAAATAAGAAGACATATTCCGTAGGAATGGTGTAGTCGTCCCTGGTGCATTCGTTCACAAAATTAACCGCCTCTTCGTGCAGCCCGTACTGAATAACCTGATACAGTTCATCTACCGGCGACACAATGGTATAACTGTTGTGCGGCAGGGTTTCCGTAATCCGGTAGGTGCTCATGACCGCTCCGTTAAAACGTGTCAGCTCATAATATAAATAGCCGTGGAACGTTCCCGTCATGTTGGTAAATGCATAAATCGCACCGGTAAAAAGAAGCGCCGCCGTTTTCATAACCGCCCCGGGAAGGAATAACGCCAACAGCGTAAAGACTGCATCCACCGGAATCATGCACATGGCAGTCAGAAGCAGTTGTATGGAGGAGCAGAGTCTGGCTCCCGCAATCAGTGCGGGCAGACCCAGTGCTTCCGCGCAGTACATTCCAATGAAAATAACCGTAGAAAGTGTCAGGGACAGATAATGGTCAAACATTCCCGCCTGTATGCCCTTTCTGTGGAAAACAAACCGCAGTAGCACGGCTAATATACGGCAGAATACAAAAACCGCCAGTGCCAGCGCCGTCATTTTTAGGAAACCGTCCGCCCGCTGTTCCTTATACAGGGTCACGTAGCCCGCCCGGTACAGGGCGTCTGCCTCTTTCAGAATAAATGCTTTCAGCCGGGTAATCAATGGCTCCCTGGGCGGCTGGGGTGTTTCCCCGCCGGCAGTGCTGTTCTCTCCGTCTGCATTGCCGGTGCCGCTGTTTTCTCCGTCCGCTCCCGTTGTGACGGTTGCGTCGATGCCGCTGTTTTCTCCGTCCGCTCCTGATGTGACGGTTGCGTCGCTGCCGTTGTTCTCTCCGTTCGCTCCTGATGTGACGGTTGCATTGCTGCCGTTGCCGCCATTTTCCAGACCGCCGCTGCCCTGTCCGTCTGCGCTGCCTGCGGCATCGTTTTCCCCGTCCGGCGCCATATAGCCGGAGGCGGCGCCCTCCACACCGTTGATAACGTTCATCGCCCAGTTAATGGAGCCCTGGAACGGAATGCCGGAAGCCAGTGCCCCCGCCATGGGAACCACCGCTATCAGCACACCCACCAGTACGGCGCCCACAAGGGATACAAAACGGGTGGACTTGAAGATCCTTGAAAACAGAGCCGGTACAAATGCCACGCACAGGAAAAAAGCCATAATGGTAGGGTAGAAATGCACCGCCAGCGTCACGGCAATGGCAAGCATAAATACCAGTAAATTTTCGTTATAGTAAGCCTTTTTCAGAAACTGCAGTTTTTTACCCCATTTATTCTGCGGCAGTCTGATTTCCTCTTTGGGCGTATTCAGATACCGTATCAGGAAAGCCGGACATAAGAACATGGCATACATACCGAATTCCTGCGGAATGGTCCACTGCAGACGGGACATGCCGAACACACTGTCAATGCACACCACATCCAGCGTCAGAAACAATGCCAGTGCAAAATGCGGAGTAAAGCGGAACCGGAAAATCTCTTTCAGAAACAGGTATGCCGAAAGCAGAAAAACCATCACATGAATGCCCTGGGTAAACAACATACAGCTGTAAATACGGATACCAAACAATGTATGCATGGCGTAGATAAAGCAGTGCATCCCCTCCGGGTACACGCCGTCCGAGAAAATCTGTCCCTGCGTCAGGGCATAAATCCACTGGTTGTGGGGATAAATATCACCGAAACCATAGGAATAATCCTGAAAAGCGCCATAGCTGAAGTACATGCAGCCGAACACCAGCAGCACAAAAAGAAGTCCGTATTCCACAAAATGCCCCTTTATCCGCTGAAAGCCTTTTTTTAAGATACCGGCAATTTTTCTCTGCAGCCATTTTCCGCATTTTAACAAAAAATGCCGGATACCGAAGGTGCCGTTCAGCACACGCAGAAGCAGGGGAATGTCTGCCTTCCCGGACATAATTTTTGTTACAATAAAATACACAAGGGGACCGTAAAACAAAATCCGCACCACCCAGGGATTTAAGAAATGTATGAGTCCTAAAAGAAGCACCACCGTATTGATGCCAAGCACCGATACGGTCGTACAGAAGCCGAAGCGGAAGGTCAGGGATTTCCCCTTCAAAAACCTTCTGCACAGAAAAGAAGGATACACAATCATCAGGACAAAATAGGCGCCCAGTACTTTTGTAAATTCCAGTCCCCAGTATAACGCTGTCATGATGTTTCCTCCTTTCCTTAAAATTCTTATTTAATATAGCCCAGATAAACGCTCTCGCCCATCATCTTGTTGGCAGGATAAATCACCCTGCCGTCCTGCTTTCTGCGGATGGTCAGGTAAAATGCATAATTGGTGCCTGCGTTTCCGAACAGTCCGACCACAGCCGTATAGCTTTCCTTCTTTCCGGCATCCAGAAGCCGCAAATCGCAGCTTATTTTCCTGCTGCCCTTTTCTCCGCTTCCGGTCAGCCAGCTTAAGTAGACCTCCGCCTCCCGGTACAGATTGGCAAAGCCCACATTTTCTATGTCAACCGTCACTTCGCAGGCTCTTTCGCCCTCGGATTTGCCCAGAAATGAAATTTTCACATCCCGGATTAAAAAGCGGTAGCCCAGATGCGCTCCGATATAATCATACAGGTTAATGCCCATCCAGGGGCCCCTGCCGTTGTAGTTGTGTCGTGCCCAGTTGTCCAGCACATTCCTGTCGTACATACTGTTTAAGTAGGTAACATGCAGTCTGCGAAGCTCCGCTAAAAGTCTTTCCTGGGAGATGCTGTCTATGTAGCCCTCCCCGTAAATGGCTTCCCCGCCGACCGGCGCCTCCCTGCCTATCTTTTCGATAAAGCCAAGCTCTTTGTCACGGCTCCATGCACTTTCCCAGTCCATGTCTCCGGCGGTATTGCCGGCATAGGTGCCGTAGTCCGTCTCAGACCCCAGAATGGCATCGTCAAACAGTCCAAGCGGCCGCACCATTCCGTGAATATCCTGAAAATTACCCCGGCTGAACAGCGCCGCTTCCGTATAAATACACCTTATCTGGGACGGCTTTCTCACGGAGAAAAACGTATCCTCCCGGATGCCGGAGGTTAAAATGGCGGTCATCTCCCGCAGCTTATCTTTTTCCAGAAAGCGGGAAGAATGCATCTCGCCCCAGTTGCCGGTCAGCACACCCTGAAAAACAAAAATGCGGCTGTCAAACTCGGCAATCAGCTCCCGCACCTTAAGCATATGGTTCTTGACCTGCGCAAACAGGGACGGCTCCCTCTCCAGTGCCTTGCCCTCATGGTCATAGGCAATGCGCAGGATAATTTCCTTGTCCATCGCCACAAAAAAGGACAGCACGCCCCGCATATACTGCATGGCGGCATCATCCAGGTCCCTGTCCCGGTAGCAGCCGATGTCAAACATTATAAGCGCCAGACTGTCATCCGCACTGATGCTTTCCCGAAGCACCTGTAAATCCACTCCTTGGTCAAGCGAAAACGTATATAAACGATACCAGCCCCTGTCCGGATTGCCCGGCAGATTAGTCTGTTCTGTCAAATCCCCCTTCTGAAAATTTCGATTAAACAGTTTCATCCTTTATTGCCTCCAAATCTACCCGAAGCCATTTGATTCTGATAAATACCGCCAGCATGGAAAAGGTCATGCGGAACATATAAGCCACCGGTTTCAAGCCGGAATGCATACTTTTTCCCGTGGTTCTCACATGCATAAGCGCCGGAACTTCTTCAATGCGGAAACCTAAAAGAAGCATCTGTAAAATCATATTGGCGTCCGGGTATCTGTCATCAAAATGACGGTAGCCCGCGTAATAGGAAAAGGCCTTCCTGCCAAGTCCCTGCAACCCTGTGGTCGGATCCGTAATCCTTCTGCCCGTTCCCAGCCGTATAAAAAAGCGGAAAACAGCCCATGCCATCCGTTTTAAGACACCCGCCGGATACTTTGGCGCTCCTTTTATAAAACGGGAACCCAGTACAATGTCCGGGCAGTGGCCATCCGCATCCTTAGTTGTCAGTTTTTCATAAATCGCCGGAATATTGGAAGGGTCATGCTGCCCGTCCGCATCCATCTGTATCACATAACGGTAGCCGTGGTTTAAGGCATACTTATAACCGAGCTGCAGCCCGTTTCCGTATCCTAAATTGTAAATATGCGTCACAACAGGTACCTGTCTTTTTTTTACTTCCCGCTCCGTCCCGTCGACGGAGGCATCGTTCATGACTAATATATCCGCCATTTCGGAAACCGGCGGCTTCTGCAGTGCATCCAAAAGCTTTCCTATGGTTTTTTCCTCATTATAAGCCGGAATAATTATTAAAAGTTCCTTTTTCATATCAAAAATCATCCTTTCAGCATGGAAAGTAATTTTTGTATCTCCTCTGCGGCATCCGCATTTTTTTTAGCTGCGGCAGCTCCTAATTTTCTGCGCAGTGCCTCGTCTTCCAAAAGAAGCATGATGTTTTCCGCCAGGCTATCCGGGGTAAGACCGCACATCAGACCGTCCTTGCCATGGCACACCTGTTCACGGTTGCCGCTGCAGTCCGACACCACCATGGGCTTCCCTAAAATCTGCGCCTCCTGTATGGCAATGCTTTTTCCCTCAAACCGGCTGGCATGCACATAAATGTCTGCCTGCTTCATAAACGGATAGGGATTGTTCACGGCGCCGTACAGGATAAAATCCTCCGTCAGCCCCAGGGCATCTATCTGTTCCTGTAGTTTTTTGCGCTGGTCGCCTTCTCCCAGGACATACCATCTTACATTTTTTCCCGCATCCTTCAGCCGCTTCATGGCATCCACGGAAACCTCAAACGCCTTCTGTGCGGTAAGCCTGCCCACGGAAAGCAGCCGCATGCCGGTAAAGCCGTCGGTAAAGCCCCCTCCTTCTTCGGCACGTCTTACAATCTCCTCTTTGTTTAAGATATTGTGGAATACCTCCGTTTTGTCCGGCAGCTCCGGGTAAGCTTTTAAGAACGCCTCCCGCACTTCGTCCGATACGGTAAATATTTTATCAAATGCAAGATAACAGTCCTTATCCAGGGCTCTTGTGTAACCTGCCTTTTCATAGTCCACATGGATAAAAGCCGCTTTCTTTGCCGCCTTTACATGGTCCGCCACAAAATAAGCCGCTCCGCCCTCCAGATAGGACACCGCCAGATCGTATTCCTCCGGCAATACCATACCACCGTCGGAAAGAACGCGCCATAACAATTTATCGGGAAGAAGCCTCTTTTTGCCCAGCATGGCGCAGGTATTTTTTACCAGATAAGGAAACAGCTTAACTACCGTTCCTCTGGTAAACATAGCCTTCAAAACCGTTTTTTTCAGGTATTTCCGTCCCTTAGCCGTCAGCACCGGGTCTTCCCTGTATTTCTTATTTAAGAGTCGCACATCCGCCGGCAGCCGGGACGCCATTTCTCCCTGACCCGTAAGCACATAAAGGGAAATCTCATACCGGGCTTCCCCCTTCTCCCTTGCCAGTGTCTGCAGCAGGGAAAGAAGCGCCGTCTCGGCGCCCGCCTGCCCTAAGGTATTGATAACAAACAGAATTCTATACACCGTTATGATCATGTGCCCTTTCCTCCTGCAGTCTGCCCACTTCTTCTTTTAGTAAAGAAACCTGTATCGCCAGCTCGTTGTTCCGGCGCATCAGCTCGGAAACCCGGCAGCTTATGAAATAAGCACCGTACAGAAGGCAGAAGCCAATCAAAAGAAGAAGCACCATGCCCGTATAGCTGATGTACTGGTTCCAGCCCGCCGGGCGCAGCAGACAACCGGCTAAAATAATGCCGATGGCAACCAGTCCCCAGGTCAGGCAGAAGGGCTCCGTCATCCGCCGCTTTGCCAGGGAAGAGATGGTTCTCACAAGCAGGTAGACTCCCGTTAAAATCATGATAATCTGAAGCATTAAACCCGGTTCCATTACCGACTCCTCTCCGCAGCCTTGTTTTCATAAACACAGTTGGAAGGACATTTGCCTTCTCCCTTTTTCAACAGACTGCCTTTGCAGAAAATGTGTATATCCATATTTTTTTCCATGGTGCGCAGACGGTCATACGCCACACAGAAGCCCGTCAGAGCGCCTGCCACCAGCCCCATTCCGTACCAGATGACAGGCAGAGTGGAAGAAAACAGACTGCCTAACAGTGTAACCACGGTAAAGCTTGCCGCCGTAAGCACTGCCCCCACAAGGTCATTGAAGTAGTACAGGAAAATAATGGCGGCATACATAATAAACAGAATAAAATAACCGGCTGCCAGGCAGGGGTATATCTGCATGATTAACCCGCCCAGACCAAGCTGCGGCAGAAAGACCGTGCATAGGAAAAATACCACTACCGACACGATAAACTGGATGCGCACCAGATTCAGAAGTTCATCGGAAAGCTGTTCAAACATCCTCTGCTTCGCTATGCGGATATCCATGCCCCTGCCGCCGATAACCGCCTCGGAATACTTTTTATAACGGTCATGAAAATACATTTCCACACGGGAAATAAAAATGACACTGGCGGAAATGTTGGTAAACATGGCAAGACAGGTCGCCATATCGTAGGTGGGCATGCACACAAAGCTGTCCGCCACCACCAGATGCTCCTCCGTGCCCCAGAACACAAAATTGTGCATGTAAAGCCCCAGCGTATAAAGGAAATTCGTCACCACGAGGGGCCAGTATTTCTTAAAATACCGAAGTACATCCGCATAGCGGTCGCTGCTGTTACGGAAATAGCTCCGCACCAGCGCATATTCCAGGCTGGCAATCAGCATAAAGCCCACATCCAGGGAAATCAGCATGGAATAAATAACACTTACATGAAAAACCTTGGTAAGAAGCAGGGAAAGCAGCACCGTTGTTCCCATTCCTATCAGGAAAAATGCCGATATCTTTTTATATACCTTACAGATGGAGAGATAAAGCATGGAGTAAAAAACAAACATCAGTGCCATATATCCACAGTACCCTGAGAAGACAAAGAAGATATCCACCTTGCCCACCACATATTCATGAATACAGAAAGGTATACCGAGTGCTGCACTGAACAGGGTATTAAGGAGCAGTCCCACATAGTAGCAGGGCAGGATATTTTCGTATTTCTCTTCGTAAATCACATCCGACATATATTTGGAAAGCACCGCATTGAAGGGCGAAGCCGTCAGCAGGGCGAACACAAAAATATAGAGCACCGTACAGGAATACAGCTCCCTCTGCGCATAGCCAATGGAGGAAAAGCCCAGTAAAATCTGCATAATAATGACCGCCGCAATCACCAGAAACATGGGCGCTATGGTAATGACCGTACTGTAACCGAAGCCCATCAGGTTGGTTGCGATGGTATTTTTACTGTATATTCTGTTTAGCTTGATACCGATTCCCGCCATCCTTACTCCTCCATCCGGGGATAGACTTCCTTATACAGTCTGTCAAATTTTTCCCGCATCTGTTCCATCCGGTAATAGGTATGTACCCTTTGGTAACCCACTTCTCCCATTTCCTGCCGGAGCTGTGGGGAAAGGGCTAATTTTATCATGGCTCCGGAAAGTTCCTCCGTGTTCATAATGTGTGTCAGGATTCCGGCGGTTCCGAAGGTGTCCCCTTCCTCTCCGTAAATAAGCTCCCGGCAGTTTCCCACATCCGTGGCAATAACCGGCTTATGCGCCGCAAAGCTCTCTAAAATTGTAAGCGGCTGTCCCTCACTGATGCTGGTAAGAATGGTAAAATCCATCCTTCCCAGGTATTCCTTTACCTGAATCCTGCCGGTAAATATCACGTTTTCAAGTCCTAATACCTCTACCAGTTCGTAACACTCTTCCGCATATTCCTTATCCTCGTCGCGGGGTCCCATAATCCAGAGCTTCAGGTTGGGCACATGCTCCGCCGCAAAGGCAAATGCCCTTATCATGGTCTTGACATCCTTAATGGGTGTCACACGTAAAACGGCGCCGATATTGATAAAGCCCTCATCCTCCGGCTGTTTGCCGGGAATATTGGCAAAGCTGTCTACGTCAATGCCGTTCGGTGTCACATGGGTGATGGAGGCATCGCAGCCCAGCTCCGTCTGCAGCTTTCTGGCGTGACCGTACAGCGCCGTCACCGCATCCGCCCTGTCGTAGGCGAGCCGGGACATTTTCTTAAACTGCTCAATCCAGATATCCTTGTAAATACCGCTGACCCAGGAAGCCTTCAGGATTTCCTCTTCCCTTTCCCTGGTATATATGCCGTGCTCCGATACCAGAAGCCCGCAATGGTACAAATAGCCTGCCATGCCACCCAGAACGCCCGCATAGCCCGTAGCCACGCAGTGGTACACATCCGCTCTGGGAATTTTCGTATGCAGGATTAAGAAAAGCGGCAGGTAAATGGAGCGCATGGTCCACAGAAAATCCGAAAATACAATCTGGGAATACTTCGCTTCGTAGCACTCCTCCACCACATGGAAAAAATCCTCACCCATCAGTAACGCATCAATAGAAAACTCTTTCTTCTGGCACATGGCAAACAGGGTATCCCAGTCTGTTTTGTATCCCAGAATCACACTCTGCAGGGCGCGGTACTGCTTCTTATCTAATTTTATTTTTTTATGCTTTCCCTTTGACCAGTCCACATCGTTTAAGTAAGCCTCATACACAGCCGACACATTGTCCGGCATTTCGTACTGAAACTTCCCGCTCTGCTTTCTGTCGGAGATAATTGCCAATATGATAAATTCATGCTGCGGAAAGGCTTTGATCATACTGTGAATCCAGCCGGATACACCGCCCACCACGTAAGGGTAGCAGCCCTCCGCCACCATACAGATTTTCATGACTGTTCTCCTTTACTGCTGCCTTTCGTCCCGTCAGGGCGCCATGAAAGGCTCCTTATACTGCAATACCTCATCCGCCCGTGTCAACCGGATATGGGTGCCGCCCACCTGCACCTTCACAAGATAGGCATCCTGTTCTACCTGCTCATAGTCACCGTTCGTGATGTCGGCAATTTTTTGTCCGTGGGTGCGCAGTAAAAACCACGCTTCCTGCCGGATGCCCGTGGCATATACCACAATGCCGTCATCCTCTTTTTCAATCTCATAGGAAAGATTGAGCAGCGAGCGCACACGGCTGTCGCTTTCCGAAAGGGTGGTGTCCTCCATGAACGTGAAATTATGGAAATAGGTGCTGACATTGCTGAACACCTTGTTAAAATACTTTTCCCAGCGGTCATCTTCCGTCTCCGGCCACATAATCCGGTGCATGTCAAGCAGTGTATTGGAATAGGCAAGCGCCGTTGCCAGACTCCTGTCCCTGAAATCCGTGCGGTAGCTGTATGCTTCCGCCTCCGCTGTCACCCCTTGCAGGGTCACATCGCCGGTATAATAGGACAATAGGAAATTTTCTCCCCTGTCCCTGCAGGTCAGGGTATGAATGCCGGAAAAATAGGCATTTTTCTCCATAGCTTCCCGCAGTTCTTCCGACACGGCTTCCTCATAAACGGCTCCGAAGGAATACCCACAGTCCATTCTGCCTAAAAAACCTCTCTCTTCGGCAATCTGCTCGCTTACAGACACATCCCTGGCGCGGTTCATGCTTAAGCCCGCTTCCGCTCCTGCTTCCTTGAACTGCTGCAGGTAGAAAATCAAATCCTCCGGCATAATACCGGCAAGGCTGGTTCTTTCATAGCCGGTATTTAGGAAACAGGTCATTTTCAGTTCCTGCCGGGAGGACATGGCTAAAATTCCCGGCCACATGACATCCCGCACAAAGCTGCGGCTGGTCCGGCTGTAATATGCCTGCATCACCGCATCCGTTTCCGAAGAAAGACTGGGATAGTCCGCCACACTGATATTCTGGGCATTGACCACCGGATACACGGTAAATTCCTGCATTTCATAAAGAAAGCCGTCTAAAATGCCAAGTCCCTCTATATCCGTCAGATAGTCGCCGTTTACAGCAAACACGAAGGTGTCCTCGTAGCGGTTTCGCCAGAGAATACGCGGAAACTCCTCCCTCTCTACCCTCGTTTCGTCCTTCAGCCCCACCATATAGGTCTTGCTTCCTTTGCCCGTCACATACCAGGGCATGGTCAGGGTAAAGTCCTGCAGTTCCTCTGCCTCCTTTTCGTTCTGCGCCTTGTATACCGCCTCGCCGCCTAAAAGAAAGCCGTCAAACAGGCGGATGCCGTCCACCTTCGTTTCCTCATTCTTTATCTCCGTAATGCCCAGGAGCGCCTGCAGGGACTCCCACTCCTCAATGCAGGAGGCCTCCGGCAGGGTGCAGAAAACAATGGGCACCCCCTCTGAGGCATAGGACAGAATGGCGGTTTCCTCTTTTTCATAGTCAATGGAAACGCCGTCCACTAAAAGCAGTCCCGGTACCCTTCCTTCCGTCAGATGTTCCTCGCACAGAAGGTCTTTTTTCACATAACGGCACCATTCTTCCACAGTCTTTGCCACACTGCCTTCCGTATCTCCCACAAAAAGGGCAAAGCCTTCCAGAGAAGCAAACGCAGACTCTTTTTGTGCCGGCTGCCAGGCATCCTCTCCCGAAAGAAGTCCGGTGCCGTAATATTCATTTGTCTCGTAGTCGTTGCCGTTTTCCTTCACTAACTGGGAGAACTGAAACATAAACAGCAGTACGCCCATCATCAGAAGGATGATCAAAAAGTTTCTGCGGGATATCATCTTCCACCTCTATTACCGGAACACTCTGATAAGCTCCAGGGTCTCTCTGTCCACCACCACCGGAGATTGTTTCAGCTCCTCGATGGTTTCAAAGAATTTTTCTCTCTGCCCGCTGCTGAAATACAGCTTGAGCCGGCAGGTATACGCCGCCAGCGTATTCGGGTATTTCTCTTTGGCACGTTCACACCATTTTTCACAGTCGGTAAAATTGTCAATCTCCAAAAGACGCAGAATCAGCGCCTCCATCTGTTCAATGCCCATGGCATCCGGTGCTTCCGCATACAACACTTCGCCCACATAGTCCATTTCCGCCACGTAGCTTTTCTGCTCCATGTCCGTAAAGACCTTCTGTTTCAGGACGTCATTCATATAGTTTAGGAGCATATCCGCATAGACTGTCTTGTCGGTGCCGCCCTCTTCGATAAGCTTTTTCTGCTTTTCCACCGTCATACGGAAATCGTTCAGGGCATCCTGCAGCACACTTGCCGCATAGTGCGCCGTTTCCGTGTCCTCACTGTTTAAGGCAAGAGAAATGGACGCCAGGGACTTGCGGATATCGCCCTTTACGATATTCATCATCAGGTTCCGTAAATCCGACTCGTTGGTGACTTCTATGGCTTCCTCTAAGGAAACCATGTTCCTCTCCTGCTCCTCCTCGGCGCGGACGGAAGCTTTTACCCTTTCCTTGCTGAAAATGACATCGTCCAGATCCACCGGTTCGGAAAAGAACAGTTTATACCACAGATAGGCAAGCAGGAAAAAAAGCGGTCCCACCACGGGGCAGATGAGCATGACAATCAGGATAAAAATATGGCTTTTCTTCATCCGCCGCTTCATTGCTCATATTCCTCCATAATCTCACTCCTGCAGCCGATGGCTGCCAGTCGTTCCATAACCGGCACCGCGTCCTGTCTTCTGGCATTGGAAAGCAGCACATACAGGCGGTTGTCCGGCAGAAGTCCCACGTAATCCTGATGCCGCAGCCTGGCTGAAATCCGCATGGCAAGATCCTTGTAGGTAATGTCCGGCGCCGCTTCCACCTTTAACACAATACATTCGGTAAGTCCCTTCTTTTCCGCCGCCAGATATGCATTGATAAGGGTGGTAAACGCCTCGTCATCCAGGATTTTGGTGCCGTCAATGTAACGCTCCTCTTCCAGCGCTTCCAGATATTTATTCGCTCTCACCACCGCATTGTGGATGAGGGCGCTGATTACCACCAGCTGGTTTGCCTGCCCCAGTGTCATGCTCTCCCAGGGGATTCCCCAGATCATAATAATCATCTGTATTTCATTTTCTTCAAAAATGGCATTTGCCATAAGTGGGTATTTGTCGTTTAAGCTCCGGTTGATAAATACCTTTTTTTCTCCCAGTACCTCGTACATTTCCCCAAGCTGCCTGTAGCGGATGGAGTTTCCCATGCTTCTTGCCTTGGGCGAGGTTGCGGAAAACAGTCTGGCGTACTCGCCGCCGGATACGGTGTAAATCGCCACGTCCCTGCTTTTCATCAGCCGGGCAATCATTTCCGCCGCATAGAAAAGCACTTCCTCCTGGCTGTACTGGTCTAAGGATGAGGTAATGCTGTAAATCTTGCCCACGCTGTCGTTCTGGTTCACAATCTGGGTTTCCAGCGCATCCTTTACGCGCACGTTGCTGTCGTTGATTTCCTTGATGTCCTCAAGCTGCTGGCTCAAAAATTCCTTTTCTTCCCCGTGCTCCCTTTTCAGCTTGGTAATGTAGTCGCGCATGTAGCCCACCGCAAGCCCCAGAATAAAAAGCTGGGCTATCCACACATAGGTGTTGCTGTCGAGCATCAGTTCAAAACCGCTCCGGTCGTACATCTGCCGGAAACAATAGCCCGCCACCGCCAGCGCCGCGGAAAGCGTTGCCTGCTGCTGGCCGTACACAATGGCAAATAAAAGTACATACAAAAGGTAAAAATCCAGACTGTGGAAATATTTACTGCCCACCGCCCTGTTATTTAACATAAAGAAAATCACAAAGCAGATGCCGTTTTCGATATAGGGTATCGCTGTTTTCATAAGCCAGCCCGCCCGTTCCAGAATTCTTTCCCTTATGGTTTTCTTCCGCTTTTCTCCGTATAAAAAGATATGTCGGTACTTCTTCATCCGGGCAACAATTCTTGCCACCACATGGGGTGTGTCGCACAGAAACGAGGGTTTGAACTCTTCCGCAAAGCGGGCGGAGGACAATATTTTCCGTTTGGTATTGGTTCCCACGGACACAATTTCCACGTTGAACCACATATTTTTGCGCACTAATTCCGCAAGCTGCCGCTCGGTAACGGGTGTTTCGGAAGATAAATTGTATAAATGGTATTTGTGGGTTTCGCAGACGGCAAGCCGGTACAGATATTCCACCGCATCCGTAACATAAAGCAGTGAAAAGGTATCGTTGTCATCTACCGTGATAATGTATTTATCTAAAGACTCCAGACACATCTTTGTACAGATATCGGTGACATCTGCCATGGTATCCGGCATAGAATACAGATGGTCAAGACGCAGAACAATAATATCCCTGCCGCAGTTTTTGCCGTAGCTTTCGCACATTTCCTCCGTCTGGGAAAGCACCATGCTCTTAAAGCCCTGGGGCGCCGCAGGCGTTTCTTCGGAAATGTCCTCCGGGAAATCCCCCTGATACACCTCATCCGAAGACAGATAGATGAACCGTCCCTTATTCTTCATGGCATATGCCATCAGGATGTTCATCACACAGGCGGAATACCGCACCGCTTCGGACTCCTCATTGTCCCAGTGGAAGTTCGTATCGTAAGCTCCCATAAAAATCGTGAGGTCGGGATTGATGCTTTCAAAAATTTCATTCAGACAGCCGGCATCATACGGGAAGTGATATTTTTCAAATACCCTCTGATAGGGCTGCTTTTCATAACGGCTGCCTGTCAGAAGATAGATTCTGTGTCCTTCTTTATTTAATTTGATGATAAGATTGTTAATAACATTGCTGCATCCCCCTATTAACAGAACATTCATCCTCTCAACGCACCTTTCTTACTCTGTTTCATACTCCCTAAGCTTCTTCAGAAAAGATGTTACATCCCTTTTTATGGTCTCCACATCGGCATCATAAGTGTTACCTGTTTTTCTGATAATCTCCTCTTCGCTGTCCCCCAACTGCCGATATTTAAAAATCTCAGCCCCCATTTCATTCATTGCCAGGGGAGGCTTGTAATGCTCTCCGCCCTGGCGCAAATCAAGCAGCCAATAGAGCCCGGCTGCTTTCCTAAGTTCGTATCCGTTGTTGCCTGATTTCTTATCTTGCTCCATACACACAGGTCCTTATTTACTCAACCCTCTCAATTTCATCAATATGCTCCTGGAATACTCTTACAATATCCGGATCAAAGTGTACGCCTGCGCCTTCCACAATAATCTTTCTTGACTTCTCTTTGGAAAAGCTTTCCTTGTAGCTTCTCTTGGAACGCAGGGCATCATACACATCCGCAACCGCCATAATACGGGCACAAAGCGGAATTTTGTTGCCCTTTAAGCCGGTAGGATAACCGGTACCGTCCCATTTTTCGTGGTGATACAGAATGATGTCGTGAGCCACCTTAATATAAGAGTCGCTTTCCACGCCTCTCAGGATATCCTCCGCAATGACGGCTCCCACCTGGGGATGGGTCTTTATGGCTTCAAATTCTTCATCGGTCAGTCTGTCGTTTTTCTTTAGAATCTGATCCATAATGGCAATCTTGCCGATATCGTGAAGCGGCGCCACGTCAATGACCGTGGCTATGTATTCATCCGTCAGCAGATCCTTGTAAAGTCCCGTTTCCTTCAGTCCATAAATAAGTATTCGCACATAGGCGCTTGTATGCTTCACATGCTGTCCGGTAATACCGTCCCTTGCTTCAATCATGTTGGCAAAACTCTCAATAACAGAGCTCTGCATGGATTTAATCTGTTTGGTTCTTTCCTCTACGTCGTTCTGCAGACGTGTTGCATAATAGTAGCTGTCCGTGATATCGATAATCTTGTAGGTCCTGCCGTACTCCATGCCCTCCTGCAGAATAGGCTGTCTTTTAATCTGAAATACTTTATTTTTATAAAAAAGCTTCTCTTCCAGATTCATATAAGCATCCAGACGCTCTATCACTCCCTGGTAATCCTCTCCTTTTAATTCCGGATAGATTTCCTTGGCAAGGGAGTTGGAATAGATGACCGTATTGCGGTTGTCCAGCACTATCAGGCCGTCCTGATAATCGTTCAGCGCTTTTTCCTTGGCAAGGGTAAGCACTTCGAACAAACGGTAGCGGAAAATGGAAACTGCCAGCAGAATAACATTGATCAGATATGCAATGTTCATGGTGTCGTATCCGCCGGTAATGCCGCTTAAATACAAGGCAAATCCGATTGCCTGGGTTACAATCATGAGCAGAATGTATGCTGCCTGTTTTCTGGCAAGCTTTGTCTCCGCTATGTGCCACTCCCTTACAGCGCAGAAAATACAGATGGTCGCAAAGCATCCGGTCATTACCATGAAGAAAATACACATGGGACCCTGTCCCTTTAAGAGATGGGGAAAAACGCCCTCTGTGGTAAAGCTCAGACTGTCAAAAAACAGATTGTGGTCATCACAGGTAAACACCAGCATGGTAATGCCTATGTGCATAATCATGAAAAACCCGGATACAATCTTGGGAATTTCTATATGGCAGTAATGCATCACAAAAAAGAACAGACTCAGCATAATAAAGGGTTTGCCAAGGTATTCCACCTTGACACCCATCAGTGCCGTTTCCATGGAAGTCGACGTAATCTCCATCAGGTAGCCGATAAAATTCAGTAATGTCGCCGTTGTCATAACAAGCAGGGTCATCTGTAATTTAGAAGCCGGCTTGCTTAATATAAACATCATCTCCGTAATCAATACCGCAATCCCCACGTATTGAACGGTCAGAAAGAAAACATACATATGCTGTTCCTCATTTTCCCTTTTGCTTTGCGCTTATTTTACACTATTTTTTCTTATATTGAAATATTTTTTGCGAAATTTGCATACTTTTGTGCAAAGTCACAGATATCCGCCGCCGAATGCGGGTTACTGTATTGCTTTTGTCTGTCCGCCATCCTCCGGTAACGCTCCTCTTTCAGCATCTTATCGCAGATTTTTCCCAATCTGGCATCAATCGTCTCCACCGGCACCGCCATGCCCCTCTCCCCAAAGAACTTCATAGTCAGGGTTTCACAGCCCGGAATGGGGGTAATGTGCAGCAGCGCCGTCCCCGAAACCGCCGCCTCCGTGGAGGAAAGTCCTCCCGGCTTGGAAAGCACAACGTCACAGGCCTTCATGTAGTCTGCCATCCGGTCCGTATGCATCAGGATGTGTACCATGTCCTTATCCGCCGCATACTCACGTTTCAGCTTCTCATACAGGGTTGTATTGTTGCCGCATATGACGATGAGCTCCTTATCCGTACCGGTATAGTGTCTTTTTAAAACACGCACCGCCTTGCAGAGCTGTCCCGCCCCGATGCTGCCGCCAGAAATGAGAAGGTAATGCCTGTCCTTCTGTAAGCCCAGCTCCTCCTTTGCCTCTTCCCTGCTCTGTTCTTCCGAAAAAGCAGCAGAGGTTGGAATGCCGTAAGGAAGCAGCTTCTCCTCCGGGATGCCTCTCTTTATGAAATCATCCTTCAGTTCTTCGTTCGGGATGACATAATAATCACAGTTAGTTTCTTCCGTAAAGGGTATGCAGACATAGTCCGTTGCCACAAACATGGTAAGCGGCAGGCTGCTGCCCTGTTTTTTCATCTGGGTAATGATTTCCGCCGGATACAGATGGGGCATAAAAATCACATCCGCCGGGTGCTCCGCAAGATAACGCTCCAGCACCGGCACCATCTTTTTATTCACATGATAAACGGGGGACTTTACCGGCAGCTTCCGGTAAAGATTTCCCAACCGGTATACAAAGCCAAACGCCCTGGGTGTCTTCTGCGCCATTTTAATATAGAGTTTGTCCACTTCCTCCGCCAGTCTGTCGCTGACCAGGTTGTAAGGATTGAACATCTCCGCATGATGCCCTCTTCTTTGCAGTTCTTCCATAATGGCACGGCCGGCGGCATTGTGTCCGCCTCCGGTACCGCATGATAATATCAATGCATCCATAATAATTTAACCTGAAATTGCTCTCTTTCCTCTTTACTGAAATGAAAATGCAGAAGTACGGCAAGGGAAATCAGGAAGAACCCGGCTCGCACTCCCGGCTGGCAGGGAACAAAAAACAGTCCCACCATGGTACACAGATACGTCACCAGTGTACGGTAAAAATGAGGTATGATCCGCAGAATAAGCGAATAAAAAAGAAAGAAAAAGGCAAGCAGCAGAGCCGGACGCAAATCCGGAAACATGCCGAGAAGACTGCCAAAGGTTACGGCAATGCCCTTTCCTCCTTTAAAATTGTGGTACGCGGAGCAGATATGCCCCACGACCGGTGCCGCCAGCACCAGCGCCAGGGAAAGTGCCGCCGCTTCTTCCGGACGGCTGCCCGCAAGATAAAAATGTACCGGCAGTATGCCCTTTCCCAAATCGCAGATAAGGGTCAGCACGCCGCACCGGAAGCCCCCGTACAAAAAGGCATTGGCGGTGCCGGGATTTTTGTCCTTACTTTCTTCTATGGCACCTTTTTCGTGAAACAGGGCAGAAAATACATTGGCAAACAAAATGCTGCCGCTCAGATACCCTATTAAAATATACAGGCAAGTTCTCATAAAATAAATCCTTTATCCGTATTTCCGCATGACTGCATCATGTGGTTTTTTATCCTCTGTGAGCCTGCATGGCTTTGATGGCGGCCTTAATGGCTTCCACCGCTTCCGCAGGTGTTTCCGCCTCCCGCACCGCTTTTTCCATGGGACAGATGTCCGTATCCGTGCGGTTGCGGATGTCCTCGCACAGCTCCCCGTAAAAGGCTTCTATGCCGTGTTTTTTAAGGGTTTCTTCTCCCCGTCTGCTCATAACGGAAGCATACACTTCCCTTACGCCGAGTCCCACGTAGAGAAGGGCTGCCGCTTTTCCTACGATTTTATCGGCAGCGCAGCACCCCTTTACATTGATTTTTTCCGCCGTCCACTGCATCAGGGGTTGCACACCGCTTTCTTCGGAAAAATAAGTGATGCCCTCCCCGCAGATGACGCAGGTATACCGGTCCTCTTCCATGAGTTTTTTCGCTAACTTTGTGTAATAATGCATGGTAAAACTCCCTTTACTGCTCTTTGGAAACACTGTTTACGCGGTAAAGAATTAACGGAATGAGCGCCCACTGAAGCACAATGCCAATCATACCGGTCCTGATGCTGTTTATAATAACGGCTGCCGGAATGCGGTTGGAGCCGATAACATATACGGCAAATAAAATAGCCAGCGCACGGATGGCGCGTCCGCCCACCTGTACGGCAAGCACCTTTACAACAGAGGGCAGCTTCACATCCTTAAGAAGCCCTGCCAGAAGACCGTAGGAGAAAAGCTCCAGCATCATGAAGGGCAGCATGGCGGAACCGGGCATGGCGGTCAGACCGAAGCTGATTAGAGGGCTTAAAAGTCCCGCTGCCATACCGGCATAAGGACCTGCTAAAAATCCTACTAACAGGATGGGCAGATGCATGGGAAGAAATACCTCTCCCAGCGCCGTGCCGATGCCGGAATATCTGCCTAGAAGATGAAGTACCTGCGGAAGTGCCACGGCTGCCGCCATAGCGCCTGTTGCGGCAAATGTCTGTGCCTTTACGGAAATCTTTTTCTTTGCAATCGTCTGTATCATGTTTCTTACCTCACTTACTTTTCAAATTCTTTTGCTACGCTGACAAGCAGTTCCCGGATGGGAAGATGCTGGGGACAGGCTTTTTCGCACTTACCGCATTTGATGCAGTCGGAGGCTTTTCTGCCTTCGCTTGTATGTATTTCATTGTAATCATCCACGTTCCAGTCATGGTGAAGCGTCCCGGCGTTCATAACCGCAAACAAATCGGGAATGGCAATGTGCTTCGGGCAGCCCTCCGTACAGTAACCGCAGGCGGTACAGGGAATTAAATCCTTTTCCCTGAAAATCTGCTGCACCTTTTTCACGGCTTCCATTTCTTCTTCATTCAAGGGCTTAAAATCCTTCATAAAGCTGATGTTGTCCTGCATCTGCTCCATATTGCTCATGCCGGAAAGCACCATCATCATACCCGGGAAACCGGCTGCAAAGCGAAGGGCATAGCTGGCAGGGCTGCCGCCGTGAAGGTTGTCTAATACGGCTTTGGCTTTTTCCGGCAGGTTGACTAAGCTGCCGCCCTTTACCGGCTCCATAACCAGCACCGGCTTGTTGTGTTTGCGGCACACCTCGTAGCAGAGTCTGCTCTGTACGGCCGGATCGTCATAATCTAAGTAATTGAACTGAATCTGCACCACTTCCACTTCCGGATACTCGGTCAGAATACGGTCAAGCACTTCTGCGGTATCGTGGAAGGAAATGCCCACATGGCGGATCTTTCCCTCTTTCTTTAAGGCAAATGCATTTTCATAGGCATGGCAGGATTTGAAAAATTTATAATTTTCCGCATTCTGGGCATGCATCAGATAAAAGTCAAAGTAGTCCACGCCGCATGCCTGCAGCTGGCTTTCAAAGAAGGGTCGGATATCCTCTTCCTTCTTAAAATAAAAATCGGTCAGCTTATCCGTCAGGATGTAGCGGTCTCTCGGGTAACGGCCGGTCAGGCATTCCTTTAACGCCAGCTCACTCTTTCCCTGTATATATCCGTGTGCCGTATCAAAATAATTAAAACCCGCCTCTAAAAAGGCATCCACCATGCGGCAGGTTTCTTCGGTGTCCACTTCACTGCCGTTCATGGGCAGACGCATACAGCCGAAGCCGAAATTCTTTTTGATGTTTTCCACGTTTGTCACCAATCCCTTTCCATAAAAGCTGCAAACTAAAAACCGCAGTTTCTCTTTTGCATGTACATTCTTTCAAAGGCATTGTAGCATATTTTTTTTGAAATCGCTATCCTTAGCTTGTACCCTATGAAAAAATCTTCTATAATAAGTAGCATCAATACAGAAAGGCATACTGAAATGATTATTGAAGAAATTCGTACCATTGATGAGCTTCTGCAGTTCGTCAACGGCTTGCATCAGAAGCACGGTCTCAGGCTTTGGTACCGTGGTGTGGACGATGCTTCCCTGTCTTTGGTTCCTTCCATCCAGCGGACCGAAAAGCGTCTGGAAAAGGAACGCTACATTACCAACGATTTTTACATCCGCGCCAAGCAGATTTTGAACAATCCGCCGGAAAAGCACAACTATGCTGCCTGGGTTTCCATCATGCAGCACTACGGTCTGCCCACCCGGATGTTAGACTGGAGCCAGTCACCCCTGATTGCTTCCTTCTTTGCATCGGAGACCTACCAGACCACCTACGACATGGACGCCGGCATCTGGATTTTAGCTCCGGATATCTTAAATGAGCAGGAGGGCTTCGGCCGCTGCATTTTCCCCATAGATGCGGATACCAGCCAGGAAATGCTGCTGCCCGCTTTCAAGCACACGCACCACAATCCGGCTCTGGTGGACAAAATTCTTGCCTGTCACTCCACGGAGAAAAACCTGCGTATGTACTACCAGCAGGCAAGCTTTACCATCCACAATTCCCTGCGCCGCTTAGAGGATATCTGCGATGAAAACACCCTATATAAAATCATCATTCCCGGCTACCGGAAGGATTACTTCATCAACAGCCTTCGCGTATTCGGCATGACGGAGGGCTTCATCTATCCCGACCTTGACCATATATCCAGCGATTTGAAAAACTCTTACGGTCTGTAACCGCCGTAGAATATCTTTCTTACGGAATACTTTTTTGCAAGGAGAAACACATGAAAATTATTTTGAAAAATCTTACCAAAAAATTCCCCGGCAGGGGCAGGAAAAGCGAAGATGTCATTGCCGTAAACAATTTCGATTTTGAAATCCCCGACGGTAAGCTCATCGGTCTTTTGGGCCCTTCCGGCTGTGGAAAAAGTACTACCCTGAATTTAATCTGCGGTCTGTTAAAGCCCACGGACGGACAGATTTTCTTCGGTGAAGAAGATGTCACAAATCTTCCGCCCGAAAAGCGCGGTGTGGGTCTGGTTTTCCAGAACTATGCCCTCTATCCCCACCTGACCGTCTTAAAAAACATCACCTTCCCTCTGGAAAATTTAAGAGGGGCGGACAAGCTTTCCAAAGAGGAAATGGAAAAGCGTGCCCTGGAGGCTGCGAAGTTAGTCCAGATTGAAGGTCTTATGGACCGCAAGCCCAGCGAGCTTTCCGGCGGACAGCAGCAGCGTGTCGCTATTGCCAGGGCACTGGTTAAAATGCCCAAGGTACTTCTCCTTGACGAGCCCCTTTCCAACCTGGATGCCAGACTCCGTCTGCAGACCCGTGAAGAAATCCGCCGTATCCAGAAGCAGACCGGCATTACCACGGTTTTCGTTACCCACGACCAGGACGAAGCCATGAGCATTTCCGATTTAATCGTCGTCATGAAGGACGGACTGGTGCAGCAGATTGGCAGGCCGCAGGATGTCTACGACAACCCGGTCAACCTGTTTGTTGCCAAATTTTTAGGCACACCGCCCATCAATGTATTTACCGGCCATGTAAAGGACGAAACTCTTTACATAGGAAAGGATGCGGTTCTTCCCGCCAGAGGAATTTCCGACAGGGAGGTTTCCGTAGGCATCCGTCCCGAAGGATTTATTCCCGACCCGAACGGCAAATTAGTCTGCAATCTCTCCCGTGTGGAAGTCATGGGCAGGGACGTCAGCGTGGTTTCCACCCATGAGGACTGTGAGAATGCCGTTATCCGCTCCATTATCGGCTCGGATGTGAAAATCGACGTCACTTCCCCCACCGTCAGCTTCTCCTTAAAGCCCCACAAGGTTTATTTATTCGAGAAGGAAAGCGGAGAAAGGCTGGTATAGTTATCTATGGAAAAACAAAATGGAAAAGGATGGCTCTATCTTTTGCCGGCATTCCTGTTTCTCGGCGTATTTATGATTTATCCTTTGATTGACGTTTTCGTATATTCTTTTGAAGAGGGCTACAATTCGGCGTCCCAGACCTTTTTCGGCACCGGCACCTACAACTATTCCTACGTGCTGCATGACCCGTATTTTCTGCAGGCGCTGAAAAATACCTTCCTTTTAGTTATTATTACGGTTCCCCTCTCCACCCTGTTTGCCCTGCTCATTTCGGCGGCATTAAGTTCCATTAAGAAGCTGCGGGAGCTGTTCCAGACCATTTATTTTCTGCCTTATGTGACAAACACTCTGGCAGTCGGTCTGGTATTTATGATTTTATTCAAGAAAACAGCCTATTCGGAAGGTCTCATCAACCTGCTTATCAACTGGTTCGGCGGTCCCTCCGTGGATTTTATTGACGGTCCCTACTGGGCAAAAATGTTTGTCCTGTGCTTTTACACCATCTGGATCGTTATGCCGTTCAAGATTTTAATCCTGACAAGCGCCCTTTCCTCCGTCAATCCCATGTACTACAATGCGGCAAAGGTGGACGGCACTTCTCCCTTCCGTATTTTTTACAAGATTACGCTGCCCATGATTTCTCCCATGTTGTTCTATCTTATCATCACGGGATTTATCGGCGCCTTCAAGGCATACAGCGACGCGGTGGCTCTGTTCGGCACGGACTTAAACGCGGCGGAAATGAACACCATCGTGGGTTATGTTTACGATATGCTCTACGGAGACAGCGGTGGTTATCCCTCCTATGCCTCTGCGGCTGCCATCATTCTGTTTGCCATTGTGCTGACCATCACCTGTATCAACCTGCTCGTCAGCAAGAAGCATGTACACTATGTATAGCGGAGGTCGAAACTATGGGAAAATTGAAGAAAACCCTCATTTATGTGCTGCTCACCCTGTGGGCACTCATCGTGCTGTTTCCTTTTTACTGGATGATTTTAACCTCCGTAAAAAGCTACGGCTCCTACAACGCAGAATACATTCCTTCCTTTTTTACCCTGTCACCCACACTGCAGAATTATGTGGATGCATTTACCACGGTATCTCTGGGAAAGTATCTGCTGAACACCTTTTTATTCACCGTGATTACCACGGCGCTGATGGTCGTTGTCAGCACCCTGGCGGCATTTGCCTTTGCCCGTCTGGAATTTAGGGGCAAGAACCTGGCCTTTACCCTGTTCTTATCCCTGATGATGATTCCCAACGAACTGGTGGTCATCACCAACTTCGTGACCATCACCAACTTAAACCTGCGCAATACCTTCACGGGCCTGATACTGCCCTCCGTCACCTCGGTATTTTACATTTATCTGTTAAAAGAAAATTTCGCCCAGGTACCGGATGAGCTTTACTACGCGGCAAAGGTGGACGGTACGCCGGACCTGCGTTATCTGTGGAAGGTCATGATACCCATCTGCAAGCCCACGCTGATTACCATTGCCATATTAAAGGTCATCGAATGCTGGAACTCCTATGTGTGGCCCCGTCTGATTACGGACGACTCCCGTTATTTTTTAGTATCCAACGGCATTCAGGAAATCCGTGAAAACGGCTTCGGCCGGGAAAACATTCCTGCCATGATGGCGGCTGTGGTGGTTATTTCCCTGCCCCTTATCATTCTGTTTTTAGTATTCCGCAGGAAAATCATGGCGGGTGTGGCAAGAGGAGGTACCAAAGGATGAAACATGTATGGAAAAAAGCCCTGCCCTTCCTTTTAGGAGCGGCTTCCGCTCTGTTGCTGACCGGTTGCCACGGTTCTAAGGGTGCGAAGGAATTTACCGTTCCCGATACCTTTGACACTGGCAAAAACTATGAAATTACTTTCTGGGCAAAGAACGATACCAACAAAACCCAGACCGATATTTACAAGCAGGCAATCAGTGATTTTGAAAGTCTTTATCCCAACATCAAGGTAAACTTACGTCTTTATACCGACTACGGCAAGATTTACAACGATGTTATCACCAACATTGCCACGGATACCACTCCCAATGTCTGCATCACCTATCCCGACCACATTGCCACGTATCTGACCGGCAACAACGTGGTGGTTCCTCTGGATGAACTGATGACGGACGAAGAGTACGGTTTTTCCGGCAGCAACGTGAATTTTGAAACACCGGGAGAAATCATCCCCCAGTTTTTAGAAGAATGCTCCTTTGCCGGACACTACTACGCCGTACCCTACATGCGTTCCACGGAAGCCCTGTATGTCAACAAAACCTATGTGGAAAAGCTGGGCTACGAGCTGCCCGATGTGGTAACCTGGGATTTTATCTGGGAAGTATCGGAAAAAGCAGCCGAAAAAGATGCCGACGGCACATATCTTCTGAACGGACAAAAGGTTATGATACCTTTTATTTACAAGTCCACCGACAATATGATGATTCAGATGTTAAAGCAGCTTGATGCCGGTTATTCCACCCCGGACGGGGCTATCGAACTGTTTAACGACACCACAAGAAGCCTGCTTTTCACCATTGCGGAGCATGCCAAAAGCGGCGCTTTCTCCACCTTTAAGATTTCCAGCTATCCGGCTAACTTTTTGAATGCCGGCCAGTGCGTCTTTGCCATTGACTCCACGGCTGGCGCAACCTGGATGGGCACACATGCTCCCCTGTCCGACATCAGCGAAGAAGCCTTTGTAGATTTTGAAACCGCCGTACGCATGATACCGCAGGCGGACCCGGAAAACCCGCAGATGATTTCCCAGGGACCTTCCCTTTGTATCTTCAATAAAAAAGACTCCGGCGAGGTCATGGCTTCCTGGCTGTTTACCCAGTACCTTTTGACCAACAAGGTGCAGATTGCCTATGCAGAAACGGAAGGCTATGTGCCGGTTACCGTAAAAGCACAGGCGGATCCCTCCTATCAGGATTATCTTTCCCGCTGCGGAGAGGACAACGGCACGCACTATGACGTAAAAATAAAGGCATCCGAGCTTTTACTGGAGCATGTGGACGATACCTTTGTCACACCGGTATTCAACGGCTCCGCTTCCTTACGTGATGCCGCCGGACAGCTTATCGAAAATGTCACCAAGTCCTGCCGCCGCAAGGAAACCATAGACGATACCTACATGGAAAAGCTCTTTACCGATGTGCAGTCCCTATATCGTCTCGGACAGGGAACCGACAGTATTTCCGGCAAAAAAAACTTAGGAAAACTTCCCATGGAAGCCGTAGTTCTGCTTGCTTCCCTTATCACTGCGTGGGTGCTGATTATCCTTTATGTCAGTGTCGAATATCTGAAAAAAAAGAAAACAATTGATAAAAAACATTGATTTATATAGTTTTTATTGTATAATATACCTGTTTGACCGGGGTGCCGGTCAGACAGGTAACTTTTTAATTTTTTTCAGAAAAGAGGAGAAATTATGAAAAAAACATTAGTAATGGCTTTAGCACTGACCCTTACCGTTGCATTCGCAGGCTGCGGCACTGCTACTGACAACACCACCAACACCGAAACCACACCTGCTACCACCGAGAGCACTGTTGCAGAAAGCACTGTAGAAGATACTACAGAAGCTACCGATGATGCAGAAACCACTCCTGCTGACGACGCAGAAGACGTTAAGTCCGAAGGTGTTATGACTTATGCAGAATATGTAGCAGCAGACCTGGATACCGAAGTAACCGTTGAAACCTACGTACAGGCTAAGCAGTCCTGGTGGGACAACAAGGCTACCGTTTACACCCAGGATCACGACGGCGGCTACTTCCTTTACAACATGGCTTGCTCCGAAGAGGACTACGCTAAGCTGGAAAAGGGTACCAAGATTAAAGTAACCGGTTTCAAGTCCGAATGGTCCGGCGAAGTAGAAATTATCGATGCAACCTTTGAAATCGAAGACGGCAGCTATGTTGCAGAACCCGTTGATGTTACCGCAGAGCTTGCAAGCGACGATTTAATCAACTACCAGAACCAGTTCGTATCCTTCAAGGGTATGACCGTAGAAGCAGCAGGTCAGGACGATGCAGGCAATGACGTTGCTTTCCTTTACAACTGGGACGGTTCCGGTACCGACGGTGACGACTTATACTTCACCGTTTCCAAGGACGGCGCTTCCTATTCCTTCACCGTTGAGTCTTATCTGTGCGACAAGGACTCCGATGTATACGCAGCCGTTAAGAACCTTTCTATCGGCGATGTAATCGACCTGGAAGGCTTCCTGTACTGGTATGAAGGTGTAAACCCTCACATCACTTCCGTAACTGCTGCAAACTAATTGCAGAAGCATCACGACGCGGCATATTATGTTAAACTTTAACTGCATATTGCCAGTCTGTTTGTTTCTTATGACAAAGTAAATTTAAGGGCACATGAAAATTTTCTTTTCATGTGCCCTTTTCTGTTGTGGAAGGCTCCTGTTGTGGATGGCTTCTGTTGTGGATGGCTCCTGTTGTGGATGGCTCCAGCAATATACTTTTGAGAAGAGTAGCCGGTGCTCATGTCCGGCTTTTATCTCTTCTATACCCAAGCCTTTTGCCTTCTCTGGGTATTTTCTCAACTTTGTCTCCTCTATACCCAATCACATTTCTCCGCTTGGGTATACAGTCTAATTCCTCTTCCTTATACCCAAGGTTTTTCTCTGTTCTGGGTATTCTTACTGCTTTTTGCTTCTTTATACCCAAAGATTTTTCTTTCTCTGGGTATTCTTACTGCTTTTTGCTTCTTTATACCCAAAGATTTTTCTTTCTCTGGGTATTCTTATTGCTTTTGCTTCTCTATACCCAAAGTTGTTTTTTTCTCTGGGTATATATCTGACTCTTGTGTCCGATATACCCAAACTTCTATATTCATCTGAATATAATAGATGCTTTTCCTTTCATCGCACCAGTTTCATGTCTTCAATTACCCAGCCTTCTTTTTCCATGTGATATTCACTGCCGCAGTAAGGACATTTTCTCTGTCTTACCGCATCAAAGCTGCCTCCGCAGCTTTCACACTGTACAGAAGTAATGGAAAAGCCCGGAGCCTCCTGTCTCGTTATATCACGGCTCACTACCACATCAATGCAGTCACCCGTCTTTTTCACCTGTCCGTTCTCTTCGCTGTAATTTACCCACCAGGTGCGTAAGGATAACTGAAGCTTATTTCCATCCTGTCTTACCTTATTGAGCACCGTTCCATTGGTATAGGTCATTTCCAGAATATCCGCAAAGCGGGCATCCCTTTCCCCTCCCCGGTAGCATGCCAATTCCTCCGGCTGCTCCGCAAAAACTGCCATACGGATAAGGGATACCAGTTGTCCCTCAAATTTATCATAGGAAAAAGCAGGGTCATATTTGTTCAGGGTGTTGGTTATTTTACTCTTGGTACGCGCCCACTTAAACGCGGATATCCTCTTCTGTCCATCCCTGTCAAACTGGACGGCAATCATCCGGAAGCCTCCTAAAATGTAGCCTAAAAATCCGCCCAGGATTAAGGAGGCGAAAAAGGTGGATGCCAGATATCCCGGTATTTCCCCGGGTGTCTGTGTTTTCACAATACCCACAAGCACAAACACAAGAAAAATCCCCAGCATCGTAGCCACCATAGTATTCTGTAAAATCAGCTTGGTATTGGCGATAGAATAGCTTTTTAAGAAATACAGGTTCACCACTCTGGGGAATAGATCCGTAATCTTAAAACGGGTGTCGCAGTAACGGCAACCCTCTTCCAGTTCGCTTACCGCACTTAATGAGCCGCAGTTCGGACACGTTACGGTAATTTTCTCCGTCTGCGCATCATTGGGTGTATGGGCAATGATTTCGTACATGACCTGATCCACTTCCCGCTCATAGAGCGTCCCCCGGGCACCCACAAAGTCCATTTTCCGATGAATGTTCTCGTAGGTCATATCCGTGGTATACCATGCCGATTTTCTGGACAAAGTAGCCGTACCAAAGCCGGTTCCTTTTACCGGCATGATGCTGTCCTGCATCTGTATACCTTTTTTCTTAAGTCTTTCCCTCTGCAGTTTCAGATAATAAGCGGTATCGCCGTCGCAGCACTTCGGTACCTGTCCGCCCTGCTGCCAGTTGTTCAGTTCAATGGCAAATTTATCATATATGCCTCTGCCCGTATCCCACACCGGGACAAATGCCTTGAACGCTTTGTAGTCTTTTATATATTGCAGAACAAACCGTACCCCGAAGACGGCGCACACCAAACCCACTATCACAAATATCATTTTCGGCGCCGGATCAAATTCCGTCAGCACTATGGATACGGCGGTAATTCCCACCGCCATCAGTACCGCTCCCTTAAATAAAACAGCGCCGTCCGGCTCTGCCACCACTTTTCTTCCCTTCATTCTTAAATCCGAAAACAATCCCATGGCTTTCCTCCGATGCCCCGTTGTATACAAAATCTGCTTCGCCATCAGTGTATCACAGACAGCAAAGCAGATGCAAGTTTTTATTCCATATTATAGTAATATAATAATTGTTTTTACATATATTTTACATCTTGTTCACAGGTATTCCGTTTATACCTGCCTTCTCTTTCTGCCCGTCAATCGCCGCATGCAGACTGACAAATAAATCCTGATACTTTAACGGCTGTATCTCCACTCTGGTTACCGCCGCATACAAGGATACCGGAATTTCCCTGCCTTCAAACGAAACCGTTTCTCCATTCCGCCGCAGAATGGCGGCTGCCGTTTCCTGTGCATATGCTTCATCCCCGGAATTGGTCAGCAGTACAAATTCATCTCCCCCAATCCGGAACATGACATCCTCTTCTCCCGCCGCCTCCGAAATCCGTTTCATGGCTTCTAAAATAGCCAGGTCCCCCGCCTTCCGGGAAATCTCGTTAATCGGTATCAGATGACAGATATCACAACACACAAAATAACAGTTTTTTCTTTCCTGCAGCAAATCGTACAATTCGCTGATGTCTACATTTTTCTTCATAGAAATTGCTCCCTCCATAGGTACGGCAGCAAACCGCGGATAAAGCTCCGTAAAACGGTATTGCTTTGCATACTCCGACGGATTGCAGTGCCAGACCTGCCTAAATGCCCTGGTGAAAGCCTCATGGGACTGATAGCCCAAAGAAAGCGCCAGATGTAAGATATTGACGTCCTCCTTCTGCAGTTTTCCCGCCGCAATCACCATTTTTCTCCGCACCACGTAATCGTGAACGGAAATGTTGTTTACATTTTTGAAAAGCTTTTCTATGGAAGATTTAGAACAATAGCAATATGCCGCCACATCCTCTGTCTTAAGGCTGCCCTGTAAATTTTCCTCTATATACTGCAATGCCCTTGTCAGAAGCTGCAAATGCTCCATACGCCGTTTCCCCTTCCTTACGATATCGTAAGTCTATTGTAGCCCTGTTCCCCCTGTAATTTCTTGATATTTTGCGTAAACTTTCCTGTCCGAACAGAAATTGCATAATCCGCCATTATCCAGAAATGAATAGGATGACCTGCTTATTGTCCCGGTTATCACTCGTTCTGCGTGCAGTTTGCCGCATCGATGGCAAGCACCAGAAGCAGACCGTCAATTTCATCCTCCGGGTCTGCAATATCAATCACATACGTGTCGCCCCAGGTGAGGAGTTTCTTTGAAATATGTATCACGGAGCTGCAGGCATCGTAAACATCATAATCCCAGCCGAGGAAGTCCCCTTCCACATGCCATCCCCGGTAATCAATTTCGTACTGGGGATGGAAAAAGGAAAATTTCTTCTTGATAACGCCCCGTATCTCACCGTCCACCTCAATTTCAAAAGTGGGCAGAAACGTAAACATTTTCTGGTGGATAATTCCGATTTCCCGGTCGTTGTTGTCGTACACATGAAGCTGGTGCGTCAGGGAAAAGAACTCCGCTTTTACAAAATATTTCGGGTTGTTCCATTCATCATAAATGTCATAGGTGTCTGTCCAGGAAAAAATTCTCTGTTTAATAAGAAGCTGCATGCTGATACCTCCTTACGCATCAGAACGGGAATAGGCGTTTTTCATTTCATTGCTAAGCTCATACAAAACCTTGTTAAGGGTGTCCTGTGCGGCTTTTCTTGCCATTTCGGCTACTGCTTCGTTGGCTTCTTTTTTCAGTGCCATACGCTTTTTGCTGTCTGTTTCTTTTTCGGTGGCGCCGCTCTTTGCTTCGTCTTCCACTGCCGCTAACTTTTCATCATACCGGTTAATCAGCTCATGTCCCTTAGAGAGTACGTTTTCCTGGTATCTCTCAATATGGAACACCGATTTTTTGTAAGAAGCGTCTGCCATAGCGGCAATCATCCGGCTTACCCAGTAGAAATTGTCCGTGGACGCATCCTCCGTCGTATTGGAAACATAATCCGGAGTTTCTTCCACATCCGCATAAAACGGCAGCATCACATTAAAAGCATTGGACGCAAAAGCAATCCACTGCAAGGTCCGGAAATCCTCCGCCCTGTCGGGACGCATCTGGATAAGCGCCATAAAATCGTTCCGGTTAATACCGATGGAACGGAATGCTCCCTTCATGGATTTGTCCCCGTAGGACGAATACGGATCGTAGGGCGTGCCCTGGAAATGGGAAGAAAGTACATATTTTACATCTTCCACCGTTATCTTTTTCTCCGGAATCAGACACCAGGGAAGGTCATCGGAATACGGGGAATAATCGGCATCCTCACCGTCCCAGATGCAGGTGCCGGGATTTAAGTACCGCTCCATAAACCACGCACGGGGCGTATTGTATACATGGTCGGCATCGTCATGGCTGCCGAACGCATCTCTCGGATTGAAAATATTCTCCGGCTCGCCCTCCGTGCGGATGGTAAGGTCCAGATGATACTTTGCCATAAATTCCTTCATATCTGCGGAGCACATATATTCCTTCTGCTCCGTCAGGGCATCCTCGATATCGAACCAATCGATGCCGAGCTGGTTGGGCATCACCACATATGCCTCATCCGGCACTCTTCTGGCAATCCAGTGATGTCCGCCGATGGTTTCCAGCCACCAGATTTCATTCACATCCTGAAAAGCAATGCCGTTCATCTCATAGGTGCCGTACTGCTCCAGCAGGCTGCCCAGGCGCTTTACACCTTCCCTTGCGCTGTGGATGTACGGAAGCACTAAGTAAACGATATCCTCTTCTCCAATTCCGCCGGGGATTTCTTTCTCCGCCTCGGTGCCGTTTTCACCGGATGTCGCATTGTTTTCACCTGTTGCTTTCTCACCGGATGCTGTATCCTTCTTCGCCGGAATATATTCCACCAGAGGGTCGGCTCCCAGCACCCGCGGATTGGAGGTAATGGTTTCCGTTGCCGTCATTCCTACTCCCGCTTCGTTGACGCCGCTGGCTGCCCAGATGCCCTTGCCCTCCAGTGCGTTCGGCACTGCTGTATAGCGCATGGGATTGCCCGGCAGAGGTATCTCCACATGGGAAATCACGGATTTATACACCTTTGCCTGCTCCTCCGGATGCATCACCTGAAATTTCTTCGGGGTGTAGCTTCCCGAACCGGAGTCATCGTTTCTTGCAATCATGGTAGAGCCGTCATAAGAGGCCTTTTTCCCTACTAATATTGTTGTACATGCCATAGTTTCTGTTCCTTTCTATTTATAGTTTCTGTTTCTTTACGCCTATAGCTTCTGTTTGTTCATCTATAGTTTCCGTTTGTTTCTTCCTGTTGTTTCCATATTCTTTAATACTATGTTCTATTTTACACGGTTTTCGGATTTGTTTCCACAGGTTCTTTATTTTCTTTCATAAGCAGTTTCTTGTAGCTGGCATCAATACCGAGCGCCCCCAGCGGAGCCGTGATTAAAATAGCCAGCACTGCCACGGAAAGCACGATTTTTCCGCAGGAAAGCCCCATTGCCATAGGCACGGAACCGATGGCGGCCTGCACCGTAGCCTTGGGCAGATAGGCAAGCACGCAGAATAACCGTTCCTTTTCGGAAAGCTTTGTGCCAATCAGGCAGCAAAGCACTCCCACGGAACGAAAGGCGAGCGCAATGAAAATCATGGCTACCGCCGCTCCGCCCGCACTCAGCGTATAGCGGATATCCACTGCAGCTCCCACTAACACAAACAAAATAACCTCCGCGGCAATCCATAGTTTTCCAAACTTTTCCGATAATCTTTTCGACACAAATTCCGTACTTTTCAGTTTCAGCACACATGCCATGCTGACAACGGCAAGCAGCCCGGATACGGATACGATGTTTTTGCACCATTCTTCAATCGCAATCAGCAGGAACGAAACGCCCAGCACAATCACCACCTTTGTACTGTTCCGCACACAGTTTTTATGGGCATACGCCGTTTCAAAAAACAGCGCCAGCGCAAAACCCGCCAATGCACCGAGCAGCACGCCAAGCATAATGGAAACGGGAATATTGATAAAGTCCATGGCATTGGCATGCCCACCCTGCGCCATATTGACAAAAGTGGTAAACAGGACAATGACAAAAATATCATCGCAGGATGCTCCCGCTAAGATAAGCTGCGGAATACTTTTTTCCATTCCGTATTTCTGTTCCATAAGCTGTACCATGCGGGGCACCACAATCGCCGGTGAAACCGCTCCCAGAACCGCTCCCATGACAGCCGCCTCAATCCGGGTTATGCCAAGCAGATACGGTGCGAACAGAAAATATCCTAAAATTTCAAAGCTTGCCGGCAGGCAGGACATCAGCACCGCCGGCCGTCCCACCTTCTTCAAATCTGCTATATTCAGAGAAAGTCCTGCTTTCAAAAGAATGATTATCAGTGCCATTTTACGGAGTTCCGCCGAAATGGACAAAATCGAAGGGTCTAACCAGTCCAGTACATAAGGACCTAATACGATACCGGTGAGCAGCATTCCCACAATCCGCGGGAGTCTGCATTTCTGACAGATTGCCGCCATGGACAATCCGACCAAAAAGATGAGTGCAAGTGATGTTAACATAAAAATCTCCTTTCCTATAAAACAATAAAAGCTGACAATTTCTGCGACATTGCATCACAGAAGTCATCAGCTTACTAAGCGGTTTAGGTTTCCCAAGGGAGAACTTCATTCCCTGAAATCATTTCTAATTTGTTCTCTGCATAAATTTCTCTCTGCCAGTTATCATACCGCTTCGCCCAATAATATGCAAGTGTTTTTTACAGCTGTATCTCACTCTATTCCTCTCTCCATACCCCGCATTTTAAAGCAAATCATATACATATTCATTGCAGTCATGAGTCACCTTGTAGGATTTTTGTTCTTTCTTCTATTAAATTGCAAAACCGTTCTTTCATATATTCCGGCAATAGGGATTGCTCACACATACCGGTATACAATTCTTTCATGGAAATAAATTTTTCTATCATTTTTTCTGCGGATGCCTTTTGCAAACTACATTCTTCCGCAAACACAAAGAAATCCTTTCTCCGTATATTCAGCTTTTTCCCATTCATTGTCAGTGCAAACTGCTCTTTATCCTCCGGCATAACCACATTCACCGGTAGAAGGTCATACGCCGGGGATAAATGGTATTCCCCGCTGCCCTCCTCACTTTCTATCAGGGAAAAGTTTTTCAGGTGCATATCCGAATTCCCCACCATAAAAGAAAATACCAGACGCATAAACATTTCCGCTCTGTCGAGCCCTTTGGTGGAAGAATATTTTTCAATAATTTTAGCACACCGCTCATAAGAACCTTTATATTTATCCTGTGTAAGTCTGAGGTCTAACTGGCAGAAATCCTCCATTGCCAGCATGACGACTCCATTTTTTTCCCAGATTCTTTCCACTCGCCTGGTAATATAGGCCAATTCATCCTGTAACGGCATCAGAGCATGGGGCACCGTAGCAATACCCGCTTTATCCGCCATGCTCATAACAAGCTGTTCCGCTTCCGGCAATGCTTCAAACTCTTCCACCTGCGGCTTCAAAATATAGCCGGTCGGATAATTTACCAGCGTAAGTCTCGGTTTTTTCGCATCCGAAAATAAATGCAGTGACATTTTTTTCTGCACTCCCGGCACCGTGAGACCTTTTTGTACGCTTTTCTCCGCAAGAATTTCCAAATGCTCCTTATCTACTTCGAGCACCGGCAATTTATCGGTTCCAAAGAAATTTCGGATGCATCTTTTATGCCATCCATTCTGCAAATTCTCCGATGAAAATTCCTTTCCGCAACACAAGCATTTCATTCTTTTTCTCCTCTGATACTTACATTTCCTATGCTGTCCCTGCAGGCAATGAGCAGTAGTCCAAATCTGTCATTCCTGTCAACTTTCCAGTTACGGCTGACCACATCAAGCAGCCACCCCTCCGGTATCAGTCCGTCGAAAAACGGAAACAGAATATTGGATGTATATTGTTTTCTGCTTAACGGCATTGTCAGAGAAACCGCACCGGCATCCGGATTTTCCATATAGTCATCATCATAAGTAAAAAGGTAGCCCTCGTCCGTTTCACAGAGCTGTCCGGCATATACATTTCTCACATACACATACGCAGTTCTGAATATTTCCATCAGCCTTCATCCTTTCTGCCCGGCACCGCCTCATAATCAAACATGGCAAGTGCAATATTAACTTTATCCATCCGAACCGTTTCCTTGCCTTGTTCCAATTCTCTCACAAACCGGAGTCCCAGACCGGACCGCATGGCAAACTCCTCCTGAGTAAGCCCTGCTGCCTTTCTATGTTCCTTTACAAATTGTGCTATCCTGTTCATTGCTATTATTTCCTTATGCTCAGTTTTTATTATTCATTTTATACCCTATAAGGTATAAAGTAAAGTGTTTTATGTTATTTTGTACCCGATAGGGTACGATTTTATATTGTAACGCTATTGATATATGTAAAAAAGACGCGAGGCCTGCCAGTCAGGCTGCTGCCTGCACTATGACAAGTACCCCCGCGTCCATGGAGGACAAATGACAAAAACAATTTTAGAAAAATTAATACCCTTAAGCAGTTTTCTTTCCTATACTGCCAAGCGCCTTAAATACTCCCTTAACCGATCCTACTGCGGCGCCTACTGCAAATCCGACTACTTTACCGGGAATTCCCAGGATATCTCCTCCGATACAAATTCCCGAACAGGCACCATCCGTAATGCAATCCCATACGGTCTCGCCAAAGCTGCGTTTAATGCTTTCTTTGTAGTCCTTCTTCTTATCATTGTGAATCCAGTTATCTTCTTCATCATTGATGTTATCCGCCAGTGCAAGTCGTTTATCCTTTGGAATCGCCTTAATGATATAATACAAAAGCTTGGTGAGGTTGTACGGCTTACACTGATTTCCGCCATCTTCCTTATATCCGGCACAATAATAAATCGGGCGAATGCTTAAACCGGTTGCTTCTTCAATTCTCTTCTGAACAGAATCTGCCTTTTTTTCAAGGAATTTTTCAAGTACCTCATCTGGCATATTTTCCTCTTCATTCCAATGCGTTCCCTTCATAGCCACATCAGCCTGGTTGAGTGCAAGCAGAATACGGTCTTTCGCATCCTCTCCCAAAGCCGGAATCAAAATGTTGTTAATCAGGTCGTAGGAAGTTCCCAGATCCTTGGATGAGGCATCAAGAATAACCATCACAAGGTCAATTACCGGCTTTCCTTCTTCATCCAGTTCATTCAGCTTCTCCAGAATGGAACGACTGATTTTTTCATCATTGGCCACGCCATCGCCAAGTCCCGGAGTATCCCAGATAATCAGATTGTCCAATTCATATTTTTCAATAATGGAAGTTTCGGGATCTACACCAACTCCAATGCTGGCAACTTCCATATTAAAAAGCGCATTTATTGTCGAACTTTTACCGGCACCGGTTGAACCTGTCAGCATAATGTTTACTTTCTGGTTTCTGACCTTAATCAGCCGCGACAATCTTTTTGCTTTTTCTCCATCGGGAATATCCAGCTTCATTATCTCTTCCTCGAGAAGCTCGTAGATATTCTTTTGACCCTCTTTGCTCTCTTCCTGTTCCGGCTCATTAACCTCTTTCTCCGTGTCCTGAACCGCTTCTTCCAACACTATTGTTTCATCATCCTGAACCATTGTTTCTACATTTTCTACCTTACACATATTACGTTCCTCCTTTGATTTTGTTGAACATTCTTTTGTTGTTCCCGTGTACTTGGCTCACTTGGTAGTTTTAATTTATCAAAACACATGGACAGGATATGTCTTTCTGAAAGCAATTTTATTTGAGATTGATACTGCATCTCAAAATAAATATTGCCCGAAAAAAATTTCACATTCTCCACAAAAATTATTTTCCAAATTCTCTGAATGTCATTATTTGTCATTCATAGCTGCTATACTGTACCTACCGTTTTAAGAAAGATAACAAGAAACTGGCAGTTAGTTAAATGAGGTGGTCGTATGTTAAAGTCTGTTTCCAAAGAAGAAATGATAGATAAAAACGGAAATCTGGACATATACGCTTTCATAAGATCATCGGAGATTCGTGAATACATGCGAAAAAATGAGACTTTCAATTTGTCTGATACCATATTTCTTATACTGAAAAGCATGAATCCCTGGGAAACCAAGCTGGAGGCACTGAAAATACTGGCAGAGGAGGAAAAACTTTCCGAACAGGAGAAACGCCATGTTTTGTATACAGCCGGATATGCAGAGCGAATCCTGCAGGAAATCTATTGTCCCGAAAGTCCGGCTATTCTTTCCGTAAACGAATACTATTGTATGAATGAAGACTATCTGAATCCTTATGAAGTCTCTGTGAAAGGCCTGCACTGTACCGGTTACTATTCCTCTTACAATGAATTTCTTGCACAATATGCAGATTACCTTCCTGAGGAAAGCCAGCCATTACCATGTTATGAGATTGATCTGGTATATCCGGGCAAGAATTGCAAAAATAATAACCCCATCCATTTTTCCGCTACCTGGTTTAACGGCACGATTGGCATCTACGCAATCCATGCAGATTCCGGATGGGGCGAAGCTCACTGTTTTAAGCATAAAATTACTAATTATTTAGCAGGTGGATGGATGGGGCGCTACAGTCTTCCCTTCCCCACAATGAGCAAAGTAAAAATCCAAACGCCCTTCATGAAGAAACCTCTTTGTGGAATATTAGAATCCACTTTGGATGACTGCCATTGCTGGTACCACTTTTTCTATCCTTATGACAGGCGTGGGCTTACCGGACATTTCATGGATTTCTCCTACCAGGAGGTTGAATCAGGCAGTGGCCTAACCATCTTTGACTGGGTGAGCACAGATAGCGGAAAATAATGTTACTATTTTTTCTTTCCGAGTATTATTATTTTTCAAACCTGTTCGATATATTATGTAGTAAAATGTAACTGATCATCTATTTTCACAGAAAGGAGGCCATTATCATGACACAGAATTACAGAACAACCGAAAACAACTTAATAGCAAGAGGTATGGTCATCCTTCCTTCTCTTTGTATGTAGCGGACATACTCTGTCTATCACAGCTACAGACTTCATAGGATTTCCGGCACCTCTGCTTTAACAAAAGAGGTGCATTTTTATGCCCTCGCATCAACAGAAAAGGAAATTATTATGGAGACAATCAAAGGAGCATATACCTCTGCTCAAATTTTTACCACTAACAACAAGAATACTGCAATCGACCAATATGCCCTCGCACAGCTTCAGATGATCTGCGATCAGGAAAGTTCCGCCGGATGCCGCATTAGTGTCATGCCTGATGTTCATCCCGGTAAGGTGGGAACCATTGGACTTACCATGACTATCGGAACCAGAATCATCCCTAATCTCATAGGTATCGATATTGGCTGCGGTATGACCCTTGCGCAGATTAAAGATAAAAAATTAGAATTTCAGAAATTAGATACTGTCATCAGAGACTGCGTTCCGTCGGGTTTTCATATCCGGACAAAAGCACACCGAATGGCGTATGAATTTGATTTTAATATGCTTAAATGCGCCGGTCACATCCGTACGGACAAGGCAATATTAAGTCTTGGCAGTTTAGGCGGCGGCAATCATTTTATTGAATTGGATAAGGATGAGGCCGGAAACCTCTACCTCGTAATCCACTCAGGAAGCCGTCATCTTGGCAAAGAAGTTACCGAGTATTATCTAAAGGAAGGTCAGAAGCATCTGAAGGATAAAGGCCTGAACGTTCCCTATGAAATCACCTGGCTTGAGGGCGAACTTATGGACGATTACCTTCATGACATACAGGTTGTACAACAGTTTGCTTCTCTCAACAGAGAAATCATTTTAAGTGAACTTGTAAAGGGAATGAAGTGGAAGGTACTGTGTTCCTATGAGTGTGTTCACAACTATGTAGACTCCTCCCCGGAAACACTGGCGGTCTTCGGTTCCGCCATGCTTCGTAAAGGTGCCATCTCCGCAAAAGTGAATGAAAAAGTCATCATTCCCATAAATATGCGTGATGGCGTCATCCTCGGAACCGGACTCGGCAATACCGAGTGGAACTGCTCCGCTCCCCACGGAGCCGGCAGAATCATGAAACGGGAAGATGTAAAAAACAGCTTTACCATATCTTCCTTCAAAGCGGAAATGAAGGGAGTTTATTCCAGCTGCATCGGTAAAGATACTCTGGATGAAGCCCCGTTTGCCTACCGAAAATTAGAAGATATTGCAGAAGTTATCAGCGACACCGTAACCATTGATTGTATCATCCGCCCGGTCTACAACTTCAAGGCCGGCGGTAATTAGAAAGGACAATTCCATGAGCAAATTCAGAGAAACACCTTGTAAATATTATGTAAGCTTTGGCGAATGCTCCAAAGGACGCGCGGCAGAACACAAGGGCTATTGCCAGCATTGTGATAAATACTGTCCCCGTGCCAAAGTTCATCACATCAATAAAAAGAAACAGTATAACGAAAAGCAGCGCAGTAAATATACTGTCTGATACAGAAAGGACCTACTATATGAATTTACCTATTACCGTCACGCAGGAAGACCTGTTAGAAATATTACTCAACGTAGCACCGGGCAGACCGGTATTCATCTGGGGCGCACCGGGTATCGGGAAATCTGCTTTGGTGGAACAATTTGCAGAAGAAATAGGATTGCCATGCGTATCCCTTCTCGGCAGCCAGCTTGCTCCCGAAGATATCATTGGCATCCCCCAGATTAACGGCAATACCTCAGAATTTCTTCCACCCAAGGTGATTGCAAGAAAAGATCCCTATGTTCTCTTTCTGGATGAACTCAATGCCTGCTCCCAGGAAGTACAAAAAGCCTTTTATTCTCTCATCCACGAAAGAAGAATCGGAGAATATCATCTTCCGGAAGGAAGTATTGTTGTGGGCGCCGGAAACCGGGCACAGGACTCTGCCATTGTAAAAACTATGTCCTCCGCCCTCATTAACCGGATGTTCCATGTGCAAATGAAGGCAGATGCCAGGCAATGGATTAAGTGGGCGCAAAATAATCATCTGCATCCCTGGGTGATTGATTATATTATTCAGAGACCGGATCATCTTTTTTCGGAACCGCCTAAAACAGAGGAACCGTTCTCCACGCCAAGATCCTGGCATATGCTCAGTGATGCCCTTACAGAATACGGTGCAGGAAAAAGAGAAATCTCCGCAAACACTTTGAAAATGCTTGCTTACGCGTGCCTTACTCCTTCCCATGCCGGAATGTTTTTAGCTTATACCAAAAGCCTGAAAAACACTCATATGTTGGAGGATATTATTGCTGAAAATGCCAAATGGCCGTCAAAGCCGGAGGACAGAGATATTCTCTACTTCCTGGCACAATCCTTCCGGGCAAAACTTGTTACAGAGCTCCCTAAAAGCAAACAGGAGATTTCCGGGAACATGCTCTCTTTTGTTTACAGAGCAAAGGGGATGATAAAAGAACTGTCCACCATCAATTTTGAAATTGCGCAGATGGTAGTTGCCTCTGATGATGAAAATACCTTACCGGACTGGTTTATGGTAGAAGTCATCCGGGATCTGCCGCGATTGGTAAACAGCAAATAGAGGAATCATTATGGCTTATTTAAGAAAAAAATACTATTTCCGAGACGAGGATATTCCCAAGGAGTTTTCTGCTCTCTATGCAGGATTTGATATTCTGCAGCAACATCCCCTCTTCTCCCAGTTAAAAGGAACCATTACCGCAAAGACATCCCACTTACGAGGGAAGAAAGCTATTGCCTGCGTTACGAAAAACGGAGATATCTTTGTAAATATAGATTCCGGGCTTGACGCATCGGAATGGGCATATGTACTCGCCCACAATCTGCTCCACCTGGCATTCGGGCATTTTGATAAAACTAAAATGCCCCAGACTACTGAAATTTTCCCTCTTGTCTGGAACAAAGCCTGTGATATTTATGTCACCAGATTTTTGGCAGATATTGGTTTTGGAAAAGCGCTGTTTCCGGACCCTGCTTCAAAATATTCTATTAAACTCAATGATGAAGTGAAAATATACCAGTATCTTCTCGAAACAGAAGGTGTATCGCCCTTGCAGTCCTATGGACTCAATATGTCCGAGACTACCGACATGATTGGCATAGAGGATCCTATTGTCTACAAAAACGGAGAGAAAAATGAATATACCGAAACTTTTTCCTGTGCAATCACGCATTCTCTAAAAAAAGCAGTAAGCGAAGTAGGCGGGCATGACATTAGTAAAAGGAAAGACACTCCCATAAGTAAAGCGGCGGAATGGTTTCTGGCTCACTTTCCCTTACTCGGCGGTTTGGCTTCTTCTTTCCATATTATTGAGGATATCGACATCTGTCATAGATACGAAATCCATATTGCCGCTGTGGATGCTACCCACGGAGAGATTTATGCCAATCCCTCCTGCGGACTTACCCTGGAGGAGTGGAAATTCGTTCTGGCGCATGAATATCTTCATGCCGGATTATGTCATCACGAACGATGTCAGGGAAGAAATCATTATCTTTGGAATGTTGCCTGCGATTACGTCATCAATGACTGGCTCCACGAAATGAGAATTGGAGATATGCCGGATGAGGGACTGTTATATGATGAATCCCTCCACAATATGTCTGCAGAAATCATCTACGATCTCATCATAAGGGAAATGAGAAAGTTCAAGAAACATGCTACTTTCAGAGGATATGGCCAAGGGGATATATTCGGAAACAATGGTCCGCATTTCGAAGGGATTGGCAAAGGAATTACACTGGATGATTTTTTCAGAAATGCCTTGCGGGAAGGACTTGATTATCATATCACGCATAGCAGGGGATATATTCCCGCCGGACTTGTGGAAGAAATACGTGCTCTGGCCATGCCTCCTATCCCCTGGGAAGTGCAGCTTGGAAAATGGTTTGATGAGCAGTTTCCGCCCTTAGAGATGCATAGAACTTACGCCAGACCCAGTCGCCGCCAGGGAGCCACACCGGATATTCCAAGACCCAGTTATGTTCTTCAGGAGAAAGATTTAGAAAGCAGAACCTTTGGTGTTGTCATTGACACATCCGGCTCCATGTGTTCTTCCCAAATAGGCTTAGCACTTGGCGCCATTGCAAGCTATGCAATATCTAAAGATGTTTCGTTTGTCAGAATCATTTTTTGTGATGCCGAAGCGACAGATGCCGGATACATGGCACCGGAAGATATCGCCGGTCGCGTAGAAGTTACCGGACGAGGTGGTACCATCCTTCAGCCCGGAATAGATGCTTTGGAAACGGCCAGAGACTTTCCTCTGTCAGGACCGATACTCATTATCACGGATGGCTATATTGAAGAAAATATACACATAAAAAGAGAACACGCATACCTGATTCCTAACGGAAACAAGCTTCCCTTCCGTCCAAAAGGCAAAGTGTTCTATATGGAAAACAAAGAGCAGGTGCTACCGTAATTTTACTGTTTATAGATATGGGCAGAGCAGATTTTTCGGTTCTGCCCATTCCTATCTGTCTATTCCGTTTCCTCCGACTCTGGATGGATTTCAATTTTAGAATAATCAACTCCTATGAGAGATAATATGATATCCAGTTCTCTACTACACCTTCTTGTCATTTGCATCTGCTTTCTAATCAATTTAATTTTCTTATATCTTTCCCGTACAGATATAATTGTCATACTGATGCCTCCCAGTCGCCTCATGCATAGTATTTGTCACTGAAAGTATACAAAACTTTCCATCAATTTCCATGACAATTCCAAAACTCCTCCGATGCCACCACATAAAGCAATGTTCTTGCCCGTGTAGCTGCAATGTACATAAATCTTGAAAAATTCTTATCTGAGATATTATCTACCTCAACAAGAATTACTATTTTCGAATCCAGCCCCTTAAATCCCTGGATTGTCGCATACCTTGGCAATGGACTGCTCGCATCAAAATTGCCTCCCAATTCATTTACTTCAATGCCTATTTCCTCCAAGACAGAATTTGAATACTTCTTTGGTGCCAGAAATACAACATCTGCCAAGTCCACTTTTTCAGCACGTAGATTCTTTAGTATCTCCTTTACTTTTTGCTTAAAATCAGCTTTATCAGAATATACTATTTTCTGAACCTCTTCTCCGTTTTCCTGCAAAAATTCATTTATTGCAACACCACTCGTTTTAGAACTGTATGTACCAATCTGCACGGTGTTTCTACAGTTTACAAAAAGCTTAAACCTTGTGCAGGCATAACTTCCAATTAGCTCCATTCCATCCGTATACTCCGGATTATATATATTCTGCTTTTCATCATAAAAGATGGCCCAATTTCCTTTTTCAAGACCTCCCTTTAGCAACGCATCCAAAGAATACAAATATACAGGTTTAATAATATCCTGACCTTCATCCATTACCAGCAAATCATATTTTAGTACATCTGCCTCTTCTTCCGGCAAAGAGTTTACCCAGCTGAAAAACTGCTCCGGTAATATCTCCCCGAAATATTTCTGTGGATTCTCCTTCATTGTTTCAACATCGACAGGTACATACTCTCCAAACAAAGCATGAATGTTGATTACTTTTAGATTTTGAATACCACTGACTTGTGAATTTATGTTGTTTGACAGATTCTTATTAAACGTCAAATAAAGAACCTTATCGCCCCGCATTGCTCTTTGCTTTGCAAATTCCGTTGCAAGAAGCGTCTTACCGGTTCCTGCATTGCCTTCAATAAGAAGATGCGCATTCATCCCAAGTGCATTCATAACCTGCGCCTGTTCATTCGTTAATCGAACTAAATGCTGTTCTGTATTGTTGAGTCTGTCCCTCAACATCGGAATAAAAGTAAAGTCGCCTCTAAGATAGTTCACAAGGTCCTTCACATCATTCTTTGACAGCTTTGACGGTTCTCTATGCTGTCTTGTTTCCCAGTAATCAAATATGCCGTTTATGTAATCAGTTATATTTTTCGTCCTATTGTCATAAACAATTTCCGGAATAATTTCCTGTGATGTAGATTTGAATTCAATATCCGGAAAAACAACTCCGCAAGCCATCAGAAAAGATTTAATATGCTGATTATTTGGAAATCTGTTGCGAATCGAAGTAAGAAGGCTAAACATGTTCCCCGTAACCTGCGCAAACGGACCTTCCGGTTTCTGACGTTCTTCTCCATAACGATCCGTAAAAATCCATTTCCCTTCTCTGCATTCTACACGTCCTCCCTTGATTTCCAAACAAGCGACACCTCGCTTGCATACCACAACGAAATCAATCTCACCGTAGATTTTACTCTGATGCTTCGGAAGCCCTAATGAATGCAGAACATAGGTATCTTCCATTTCCAGATTCTGCAGCACATCATACATTTTCTTTTCCGCATTGCTTTTGATTTCTTCTCCCATATATGGAGGTATAAATGTTACCATTCAATCAACTCCTATCTTACTCATAAAGCTTAAGCATATCCTGTAAAATCTGTTTCATTTCTTCACGCATGCTGTCAGGCTTAAGTACTTCGACTTTACTTCCCTGGCTTAGGAGCCACATAATAACTCCCTTTCCATATACTTCCGCCTCTATCGTACACTCATTATCATGCTGTTCAATAACCTTGGCCGTTGGTAAACGATCTAAAACCGGTTCCGGATTTTCACCATAGAATTTCATGAACACTTTTTGGAGTTTCCCGGCATACATAAACTGTATTCTTTTCCTAAACTCTCCCTCTTCAAAACGATTTGCATAGGATATTTTGAATTTTTCATTCAAGTGCTTATAATCTTTTATCCTGTCAATTCGAAAGATTGCTGGGAAATTATATTTATGCACATACCTACCTGAATCATTTTTTTCAACAATATAAGCATTCAGATAAAAGTAATATTCTGAGAAGAGAATAGATACCGGTTCCACAACTCTCTTGACGGATTCCATTGGATCATTTACCCTTGCATAACGTAATGAAACCAACTTATGTTCATGAATATCAAATCCAATTTCCCACAATTTGTCCTGAATGTATTCTTTATGATGCAACTCGACATAATGATACCTTTCATTTGCAAGCAGCTCACTGACAATCTTCATGTTCTGTAATGGAACACATCCCTCAATTAGCTTATCCAAAATCGTCTTTAGTTCATGTCTTGTAAAGGCTCTACTCTCCAAAAGTATTTTTGACACGGCAAGTATTTCACTATTTGTCATCATGGATGGTTCACTGCCATCCATAGTATAGCCTTTCTTTTTACGATCATATTTAATTGTTCTGCTATCACCCGACATATTATGTTCCATTAAGAAGGCTCTTATATCATCAATGTCCCGCTGAATGGAGCGCTCATCTACACCAAAGTGGTAAGCTTCTTCAGCTTTATTCAGTACCTTTCCTTCGCATAGGCGAATGTACATATCAAGAGTGCGATAATTTTTAGATTCTTTCAACACCTATTTTCCACCCAATTCTTTTAACCTATCAATAAAATATCTATTTACAAGGCTCGTTTCCTCGGACCCAGTATCAATTTTTTCCTTTGTTTCCATAGAAAATTCCGGGATACATTTCAAATACATTTTTTTGACTTTATTCTTATCCGACACATTCCCACTTTGGTAAACAAAGCTTTTATCCTTCGCATAAAATATTTCATATGTATCTGTATGAATATATTTTTCACAAAAGATATTAATTTCCTGCTTGTCCCAAGATGACTTGGCAGATGAACTATAATTTAATAAAGGGGATTCTATCTTTTCATCTGACAAAAAGCAAAAGTCAATGTACTCATCTTCAGTGATACCCGCACTTTTATGAAACCATGAAAAAAAAGCTGTCCAATCAGTCTTTTCAAAAACATCCTTTCCAGAAGGTTTTTGCAACTCAAATGTCCCTTTTTGAGTTACCTTATATGTTCTAATTCCATCCGTATTTTTCCAAAACAGATATTTTCTTATCACCATAGTAAATCACTTCCTCACTTCATCGATTATTTCGTTGAAAATATTTTTTCCTTCATTTGGACTCAAAATATCAAGTATTTTCAAGAAAATTTTTCCAGTCTTTAACCTGTCTGAATTTCCTGAACCTTTTATACAATCACATAAATCATTAAGATTCGAGATACCTTCATCTTTCAGATTTGAAATCACTGATATTACTTCCTTAGCTTCGACTGCGATTTTCTCTATTCCAGCAATTTTAGCTGCCATTTCAACTACATCGGCTGATATTTCCACGCCCAACTTTTCGCCGATTGCATTAGCCTCTACGGCCATTCCAACAATACCATATGCTACCTTTTCCTCTGTAGAAAGGGCATCAAATTTCTCTTTGTCTAACTCAACTTCATTTTTTAAGTATTCTATATATGCCTGAATAGTATCAAATTCATCACTCTTCTTATCTGCCTGCACAATTTTAGCCCCCATAACATCCGCTGGGTCCGAATTGATTCCTAATACATGTAATACATCTCCCATGATATCTGCTGCCGTATCCACCATCTTTGCAAATTCAGCTATAGAAGGATACTCTTTCGACAGTTCAATCATTCTATCAGCAAAACTTTTCATTAATCCTTGCAATTTCGGAGCGACAATTTCAACAATCGGTTTTACAGTTGAAATTACCGTATCAATAGACTTTATCATCTGTGCAATCTCCATAACCTAATCCTCCTCATATTTTCTAACAGCATCTTGCAAATCGAAAATTTTTGTAATTGCATTATTTTCTAAACCTACTACTAAAGCTTTTCCGGTCTTTAATCTGTTGCTACTTCCCTTTCCATCAAGTAATTCAACCACATCATTCAAATTTGTAACTCCCTGTGCTTTTAATATCTGAACAATTCTAACTAATTCTTTTGCATCAATTTTTATCCCTGCTGTTTGAATTTTAGTTAATGTTGTCAAACACTCCGGTGATATATCAATTCCTCCTATTTTCTCTTCTACCGCTTTCGTTTCAAGAGCCATGCCAATTACTTTGCATCCTATCTTTTCCTCCGATTTCATCTTATCAAAGCGTTCCCTATCAAGTTCAACTTCCCTTTTCAAATACATGATATATGCTTCAACAGCATTATCAAAATCCTCTAAATTCTTTTCATTTTTCTGCTCAGCCTTCGCACCAAGAACCTCCGGTTTTTCTTCAGAATCAATTCCAAGGTAATCTACTATATCATGAACTATTTTAGCTGCAATTGAAATAGTACTGACTATATCCAGTCCTGACATAGACAGCTTTGCAATAGCTCTAAATACATTCCTTGCAAAACCGTCAATTGCAGAACCTATAGATGAAATCGCTCCACTGATAAAACTATCAACAAATGAAATAAAATTTCCTATACCTGAAAATAATCC
>ERZ1034976.263-NODE-263-length-49734-cov-24.869663_pt1 | contig 49734 bp, 75 predicted proteins | sample MGYA00520623_ERZ1034976 | MGnify/ENA primary metagenome ERZ1034976 (study PRJEB33766, sample SAMN09781774) | gut metagenome | biome: gut microbiome | host: Homo sapiens | place: Madagascar | study: EMG produced TPA metagenomics assembly of the PRJNA485056 data... | reverse complement strand
CCCCGCACCTCCCGCTCCAGCTGAGCCCCCGGCCCCTGCAGACCCTCCTGCTGGAAAGACCTACACGCAGGAACAGCTCAATGCCATGATGGCCAACGAGAAGCGTACTGCCCGCAATGCTATCCTGAAAGAACTGGGTTTTGACATCAAAGACGACAAGAACTTCAAGGATACCATGAAGAACATCAAGGACACTCTCGATGCGGGTAAAACCCAGGCACAGCTGGATGCTGAAGCCAAGGCTGCGGCTGAGACCGCAAAGGCTGAGGCTGAGACCAAGGCAGCCAAACTGGAGATGAAGGTGGCCGCACTGGCCGCTGGTGTCAATCCTGAGTATCTGGATGACATCATCGTTCTGGCTCAGGCCAAGGTCTCTGAGACCAATACTGTGGACAAGGTTATGGAGGAATTCAAGAACAAATACCCGACTTTCTTCAAGGAGAGCTCTGGTGGTTCTGGCTCTGGCACTGGTAGTTCCACCAACCCGCCCCGCAAGCCCCCTGCCGGGACTGAGGGCCTGGGCCAGAGACTGGCAAAGGTCAACAAGCCCGCAGCCAAGAGTTCCTATTTCAAAAACTGACAACATAAGGAGGAAAACAACATGCTCAATCAGTCTGGTATCAAGAAAACTACTGGCGCCGCCCCGGTTCAGATTCTGTTCAATGTGCAGAATCAGATGTCTGTGGGCATCAAGCTGGCCAAGAACTTCGCAGGTGCGGTCACCGAGAATGGCCGCAAGATTGTGAAGGCTGGCACTCCCCTGAGTGGTGACCTGACGGCCCGTGGCACGGCTTTCGTTGCCGCTGCGGATGATTCCACTGGCAGTGCTGGCGATGCCAAGCCCGCCGTGGGCATCCTGCTTCACGATGTGGATGTCACCGATGCTGACACCAATGCCACCCTGCTCATTTGGGGTTTCGTGAATCTGTCCCGTGTGGATTCTACCACTGCGGCCAAGATTACCGCCAACCGCAAGACTGAGCTGGCCGGCAAGGTCTGGTTCCTGAAGGACTAACCAATACAACTATAGAAAAGGAGGAAACAATATATGTCTATCTTTGATCTCATCAAAGCCCCTGAGCTGACTTCCTACTGGGAAGAACACATCCAGGACATGCCCCCGTATCTGGGCGAGGAACTGTTCCCTGCCGACAAGAAGCTGGGCCTGAAGCTGGACTGGATTAAGGGTGCCAACGGTCTGCCCGTTGTTCTGAAGCCCTCTGCCTTTGACGCTGGCGCTGTTCCCCGTGCCCGCATCGGTTTCGACAAGCTGTCCACTCAGATGCCGTTCTTCAAGGAATCCACCTATGTGGATGAGGAACTGCGCCAGGAGCTGAACATGGTTCTGGAAACCGGCAACCAGGCCTACATTGACGCCGTTATCCGCCGGGTGTTTGCCGATGAGACCCATCTGCTGGAAGGTGCCCGTGCCCGCCGTGAGGAGATGCGCATGATGGCTCTGACCACTGGTGCTATCGCCATCACCGCCAACGGTCAGGCATACAACTATGACTACGGCCTGCCCGCTGACCACAAGTCCACCGTCACTACCTCCTGGAGCACCACCACCTCTGACCCCATCGAGGACATGCGTGTTGCCATGGACAAGATTGAGGATGATACGGGCATCCGTCCTACCCGTGGTGTCTGCACTCGCAAGACTTGGGGGTATCTCCGCAACAACCAGAAGATCATCAAGTCCATCTTTGTCCTGTCCAACGGTCAGGTGTCTGCTCTGTCTGATGCCCGCCTCAGTCAGTATCTCATGGACGAGCTGGGTCTGGAGCTGATTGTGTACGGCAAGCGTTACAAGAACGATGCCGGCACTGCTACCCAGTTCGTGCCTGATGACACTGTGGTTCTGTTCCCTGCTGGCAACCTGGGCACCACCTGGTTCGGCACTACTCCTGAGGAATCCGACCTTATGGGCGGCAAGGTGGCCAATGTCTCTATCACCGATGTGGGCGTGGCCGTCACCACCATCGAAAAGGCTGACCCCGTCAATGTCGAAACCAAGGTCACCATGATTTGCCTGCCCTCCTTTGAGGCTGCGGACAGTGTGTACATCCTGGATGTCATCGCCTGAGTAAAGGAGGAACACAATCATGCTCCAGGTCACTAATGGCGTTGTGACGCTCACGGTCACAAAGGGCGCATTTAAGTCCTTTTATGAGCATAACGGTTTCCACGCCGTAGATGGCGAGGATGGCCACGAGGAGGCCGGGAAGGTAGATACCCACCCCGCCCTCGAAACTGGCCACTCCGGCCATTCCTCTCAGCAGGAAATGGCAGAGGATACCGAGGATGCCGAGGATGAAGAGGACGGGGACGAGGACGACACCGAAGATGATGTTGACCTGTCGGAAATCCCCCTGGGTGAGATGAGCTTCTACCAGCTCAATGACTATGCTGACCAGCTGGAACTGGACCACGAGGGCATCCGCTCCAAGAAGGAGCTGCGTGCGCTCATCCGGGAACATCTGAAGAAGTAAAGGAGGCAAAATCATGAGCAGCATGGATGAACTCAAGATTGTTCTCAGAGAGGCTGATGTACCGTTTTTCACTGATGAACAGCTTGCATTCTATCTCAAGGAGAATGGTGGGGACTACAATGCCACGGCATACCAATGTCTGCTCATCAAAGCAGAGGACACCACCCTCTCCGTGTCCGGCCTCAGCGCCGGGGACAGCTCCAAGTATTTCCGCAGAATTGCGGCAAAGTATCGGCCCCACAACTCTGGAGTGCTGAAAGGAGGCTATTGATGTGGACGCACTGACATTCCAACTAAACAAGGTGCGCCGCCTCATCAATACCCAGGGAAAGCCCTTCAAATTCACGAGGCAGGGGACAAACGAGTTTGGTGAACCCAACGGACAGACCGAATCTGTTGATATTGTAGGGGTGTATCACGAAACAACGAGTTTTCTGTCAAAGTCAGCAACGGAGGCCACCACAATCAGGCAAAAGTCCTCCCCCATGATTTTGTGTCTGTGGGAGGACGCACAGAAGATTCTTCACACCGATGAGCTCTCCTTCAATGAGAAGACCTACAAGGTGGGAGAGGTCAAGAACATCTCTGAAGCCAACATTGTCGGTGACATTTCTCTTGAGGAGGTACAGACGAATGGCCAGCGGGTTTCATCTTGACCCCAGCAGATTGGCCGAGGGTCTTGTTAGGACTCAGGACAAGGCTGATTTGGCCATCCGTATGTATGCCGAACAAGGAGCACTCCAGCTTCAAAACTTCGCAAAGGAACATCGCCGTTGGACAGATCGCACTGGACATGCCCGGCAGAGTTTGAACGGGTATGTGGGCAAATCTGAGACTGGGTACAGACTCTATTTGGCCCATGGTGTTAGTTATGGCATATGGTTGGAGCTGGCCAACGAAAAACGCTACAGCATAATCCCCCATACAATCGAATATGTGGGGCGATTTCAGATCATGCCTGGGTTTAAAAAACTTCTGGAAAGGTTGGGGAGAGGATGAGTCAGTGGCAGAGAATCTACAAACACCTGAAGGACAGCGGCCTGGATGTATACAGTCCCGGCCAGCATCAGGGCGAATGTACCAGCCCCTATGTGGTCCTGAAGGATGCTGGCTTGAATCCGCTCTCCAGCTTTTCCAGCTCCCAAGCTCTGTACGATGTCATGTGTTATGTTCCCCAGACTCAGTTCAGCACGCTTGAGCCTTATGTCGCTCAGGTGAAGGAGGCTATGAAAGGCTTGTACCCGGCAATTGTCCCGGTATATTTTGAAACAGCCTCTTTTCTGGATGACACAGTCAAAGGTCACATGATTAGTGTTCAGTACAGAAACAATCGTAAGAATTAACAAGGAGGTATACAAAATGTCGAGTCTTCCCACCACCAAAGCAGTCACTGAAATCCCGACCATTGACGTAGTCCTGGTTGTTGCTCGGACTGCCGCCGCAGCCTATGCTCTTGACACCGCTTCGCAGATTCAGGTTGAGCCTCAAATTGAGGAAGAAGATGCGGTCAAGCTGGTTGTTAAGGGCAAACTGAAGGCGCAGAAGCCTGCAGTGAGCACCATTACTGGCAATCAGATCACTCTCACCGACAACGTGTTTGCCCCTGAGCTGGTCAAGCTCCTTCAGGGTGGCACGATCAAGTATTGGACCAGTGCGGATAAGACCACCGAGGGGACTGAGCCCACCGAATTTGGTATCAGTTCCTACACTCCCCCCACCGTTGGTAGCGGCGAAAAGGGTGAGGTGTTCACTCTCGATGCATACTCTGCTCAGTACGATGCCAGCGGTCAGATTGTCCAGTATGAGCAGATCACTTACCCCAATTGCCAGGGTGTCCCTGTGGCATTTGGCTCTGAAGATGGTGCTTTCCGTGCGCCTGAGTACACCATCAACTCTGCACCCAAGAAGGATGAGGCACCGTACAGCATCAAGTATGTACAGGCCCTTCCTGTTCTGGAGTAAACCAACAAGGAGGAAAAGGCAATATGTACAATCAGAATGGGTTGGCTGTCACTCCCATTGATGACCTTGTAAAAGCAAGTCAAGGCACGCTGATTGAGCTGCCCCCGTTTGTGGAGGGTCAGCCTTTCGTGGCCCGTCTGAAGCGACCTTCCATGCTGGCCCTTGTCCGGGCTGGTAAAATCCCCAACGCTCTCATCGCAACAGCCAGTGAGCTGTTCGCCAAGGGGGGATTTGACACCGATGATGACCAGGCCATGAGCAATCTGTTTGGTGTTCTGGATGCCATCTGTGATGCCTGTTTTGTTGAGCCCTCTTATGCTCAGCTGAAGGAGGCTGGTGTGACCCTCACCGATGACCAGCTTATGTTCGTGTTCAACTACACTCAGAGAGGGGTGACCGCCCTGGGCAACTTTCGTAGCCAGCTCAAGGGTGATGGAACTCCTGAGAATGAGCAGCTTGTATCACAGGATGCCCAGCGAACTCCTGGCAATTGAGGATGAGTACACAAGTTATTGCCTGAATGAAGTCTGTGCATACATCCAAGCAAAGATTGATTCTGGGGAAAGTCCGCGATTCAAGACGAAATTCAAGAGCTTTACAGAGATGTATGACAGCTACAAGAGGGGGTGAGCCCAATGTCCGTTGATGTAGGCAAAGCAATTGGTTATCTGGATTTGGACACATCCGGGTTTAAACGTGGTTTCAAATCCGCACTCCAAGACCTACGAGCATTCAATGATGATTCTGCATCCGCAACTACCAAGATGGGCGCACTTGGATCAGCATTCACAAGTGCAGGGTCATCTCTGACCAAAAACCTCACTATTCCAATCGCTGGCGCTGGAGCGGCAGTTGTAGGTGTAGCAGCCAAGTTTGAGAGCGCAATGTCAGAAGTCCAGGCAATTTCTGGAGCATCCGGGGATGACCTTCAGCGACTGACTGACAAGGCTCAAGAGATGGGTGCAACCACCAAATTCAGCGCAAGTGAATCCGCTGCGGCCCTGAAGTACATGGCAATGGCGGGTTGGGACACGGAGGCTATGCTGAATGGTATCAATGGTGTTATGCAGCTTGCTGCGGCCTCTGGTGAAGACCTGGCCAGCACTTCTGATATTGTTACAGACGCAATGACGGCCTTTGGCCTCTCCGCAGACCAGTCCACCCGCTTCGCAGATGTTTTGGCACAGACAGCAAACCGTTCCAACACGAGTGTGGCCCTCATGGGCGAAACATTCAAATATGTTGCTCCGGTGGCTGGTGCCCTGGGATACAGCATTGAGGATGCCTCTGTTGCTATCGGCCTCATGGCCAACTCTGGCATTAAGGGTTCACAAGCTGGTACATCACTCCGCGGTGCGCTTTCTAAGATGATAAAGCCTACTGACGATGCTGCTGCAATGATGGAAAAGTATCACATCAGTATGTTCAATGCTGATGGCAGTTCTAAGTCACTCATGGGTGTAATGCAAAACCTTAGAAATGCCTTTGGTCAAAATGACATTCAAATCCAAAAATCTGATGGTACTCTAAAATCCTATCAAGATTTAATGAGTGAAGCTGCAAACGGTACAATGAAATTGTCTGATCAGCAAAAGCTGATGGCTCTTTCTACTATTTTTGGCACTGAATCGCTTTCTGGTATGCTTGCAATTATCAACTCATCTCAGTCTGACTTTGACAAGTTGACTGAGGCCATCAATAACTCCAGTGGAGCGGCTCAGAATGTATCTGATGTTATGATGAATAACCTGGGTGGACAGCTTACCATCCTCAAGTCCACCTTGGAGAGCATCGCAATCAGCTTTGGCAACATTCTTCTCCCGGTTATAAAGAGTGTTACTGGAGCCCTCCAGAATTTCCTGAGCTGGCTGAATGGATTGACCGATCATCAGAAGCAGGTGATTGTAACAATCGCAACAGTTGTAGCAGCTGTTGGCCCAGTCCTGCTTATCATTGGTAAGCTGATTACAGGAGTGACTTCGGTTATCAGTGTCGTCAACTTGCTGAAACCGGCTTTTGCAGCTCTGAATGCTATCATGGCAGCAAATCCCATAGGAATCATTATCGTAGCAATTGCCGGATTGATAGCGGCTCTTGTTACTCTGTACAACAAGAATGAGGCATTCAGAAGCTTCGTAGACACAGCCTGGGCTCAAATCAAGGAAGTTATCAGCAATGCTGTAAACGCGATTGTAACCTTCTTTACAGCCACAATTCCTGGAGCCATTGACGCAGCAATTTCCTGGTTCCAAAATCTGGCTAACAGTGTCGCAAACTTCTTCACTGTTGTCATACCTGAGAAAATCAATACGCTTGCCCAGTGGTTCGCAACACTTCCTGAGCGGATTGGTTATGCCCTTGGGTTTGCGATTGGTACACTGGCCAATTGGGTTGTGAGCTTGGCTCAAAAAGCTGCAGAAGTGGGCCCCAAGGTCATTGATGCAGTTGTGACCTTCTTCAGCCAGTTGCCGGGGAAAATCTGGAATTTCTTGGTCCAGGCAGTCACAAGTTTCACAACCTGGATTTCTCAGACCCAGGCGGCGGCAGCCACCGTTGGCGCTCAAATCATCGACACTGTTGTAAGTTTCTTCGCCCAGCTCCCCGGCAGAATCTGGAGCGCACTGGTACAGGCCATAACTCAGGTTCAGCAGTGGGGTTCAGATCTCATATCTTGGGCAAGTTCAGCCATACCCGGTGTCATAAGTTCAATCGTAGGTTTCTTTGAGGAGCTCCCCGGAAAAATGCTGGCGATTGGCAAGAATCTGTTGGTGGGTCTGGCAGACGGTATCTCAAGCGCAGTTGGTGCTGTTCTGAGCAGGATCAGGAGCGTTGCCGACAGTATCTTGGGTGGATTCAGGAGTGCTTTTTCTATCCACTCCCCATCAAGAAAAACTGCAGAAATGGGTAATATGCTCATGCAGGGTCTGACAGAGGGTATGAAAAACTCTCTCAGTAGTGTAAAGAAACAGACGGAGCTTGTAGCTAATGCTGTTACTGACACTTTCGAAAGAGCTCTTCCTACTGCAAGGATGATCACTGTTGGCGCCGATGTTCTAAACAGAAGTCACGCCACCAGTGCTGGCTCTGGTTCTACTTCTACCTCCCCTGCAACTCCTGTTGTTTCCACACAAGCTAACACATTTGTATTCAATAGTCCCAAGGCTGTTGTTCCTACGGTTGCGGCCAAGCTCCTGAAACAGACCGCTCAGCAACTCTCTATGGGTATCACATAAGGAGGGTGAACCATGATTGAATCCTTGGTGTTAACAAACACTGTCACTCTCCAATCTGTGCTATTGGACAAGAATGACAGCGAATTGGTGCTTAATGAAGCAGATCTTGGAACTGTGAAAGGAACGCACCACAGCTACAAGTATGTCAACCAGGTTGGTGTTTACATCGACAGTACAACTCTTGAACAGAGAACGGTAGCAATCAGCGGTTGGGTGATCGGAGACACATATGATGAGCTCAAAGCCAACAAAGAGATGCTGAACCGTCTGGTGAATCCGCTCCACACGATTGACGTTATTGTTCAAGACAAGTACAAATTGACCTTTAAGCCTGACTTTTCTGTAAAGTATTCCGTGGCCTACAAGGAAAACAACGAGGTCTTGTGCAAATTCCTCATTCAAGGCACCTGCGCTGACCCCATGTTCACTACAAAAGCCCGGCAAACAGCTCTGATTGCGTCTATCATCCCCAAATTCCATTTTCCGTTGGTTATTCCTCAAAACAAAGGAATTCTTATGGGTCTAAGGGAACCATCACTGCTTGCGACTTTGAACAATGGCGGCGATATAGACACTGGCTTGCTCATCACTTTCTCCTGTACCAGTACAGTCACCAATCCCAGCCTACTGAATGTTGATACACGAGAATACATCAAAGTAAACAAGGTGATGTCTGCAGGCGAGAAAATCCTTGTTTCCACTGGAAGCGGTGAAAAGTACATCAAAGGTGTCGTCAATGGCGAAGAATCCAACTATTTCAAACACATGGATTTTGGTTCCACTTGGTTGCAGCTCCATACCGGGAAGAACATCCTCAAGTATGACGCTGACGACAACGTAGAAGGACTTGAGGTGCTCATATCCTTCTTGCCCAAATTCCTGGAGGTACAGTAATGGAGTTGAATCTGTATGTCTTTGATAGCTCCATCACTCCTCTGGGGATCATAGATGTAGTCACTGGGCTGACCTGGGAAGAAAAGTTCGCGGACGCTGGAAACTTTGAACTCTGGTGTCCGTTGAACAGCCAAAATGTAGGGCTGCTACAGGAAGACAATCTATTGTGGATTGGTGGGGAATCCGCTGGTGTGGTTGAATTCAAGGAGCTGACCAGCGATGAGGAAGGAACAGAAACAATACACGTACAGGGTCGCTTGGCTGAGAGCTATCTTGACTACAGGACAATCTACCCGACTATATCAATGACAGGGAAAATCAGTGCCATACTCCGCAAACATGTGGAGAGAAACTTGATAAACCCTACAGACATGGCTCGGAAAATCCCGAACATCGAGCTGGCCTCAGACCAAGTGCCTTATGGCAATTCTGTTTCCTACCAAAAGACGGGTGACACGGTTTTGTTGGAGACTTCAAAACTCTGTGAAGCCAATGCACTGGGGTTCCGACTCCAATTCTTTCCCCAGCTTTACAAGTTTGTCTTCCGAGTGTATCAGGGTACAGACAGAACATTAGACCAATCTGAGGTCAGCCCGGTGTTGTTTTCGTCTGACCTTGATGACATACTTGAATCGAGTTACTCACACAACAAGTCTGAGCTCAGAAACTTCGCGTATGTTGCGGGTGAAGACAGCGGAACAGCCCGCAAGGTCCAGGCAGTTGGTTCAGCAACAGGGATTTCTCGCAGAGAACTGTTTGTTGATGCAAGGGACTTGCAGAGTGAGAACGAGGATGGTACAGCCATACCGGAAGCTGAGTACAACGCTATGCTGGTTGAACGAGGTAAGACTTCTCTTGAGGACTACAAGGACATTGAATCGTTCTCCGCAACGCTGAGGACATTTGGTGTTACCGGGTATGTGTATGGGGCGGACTTCTTCCTTGGCGATAAAGTCACCGTATATGACAGCCGACTCAAAATTAGAACCAACGCTGTTGTCACCGCTGTTCTCCAGACCTACGATGAGGATGGGGAACGGATGGACATCACTTTTGGGTATGAGCAGCCAACAATTGCGAACAAATTAAAAAGGAGGATGTGACAATGTCCTACACAAGTGGATTCTTTGATGCAGTGGATTTGGGTGATGGGAATTATGACCGGACATACAGCGCCGCTGTGTTTGCCCATTACTTCAGTTTGCTGGTCAAGAATGGTGTTTTCCCTGACCCCTCTACGGGTATGCAAGTCAAGGCTTCCACAAATCCAGACATGCATGTAAGTGTTCAGCCCGGTAATGGATGGGTGAACGGGTATTACATCACTGTTCCGGAAAACAATCCCGAAATGTTGACCGTTCCTACGGCCAATCCTTCTCTGTCCCGTATTGATTCTGTCATAATGGGTCTGAACTACGTGGAGCGCGAGATTCAGCTGTATATCAAGTCTGGTGCGGTATCGGCCAGCCCCTCTGCAGTGTCCCTCCAGCGGGACAATGATCTGTATGAGCTGGAGCTTGCCCAGATTGCTGTTGCCGCTGGTGTAGCAAGCATATCTCAGGCCAACATTACCGATATGCGACAGAACACTTCCCGTTGTGGCATCGTGAAGGGAACAGTTGACCAGATTGACACCACAGATCTGTTTGCTCAGTATGATGCTGCTTTCCAGACGTGGTTTGAGAGCATTCAAGGGCAGCTGTCGGGGGATGTAGCAGGCAATCTTCAGAATCAAATTAACAATAAAGCGGACAAAACTCACGCGTCTACACACTCTACGAAAGGGAGTGACCCTCTTACTCCTGCGAGCATTGGAGCTTTATCGGATAGCTCGGGGGCTGTTAAAACGAGCAATCTTGCCGCTGAAGTGGTAACACGTGACAAGCTCGGCAAGGAGAGTGTTGGCACGGCGAATCTCGGCGGCAAGGTCGTTACGGCAGATAAGATTGCGGACAAGACGGTCGGCGCGGGCCAGCTCGCCGACGACATCCCCTACACCAAGTTCGGCATTGCCGCCGATCAGGTGCGGCACATCTACACCGGGACGAGCGAAACGCCACCTGCCGAGTGGAAGCCAGGCGACGTATACCTGAAATATTCTGTGTGAGGTGAGCGGGATGGCATGGAGCAAAACAGCGCCAGAACTGCCGAACGGCAGCACATGGGAGCAGACGATCACAAAGACAAACTTTTTTGTGCAGAACTGGTTTATACTGAGCGGCGAATACTCGATCGCAAGGTTGGAAGGGAAACAGTTTGCCGTCCGTGTTTTGGTGTCCCCAAGCGGCGGTTCTTATGGCAATCATCCGGAGTACGGCAACTTATATCTCCGCTGCGACATCGGAAGTGTTCAGGGGGCAGCTGAAACGCCCGGCAATCTCCCCAAAACGCCAACATATTGGTATTTCGTTGGAGAAGCTGATGCAGGGACGGAAATCACCGTTGTTTACGGGATAGTAGACAGCGCTTCCAGCCAAAGCAACGGCAAGGTCACGCTGACTGCTCCGGCACTGCTCGGCGATATTCTGTATTTGAACGTGAACGGCGCGGCAAAACAAGTGACGCGCGTTCTGCTGAATGTCAACGGAACGGCACAAGAAGTCCTTGTCAAATACAACCCATAAGGAGGAACATGGAAATGACAGAAAAAGAACTTCGACAGAAAGTCGTATCCACCGCTCTCGCGTGGCTGGGGACGCGCGAGTACAGCGCCAAGCATCAGGAGATGCTGGACATCTACAACTCCCAGCGCCCGCTTCCCAGAGGCACAAAGATGCTCGCCTCTTGGCCGTGGTGCGCAGCGTTCGTGTCCACGGTCTCCCTCCAGTGCGACCTGCGCGACATCATGCCGACCGAGTGCGGCTGCCCCGGCATGGTGCGGCTCTATCAGGAGCTCGGGCGTTGGGTGGAGGATGATGCTTACGTCCCATCTCCTGCCGATGTCGTTTTTTACGACTGGCAGGACACGGGATACGGCGACAATGTCGGACAGCCCGACCACGTCGGCATCGTGACTGTCTGTGACGGTCAGACGATGACCATCGTTGAGGGCAACTGTGACAACGCCGTCAAAACGCGCAGTCTTGCCGTGAACGCCCGCTTCATCCGCGGATATGGTATTCCCGACTTTGCGAGCAAGGTGGACGGCGCAGAGCCGCAGCCCGCACCTGAACCGACGCCCGCGCCGACGCCGCAGCCCGAACCGGAGAAGCCCGCCGAGGCGACGGTTGACCCGTTCATCACCAAAATGGCACGCGAAGTCAACGCCGGAAAGTGGGGAAACGGACAGGCTCGCAAGGACGCGCTCGCCGCATGGTTTGTCAAAGCCGTGCAGGATGAAGTAAACCGTATCTTGGGGGGCTGACAATGGAGCTACTGACTTTTGTATGTAGCATCATCCTTTGTCTAATAGGCGTTCTCACATTTGTTGTTGGAATGAATAACCGTGCCAAGAACGATGGTGTGGTCGTTCAGAAAATAAACCAAGCAATCGAGGGCATTGAGGAATTAAAATCAGATGTGAAGGGCTTGTCCACAAGTCAGCAATCTCTTGCTCTTCTTGTTAACTCTCATGAAGAACAGATTAAGACCCTGTTCAGGATGAATGACTCATCCAATGTGAACACACAAGCTCTCATCACGATCATGGAGACCTTGAAACATATAGAGGATGGAGGCGCGTAACAATGAATCCTGACACTCCAATCAAGGAATTGGATGACCTTCGCAAAGAGGAGAATGCACTGGACCAGAGCGTGGCCTTGAACAAAATTGTTATGACCATGCTGGAATCCAAAAGGCGGGAGGACTTCTGGCTGAGGATTATCCTCATCATCAGTCTCCTTGTTAACATTGTAATTGCCGGAATTTTCACTTGGTATGAGAGCCAGTGGGAATACGCCGAAACAGTCACAACAACCGTGACTCAAGACACGGGTGAAGGTTCAGGAAATAACGTGTACCAAGCTGGCGAAAATGCCAACTATATCCAAGGGAACTCTGAGGAGGTAATGGAAAATGGCGAAACAGACAGTGACAACTACCAGAACGGTGACCAGGACCAGAGCAACCAGTGGAGCGACAGTGACACGCTCCAGCCCATCGGGTAAAACCAGCATTGGGTCTGGTTCCGGGCGCAGTGGAAACCAATCCCGGTGTCCCACTTGTGGGAGGTACAAATAAAAGTGAGGAGTGTTTGAGTTGAGCTGTCATATTGACACGCGGAGAAAGCTCAAGGGCATTCCTGAAGTATCAAGATTTGATGATTTGTTAGAACGGTCTACATTGACTGATGAGGACAAAACAATCTTGAGGTTACACTACCTCAAGGGAAAAGACTTCAGATACATTGGCGACACCTTGGGCTATGCGGAAGTCACAATCAAAAAGAGACATGCAAAAGCACTCGATAAACTCAATAAACTGTTTTGATGGGAGTACCCCCTCACTGCTACGGCGGTGAGGGGGATTTCTTTTACCCTTTTTGTATCCTTTCGGAATCCTTCTGGTATACCTCTCCGCAGCACCTTCATTATATGATTAAACTGTAAGGGGATGGGCCTTACAATCCAACTACAGGAGGGACACTGCTATGTATGGTCAACCGACTTACTATCCAACCCCCGCTATGCAGACAGCCCAACAGCGGCTCCAAATGATGGAAGCTCAATACCCCCAGTTTGCTGGCAATCCTGCCATGGGTTATCCTCAACCTGGGAACTACTCACCCAATCCTCAACAGGCAGCTCCTGCTGCGCCTATTCTCAAAGGGCGGCCCGTTTCCAATGAGGAGGAGGCAAATGCTGCTATGATTGATTTTGATGGGTCATTGTTTGTATTCCCGGACAAGGCTCATGGAAAAATCTATACAAAGCAGCTGGGGCTGGATGGAAATATCATTTTCCTGAAATACTCCCTGGAATCCGGGGGACAACCTGGAAATGGCCAGAATGCCACTTCTGCTGTGGTCAGTGGCCAGGATATGAATGAGTATGTGAAGAGGTCTGACCTGGACCAGAAACTGGCAGAAATCCACCAGAGATTCAACGGGTTGGAGCAGCGGTTGCCCGTGAATAACGGAGGGAACAACAGCAAAGGAGGAAACAAGTGATGAATTTCAATCCAATGCAGATGATGGGCATGCTTATGAATGGTGGCAGAGGTCTGAACCCTATGAACCTCATGATGAATCAGCTGAACACAAATCCTATGTTCAGACAGGCTCAGCAGATGGCTGAAGGGAAATCCCCGCAGGAACTGAAGCAAACCTGTGAAAACCTCTGCAAGCAGAGGGGCATCAACTTTGATGATGCTTGGGCTCAGTTTCAATCCCAGTTTCCTGGGTTGAAATAAATCTATTACAAGGAGGACAATTGTATGGGTATGGAATCTGGTAGCGGTCTGTCTGTTGCTGATGCTCTGGCTCTGCAGGACAGAAACACTGACGGCATGTTTGGAGGGGGCAGTGGCACCTGGGTCTGGGTGTTCTTCCTGTTCTTCCTGCTTGCCTGGGGTGGCGGCGGCTTTGGCCTTGGCAATAACGCAGCGGCTCAGGGTGCTCTGACCCGTGCTGAGCTGTATGATGGCCTGAACAACCAGAATCTGGAGAATGGAGTGCGCAGCATTCAGAATGGTCTGTGTGATGGCTTTTACGCTCAGAACACTACCATGTGTCAGGGTTTCAATGGCGTGAACAACAACATTGCTGAAAGTCGCTTTGCGGCTCAGCAGTGCTGCTGCGAAACCAATCGGAACATCGATGCAGTGCGCTATGAGAACGCCAGAAACACCTGTGACATCGTCAACGCTATCAAGGCTGACGGCGATGCCACCCGTGCTCTGATGACTCAGAACACCATCCAGGAACTGCGTGACCAGCTTCAGGCTGCTCAGCTCCAGCTGGGCAATTTCTCGCAGACTCAGACTCTGGTCAACACTCTGCGTCCCTTCCCCACCCCTGCCTACATCACCTGCAGTCCCTACACTGCAGCGAATGGTTATGGGACCTGCGGCGGCTGCGGCTGCTAACAACTGAACACTGGCATATACCTATGCCCAACTTGAGGGGGAGGGCAACAGCTCTCCCCTTTTCTCACAATGAAAGGAGCTTTTGTATGAACAATCAGTATGCAAAGTCTTGTATCCGGGTATACAACAACACCGCTCAGGCTTTCACAGCTGCTCTGACCCCTCTGAACCTGGAAGGAACTCCTGTTGTAAACAGTGGCTGCTCTCTGACCCTGAACACGGCCAGCATCCGGGTTAACAAGTCTGGTCTGTATCATCTTTCCGCTGATGTCACCTACACTCCCACCGCTGCGGGTGTAGCCATCCTTCAGTTGTACAAAGACGGGATTGCCCTTCCCTGCGCTATTGCTCAGCAAACCGTAGCGGCTGGGGATGTGTACACAAGCCACATCGAAACTGACCTGTGCTTGACTACTTGCTGCGTGAATCGTCCTATTATCACCCTGGACATCAGCGGCGTTGCAGGTACGGTGAATCACACTTGTGTGGGAGCTGTGAAACTGGCATGAGCAACCAAGGGGAACAACTCTCAATTCTGGATGCAATAGCAATTGTGTCTTTTCTTGTTGGGTTGGCCAACTATTCTGAGAATGTGGGTCAAAGTCAACTACAAGAAACCGTAAATGAGGCTGTGTTGGACATACACAACCACCTCAAAGAACAAGATGAGAAATTGAACTTTCTCTTGAACAAACTACAAGAAAAGGGGGACTGAACGTGTCAAAGTCCAAATCCGTATTCATGGATTATGAGCCCAAAAATTGTAAAGATGTCTTCAGTGTCATCAATACAAGACAGATTACCGCCCTCATGTTCCATGATGAGATGGCAGATTTGTTCGACTTCCTGGGACTGAGAGGGTTCAAGCGTATGCATGAATACCAGTACTTGGCTGAATCTGCTGAACATCGCACGCTCAAGAAATACTATCTCAACCACCACGGCATGCTCCTGCCTGATGAAGAGATTGATCCTATTGATGTCATCCCGGATGACTGGTATCAGTACAGCCGAATGGATGTCACTCCGGCTGTGCGCAAACAAGCTGTTCAGAAGGCAATGGAGCAGTACAAGACATGGGAAAGCGGCACCAAGGAACTCTATGAGAAGTGTGCCGCATACCTGATAGCGTGGCAGAAAATCGCAGACTTCAACAAGGTCAATGAGCTTGTGAAAGATGTGGACATGGAACTCAAGCATCTGGAACGGCTCTGCATTGAGCTGAAATCTGTTGAATACAGCGCAGACTACATTGCGGTGCTCCAGGACAGCTATCACGAGAAGTACAAGAAGAAGTCCAAAAAGATTGGGGTTGACATCTGTTGAAGCAGCCCCAGCTCTTCATGAAGATTGGACCAAACAAGTATGTCCCAGTGGAGCGGCCCTGGCCTGACCATGACATCTATGTATGGGATGATTCTCTTCAGCGGATTGTGCTTCAGGAGAGGGTTCAGCAGACCCAATAAGGAAGTGCCCCCGGTTTCAGGCTGGGGGCACTTTTCCATCGTAGAATGGCCGCAGTGGTGTTTTAGTCCGGGGGTGGTAGCTATACACCCGCCCTCTTTCCGTGAGGAAATAGACTGAGAGGATTGCCAGGCTTTCGTGAATCCGGGCCGGGGGCAGGTTTCTCTCCTACTCCCGGCCCGGTATCGGCCTATTAGAGCACCCGGCAGCGGGTGAGCTCAGTCTGCATAATGCCCTTGTACTCATTATGCCCTTTGATGGTCCCCTTCAGGGACACCCGGTCATTGTCAGAAATCTCTTCAGAACTCCCCAGCCACTTTCCGGTTTTCCAAGTGAACACGTTGCCATCGGGGGCAGTCAGCTTGTACAAATAAGTGTACCCAAACTGGGTGTCCCAACCAGTCAGCAGCCGAACACGGAGATCATGGAGCTCAATGCGGTCACCCTCAGTCCCAACCCAAACGGACTTCTCATCAGCTCTGCGGGCAAACTCCTGACGGGCCTTGCGTTCCATCTCACGGTTGTAAACTGCAGCAGCGGAACAAATCAGACCAAAATCTCGGCTCTCACAGAACTCTTTGTGGCAAACAGCTTTCAGATTGGTATTGTACCCAAACTCATCAGCCAGAGAGGGCACCCAAGCCAGAATTTGTTCAGCCTTTTCTTTGTTTCCCTTATGCGCAACATCGAATCCATCTTCCTGGATCCGGTCTTCCCAACCTCCAAACTGGAACATCTGCTCACGAACGATGTCTTGGGTGCTCACGCCTTCAGAATAGGTCTTGGTGTAGCCATACAGCCGAACAGCTTCAACCGCATATTGAAGAACTTCAGACACCGGGTAATAGGGCTTGAAACCTGGGGTGGGCTGCTCACCTTTGATGAGCTCATCGAACCAAGACACATAAGCAGTCACGGCTTCAGCAGACAGACCCCTGGTGAAATCCTTCAGGCAAGTCTTTCCAACCTGCTTGAACTCACCATTGACGGTGTTGCGAATGAGGTATGTGTCCTTCCGGTTGCGTTTAGTGTTGCAGTGGTCACAGCGGGTATCAGCGGTGTAGTAGCTCTCAGGAATCTCAACTTCAGGACGGAAGGAGCGGATGATGTTGAAGGGCTTGGAATGCTCGATTGTAGCAATGAACTCCCAGTCACTCACACGAGCCGTTCCAGAGACTTCGACAGTGATGAACTTGGCGGTGTGAACCAGGCCAGTCTCTTCGTCCTTGACTTCCTTGAAGATCTCATCCAGTTCCTTGTAGGAAAACTCACAACCATAGGCGGTGCACTTCTTCTGGATGGCGGTCAACTTCTTCTGCAGACGGGGCATATTGTCCTCAAGAATTTCATACAACATTGTTTGTTCCTCCTTGGTGTCTTCCTTATTTACAGGTCAAGCATAACTCCAAATGAATCAAAAGTCAAGCACTATTTTGAAAATTGATAAAAATTTTCAAAAGAAACCCCGCCGTGTGGCGGGGTTTCTTTTACAGATGATTTTCGTAGTATTCCCAAGCATCTTCGTAGCTTACAAACTCAATCTCATAACCGGTATCAAGTTTGATGTACCAGGAAGAACCTTTATTATAGGGCTTACTCATTGTCTCACCTCCTTACAAGCATATCATACTATACACTTGTACAAAAGTCAAGAGGTTTTTCAAAGGTTTGGTAAAAATTTTCAGTGAACCTCAGCCCCATTCATTACAGCTTTGACATAGTCCTCTTTGTTCTTCCAGCATTGGAGTATGTCTTGGTCAACAGTCTTGCCTGTAGACATGGTTGCTACAAAGTGGTAGTAAAGGCAAGGACTTTCCTGACCGGGACGGTGGACTCGTTTCCGTGCTTGGTCATACTTTCCCAGGGAATGGTCCAGTGTGTAAAAGATACAGATGTGAGCACGGGTCAGGTCTATGCTTTCTGAACCAGAGGTGTACTGAACTCCCAGTATTCGGGTTGCCCCAGCTTTCCATTGATCAAGGGTATCCTCTGAGCCAGACACTTCTGAATACCCGCAGCCCAACCTCTCAGCCACTTTTCGGATTGAGTACAAGTCTTTCCTGAACTTAGCAAAGATGACCAATGGCTCTTCATCCGGCAAGTCCTTTACAAAGTTGTACAGAAATGTTCGCCTGTATGTGCTGATTCTCTTCAGCTCTTTTGTACCATCATCATGCTCAATTGGGAGATACCCGCTTGTCACTTGCTGCTTTCGGATAATCATTGACAGAACATTGTTTACTGTCATGAACCCATCCCCAAGCTCAACAGCACCCTCTTTGGAGAGCTCCCTGTACACGGCCTCAGTCTTTTGGTCCATAGGGACTTTCACAACCATACGAGTTGTTTTGGGCAACTTGACTGTTGACTTCATATAGAAAGCACAGCTAAACATCTTCTCTCTCAGTCTGTCAAGATTCTTGTATGGCTGCTTCTTGTTCAGCACCGGGAAACCAACCCTGGAGCTGAGGGCTGTATCCACATTCTGGTACTCTTCACAAAATGCATAATAGTTGGTGCCAAAAATGTCCGGGTCAAGAAATCTGTACTGCGCATAGACATCCATGGGGTTTTCTGCCAACGGTGTGCCCGTGAGAAGGTATCTGTGTGGCACTGTCTTCCCTAAACGGGCAAGGAATCTTGAGCACTTGCTGCTGGGGGATTTGATTCTGTGGCTCTCATCACAAATGACGCAATCAATACCCAACTTTTTGTAAAACAGCATCTTGTCAAGAGGCTTTCTCCACACCGACTCATAATTGCAGACAAATACGAGCGGCTTGTCCTTGGGCTCTTTCATAGCCAGGTTCAGCTCATTCCGTTTCCCCTTCCAATTCAACTGGTGAAGTGGAATAACATTGTCATATTCCAGCTCGGAGTGTAGCTTGATTTGCGGTGGCCACACATCACAAGGCTTTTTCGGAGCCACAACCAACACTCGCTTGAATCCCCGGTTGATCACCAGGTCAATCATGATTTTGGTCTTACCACTGCCTGGTTTTGTATAGAGGGCGGCAGCATCCCGCTTATACAGATATTCCAAAGCCCTGAGCTGATGTTCCCAGGGCTTTGTCTTCATCGTAAAACTGTGTACAACCACAGGCTCAGACCTCCACGGAGGGGATCTCAAACCAGGAAACGCATCCTTTGTGAGGGTGTTCCTCTACACGGGCTGGATGTGACCAATCCAGCGAAAACAATTCACGAACCATATCCATATTGTACACCACCCCAACAACACATCCGGCGTTCTTCCATTTTCTCAGCTCCAGCTCTTGCTTCTTGCTGGGTTGATACTTGTGGTCAGGAGTTTTCAGCTCAAGTTTGAACATCCTCCCCCGGAAGCATCCATTGATATCAGGTCTGCCCGATTGTGAAGCATTTCCTGAGACATTCTCTGCTTTACAACCGGGCAGTTTGTTGAGGTAGTCCAATACAGAGGATTGAAAGTTGCTTTCAAATCCCACTGTTATTCCTCCTCGACGCTCCAATTCTGTGACTTACACACTGGGCAAACCACATTGTCATCGTCCTCATGACCGCAGTTGAGGCAAATCCGCTTCAGGAGCTTTCCCTGTTTTGTAACCTTCATCAGTCTGTAATGCTCGCACAGCTCCCCGGCGCAACTATCACAGAGCTCCTGATTGGATGTGGGGGACACAGGGGTCTTGTAGGAAGTCCACCCCCTTGTTGTTTTGAATGGTAACAGATTGAGAACCATGAAGTCATCCTTCACAATCTCTTTACCGCAACAGTCACAAAGTCTCTTTACAGACATTACATCTCACCTCCCAAGAACAAGACCTACAGGTGCCAACTCAGTCATGTTGTCCTTGTCTATGAATAGAGCAGCAGAGCGGTCATCCAGGTACATGTTGGCAAACACTTTACGGGTATCCCCATGATAGAATGCTTGTACCTCAGGCAGATTCTCATTGACTGCATCAAAGAGGAGCCCATGTTCAGCGCAAAAGTCTACTGCTGCTTGAAGCATATCATCAGTACGGCAACTCCATAGGATGATTTTCCAGCCCATTGCCTTGTATGCCTCGATTGCGCCCCAGATTACAGGATTAACATCCCCAATCTCAGGGAACTCATTCTCAACCAGAGTACCATCAAAATCTACAGCTATGATGGGTGGAAACAACTTCTTTTCATTGTAGTTAGCAGAATCAATCATCGTCTCTGTAAATCCCTTTCCATATGTGTTGTCACCCAGACTCTGACCCAGCCTTGATGGTCTGTAGCAGACTCCCTCCACAGATGAGGATACGCACTGCTGTACTTGTCAAGGATAATCTCCCGGAGAATGGGGATGTCCTTGGCGGTTGTCATGGGCAGGTCAATGTTGAAGTCCTCCTTGGCCCATTTGGACACAAAATCAGCCATCTCAAATCGCTCTATCCCCATGGTGTCCACAAACTTCAAATACAAATCCTTGGGGGCATAGCAGAGGTGTTCCCAAACCAGCTTGTCTCTGTTCTCATCAAGAACTTTTATCAGAAATTTGATAAGCTCATCCCGCATGCTACCACCCTGGCCTTCAGTTAGCAGGTGCCTGGGGCAGCTCTGCGATGTTCTTCTTGGCTGTTTCGTAGTCCCTGGCATAAAGGTGCAAGGAACCAGCATAATGCGTGTACTGGCCAATCTCCACACCCAACTCCATAGCAAGAAGCATCTGTAGGAAGCAGAAACTGAACATGTCATAGGTTGCACCCATCCAGATGTCATTAGAACGCATATGGGTGGACATATTCAGCTTGCCATTCCGGATGAAGAACTGAAGGTACACCGTGCACGGCACATCCTTGGTAGGATGATTGTCTGCATCCTTGATGTGGATAACAGCCCGTCTGCTGCTGGGGTCATCCATCAGGAGGGTCTTAATGTGTTCCCACTGGTTGAATCCGAATTTGTCAAAAATTCTCCAGCCATATGCAGAGTTGTTTGTCTCACCGTCATCGGATATGTCAGCCCACTTCTTGGCAAACTGAGCAATGTCCTTGACCTTGTTGGAACCAGAGAGATACCAGGCCAGCTCACCCACGGCATACCGCATAGGCATTTTGCGAATCTGGTTGCTAACGATGTTCCGGGTGGGGTCTTCAACGCAGAAGACTGCATCGCAAATCTCACCGACCACCGCACCGTCTCTGGAGTCAGTGTTGTAGCCATTCTCAGCCTGTTCCTGGAGGGCCTTGAAAGCAGCCATCCAAACATCGTTTACTGTTTTTCCGTTGAATACTGTGACCATTAGACTTGTTCCTCCTTCATAGATCCTTCGGGTTTCAAGAGCTGTTCGACTCTTCGCTCAGTCAGCTCCATGACACAATAGTTGGCTATGTCCATAAGTGTGTCCTCAATCTTTTCGTCAGACACTTTACACGAATACCCAGGCTGTATGATCGTGTCCAGACGGTTCAGCTTGTCGAACAACCGCATACAGACAAAATTTGGATAACGCTTGCGGAGCTGAGAGAAGGAATCACCATAGTCAGCGTTTTTCCGCTCATACAACGAGTGCATTTCCTCACACAGCTCTTTGTGAATTTGAACCTTGTCAATCACTCAACTTCCTCCACTTTGATATCAATTCTGATTGTGTACTTGGACGGATTCTGAGAGGGGATTTTGTACACATTGAGGAATTCATTAAGTCGCACTTTTGAATAACCCTGGTCGATAATGGCGTTCACAGCCTTGTTAATATCTTCCAAGTCAAATCGGTTCATCCTATACTTGTATCTCATTGTTTACCTCCTGTGCTTGTCTACAGTCTTGAGGAAGGCAGGCAGCATGTTCTTCTTCTTCACCTTGGCTGAGTTTACCTTCACGGATGTGAACCCGGCCTCAGCAAATGCTTCCACATTTCTTGCCACCGTATTCCACTTTCCTGCCACCGCAGCCTCATTTATGGGTTTACCCCCATTCCGCTTATAAACACGGCTCAGTGCCACATCTATGGGTGGGAGAAGGGACACCACTATGACCTTCAGTCGCTTCTTCCCATAGTAGTCCTCAACCTCATGGAACAAGTCGATGTAGGTTGAGCGGATAGTGCTGGCCATGATACCCTCCATGAGAACATCATATTCGGGAAAACCATCAAGAGCCGCAAACAGCGTGAGCTTGGTCACGGCATTGTTCTTCAGGGTATCAAGACCACCAGTTTTGTTGAAGTATGTCCCCAAGGCAACCCAGCCATAGGAAGGAAAGACGGTGATGGCACTGATTTTCTTCCCGTCACTCCCCACAATCTCGTGTACATACATGTTGGGGTCATCCATCATGGACATGGGGATCGTGGATTTTCCGGCCCCATTGCAACCCCGGACATTGACCAGCACTCTATTCAACTCCAGTCATCCCCTCTCTCAGCCACAGCTTTTTTCGTTCCGGACGTATACCATCCCAGTCATGGAGCTCTCCAAGGAATCTCTCATCAAACATCTGTTTTCTTAGGTCAAAAGCCCTGTCCCAGATGTACTGGAAATCAGGCAGCACCCTCTCATACTCCCTCAGCACACCAAGCTCCCTATCATGGTGAAAACCGCCATATCGGGTTGACTTGAAAAGGTTTCTGAAACTGCAAATTTTACCCACAAACAGGTTGATGTCGTTGTTTTGGTCAGGGTAGACTTTCTCAATCTCCCGCTGAACAACTTCAAGTTTCTTGGTCAAGAGCTTCTCTGACACAGGCAGTTTCCTGGTTTTGTCAAACTCATTTGCTTCCTCATCGTAATAGAAAATATTCAACAACCCGGAAGTGAGGTTGCTACACTTTTTCCAGTCTAACAGGGAGGGCTCAGTCAGCTCCACATCGAGGTATTCACCCAAGTACAGGATCGACTCCATGAACAGGTCTGCCGCAAATCTGCCCGTGTAGGGGATAGCAGAAACTGCATTGAACACTCGTTTGTAATCTTCCACAGGATCACCTTCAGTCAACCCTCTCAGCCAAGCATATGGCCGACGGTGTGTGGTTCTGATAAAAGATTCCATCAGAGTTGGAAACCAATCCATGTTTTTGGCGTATTTCCGGGATGAGCCAAAATCAAGGAAGGGCTTGGCCTCCTGCCAGAATTTCTGACAATAGTCCTTCACTGTTTTCGGGGTCAGGCTTCTCCAATCAAACAGCTCCTGTAACAGCATACAGGTGATCTCGTTGTATGTAGCTGACATGTACCAACACATCATGACTGCATCATCACGATCTGGCACCCAATCAACAATGTAGTTTCCCATGACTCGGTAGTGGATGCTTGGGACTTCGTGTTGATATTCAACAAACTTTCCTATTCTCCAATCCCCGCCTGTATCGCCTGGAATATGATACAAGTCCATAGAATCCTCTCATCCAAGCAGACTCTTAATCAGGGCCAGTCTATCCGCTAAATACCGTATGTCATGGAGTACGATATCAACATCCTCGCTCAGGCAGCTCGGGCTCTCATCTTTCTTCACCTCATCGGTAGAACTTTTCGGCCCAAACAGCATGCTACTAATGTAGTTGACAGTGGCATTAACCTCACGAGTCATATCATGAAGTTTCCTGAAACGATCACATAGGCTATCGCATGGAACCTCACAGCAATGCACATTATCCATCGTAGGAGTTCCATTGTTTTCCAGAGTATTGTACATAGTTTTCTCCTTTACAGTGTTGGTTCTTTGCAATTTTGCTATGGGAAATCGGGTGAGGGGGCCGCAGCCCCCTCTGTCCCACTACTCAGACTGAGAACTCAGTCGTCATCCTCTTCCCAATCATCATCCTCATCGTCTTCATCTTCACTGGGCTTCTTGGGCTTGGCAGAAGACTTCTTACTGGACTTGGCAGGGGCAGCTTTCTTGCCTGTCTTGGACTTGACCGGGGGCTCATCGTCCTCTTCATCGTCGTCCTCTTCATCGTCCTCATCGTCCTCTTCAGGCTCAGGACGCTGTTTAGGCTTCTTCGCAGGAGCGGCCTTGGCAGTAGACTTCTTTGCAGGCTTCTTGGGAGTTTCTTCCTCCTCATCGTCCTCATCCTCGATGTCCTCATCATCGATGACTTCGTCCTCATCGTCCTCATCCTCACCGGGCTTGATGTAAGAAGAGATTTTGGCGCGCTTCTGTCCGTTGTACTCATCGTGAATTACATCGATGATACACACCTTACCCTCCATCTTATCCAAATCCAGGACCAGCTTGCCGTTGGACTTCATCCCGGCAGCATCCAGGAAGCTCTTCAACTTCCACAGGGCTTTTTCGGTCAGGGAAAAGGTCTCAAAGATGATGCTGCCTTTGGCGCTGCCCTTGATAACTTCAAACTGGGCCTTCAGGCAGTCATCGCCACTTCCCTGCACCTCGCCCATATCGACCTTCTTCAGCCGGGCCAGCCACTCACCTTCAGGGCAGCGGGTGAAACTCTCAACACCCTCCATGTTTACTTTGACTTTTCTGTTCATTGCTTGATTCCTCCTATAGTTATTAAATTATTCCTCAACCGCACCAATAACCTCCATGAACTTGTCATATGTGGGATTGATAATGCGGGAAGGCACTTTGATAGCGGGGTCAATTTGGAGTTTAGTCCAATAATAGGGGTTGGGGCCAATATCCGCTGCATATTTCACCACTTCCTTGGTGGTATTCCCCTTGGTTACCTCTTTGGTGATCTTGGTTGTATGGATCCCGTAGTTGGCCATCCCCTCCAAATAGGTGCGTGCACCCTTGGATACAGAGGGTCTGATGTCTGGTGCAATCTCATCTTCCATGCCCTCAATTGCGTCTGTACTCTCGTGACAGGTAAGAACGACAATGTGCTGCTTCGCAATTTTGTGCATAGCCTTAATGACTTCTTCGGTCTCAGTCTTGAGCTCGCCCCAGAGCTGTTGCGTCATCTTCTTGTTCTTGCTGATGACATTCTGGTCTGTCCACTCATTAACCAGAAGAGAGAAGGTGTCAACAACCACCGTCTTGTATTTCTTGTCTTTGAGCAGCTCCTTGGCAACGTCCTTGAGCTCCTTTACTGTTGAGATAGAGATTGCGCTGATACCCTCAACATGGGCAATTGTATTGGAACCGTCATCGCCAATTTGAAGGTACAGGAGAGGCTTGGGAAAAGTTGAAGCAACATAAGTCTTGCCGCTGTTCGACTTTCCATACAGCACCCAGAGGTTGCGTTGACCCAATTCCTGGATGTCAACCGCTGAATCTAACAGGGCCATTGAAATCCTCCTTGCTTAATCGTCCTGAAACAGAGCACCCAACAGGAGAGTTGTGAGCAGTGCATTCAGCTTCTCAGGAGCGTTTTCTGCTCCCTTATGGATATCAGAGTCAATCTGTTCCAGAAGTATGGGAACAACCTTTTCCTGCATCACCTTGACCATCGCAGCTTGCTCCAGAACATTGGCCGCACCCTTGAGAATCTGGCCGACACCAACTGCACCTTCAGGAGCGTGTTCGTCCTCACGGGTGTACAACCCAATAAAGAAATTGGGCTGGATCGTCATAGTATCCCCGGTGTTGGGGTCTTCAATTGTGACTTTGAGAGGGAGTGGGGCTTTCTCCTCAGCTCTCTCTTTCTTTGAAATCTCTGCCGATGACATATTGTACATCTCCTCCAGTCATTTCTGTATAGCAGATATCATGGTATGGGCACCAGGAGCAGTCCCGTGTTACATTGCGAGTCTTGTTCTTATCTCCCAACCGGATAATCTGCTTTGCCGTGTACAAGAAACCATCCCAAATCACCTCAACCATAGCCGGGTCAATATCCAACTCGACCTGGAAAAAGAACTCCGGAATGTTTGCCCTGTACTTCTCCCCCCTTTGAATGATCTCAGGGTCAAGAATGTTGTGTGATTTGCAGGCCCTTTTCCAGCTCATGGGCGTAATCTTGGTTGATGAAGCCTCACTGAATCTATTGGACTTCTCAAGCCAAATAGGCTCAGCAGCAGGTATGGAACGGATGTAGTCCCATTTTACCTTGTCGGGTAAAATTCCTCTTAAAAATTGGACGGCCTTTGCATACAAACACTTCTGGGTGTTCATAACCAGGATGTCCATACTTGGCTTATTGGAGAAGGTCTTGTGTTCTCCAACCGTTATGGATTTCACACCCCTGTGCTTCAACAAATACAGCTCGTCAATCTTTCCTACAAACACGATGGGCTCACCCTTACAGTTACCAACATCAAGCTCAAACTCATGTTCTGTTACTTGAGGTTGCCTCACTCCCTTGTACACCAGTCCGTAGTCTTTGAAGATGCTGAAAAGGTCATCAAGGTAGTTTTCGCCAAGCTCTCCCTGCCAGGAAGCAGGCATTTCATAGTAGGTGTCCCTGATTTGTTCCTTTGCTTCTTTCAGATCTTCAGGCTGGTTTCGGAGTTCAAGGAGTTTGTGGAAGTCTGTACCGAAATACAAAGGACGTTCGGGCTTCTTCTTTTCCAATCTCCTTACATACCGCAACCAATGCTGATACGGGCAACGCAAATAGGAGCTTTCCCTGGAATAGCTAATGTGTATCTCACTCACCTCCTATCTGTTCCAGCTGGGGCCGGGACTGGTTTAGCACCCAGCCTGTAGTAGCTGTCTACCTTAAACAAACTCACAGGCGTTGTTTTTGCCTCTGTACTCTTTTCATCGCAACCAGCTAGTAGCAGGGTGTACAGTCCCTTGACTCTGCGTTTACACGGGCTTGTCACCGTTGACCATCATGGGCACCTTACAAGGCGCAGGAGGAAATATTCACCTCTCCGGTCAGCCGCATTAAGGGAGGAGGCCGCAGCCCCCAACCCGTATTGACTCAGAACAGAGGAATCAATCAGTCATCGACTTCCTCGAATTCATCGTCATCCTCATCATCGTCTTCGTCATCCTCAACAGGGGCAGCCTTTTTGAGAGACTTCTTGGGAGTCTTCTTGGACTTCTTGGCCGGAGCCTCGTCCTCGCACTCCTCGTTTTCCTCGTCAGCCTCGTCCTCAACCTTGGTCTGGACCTTGGTTGCCTTTTTGGTGGACTTGCGCTTGGCGCCAGCGGTGGAGGGAGCAACAAAGCTACCATCATCGGGAATGATGCTGTTGGCATACTTTTCCTTGCCTTCATCGACATTGATCTGCTTGCCAGTCTTGCGATCAAACACCATCTCATCGCCGTTCTTCTTCAGAACAGTGATGGTTTTCTTGGTGGTGCTCTCCACGGGGAACACACCCAGCTTGATTCCCGTGAATCCCTTCAGAATAACCTTTTCGCCCTTTTTCATTTCCAGCATTGTAGTACACTCCTTAAAAGATTTTTATTGTGGGAGGGGTTTCTGGTGTTCCCTCCTGCTTACAATAGAATCATAACTGATTCTGAATCAAAAGTAAAGAAGGAATTTTGAGTCATTTTTACAAGAGACAGCCCAATTATGGCCTCATATCTCACTTTTTCTCATGAATGCTCACGGTATCATGAGTTTTCGCAAATTTTAGTGTGTGCCCCACGGCCCCCATCCGATGTCCACATCCAGAGGTACACGGAGCTCAACTCCAAAGTCGTCCAGCACTTTTGGGTGCTTCATTATACGTCTGATTGTTTCGTCTACATAGTCCTTGTCCTCAATTCTACATTCACCGATGATTGAATCATGGACAGTAGCTCCAACCCAAGCAATCCCTTTCAGCTCCTTATTGATTTGTGTCACGGCTGAAATGAGAAGATCTGAGCCTGAGCCCTGAACCGGGGTGTTGATAGCTCTGCGAGCTGCGCTGGCTCTCTCCCACTTGTTCGAGGAGTAGATGAGGGGGAGGCGGCGAAATCGTCCAAACATATTGGATACACCGCCCTGCATCTCGCACAAATCCTCCTGTTCCTTGTGCCAGGGTAACAGTCTGGCGTACTTTGCAAAATACAAATCACGGATGTGCTTTGCTTCAGCAAGGGTGAACACCTGACCGTAACTGTCCAAAGCGTATTTGACAAACTTCTTTGCTTGCATACCGTACAGGAAACCAAAATTGACAGCCTTCGCCTTGCCTCGTTCCTCTTTGGTTGGCTCTCTGCCGTTGGTAAACAGCTTGGCTGTCTCAGTGTGAATATCGCCATCATGGAGATAGATGTTCAGCATTGTCTGGTCCTGGGCATAATGGGCCGCAATCCTCAGCTCCAGCTGAGAGTAGTCAGCCTCAAACAAAATCATACCAGGAGCACCACTGAATAAACCTCTGATATCTTTTGTCCGGGGGACTTGCTGAAGGTTGGGACTGTTACAAGATGTTCTACCCGACACAACGTTGGTCAAGTTGAAGTTGGGGTGAATCCTGCTCTCGTAGCAATCGTCAGCCCAGCGGTTCAGGAACATCTTATTGCGGGTGGCTGCGTCTTTGTATTTCATCAGAAGATCGGGAAGCTCATACCCCTTCATGGCCAGTTCTTTCAGAACATCAGCGGCTGTAGAAGGTGCACCCTTTCCGGTCTTGTAGATAACTGGCATACCCTCCAAATCAAAGAAGACATGAGACACTTGAGCAGAGCTATTCCAGTTGATATCATAGTGTGCTTTGAGCTCCGTGAGCAGCCGCTTTTCCTCTTGGTTGTACTTTTTCTTGACAGCTTCCAGGGATTCCAAATCAAGGTACAGACCATTGCGCTCAATATCCCGGTATGCTCTGTATGCAGGTCTTAAGAGCTCCTTGTAGATCTTCATAGATCGCTCATTCATGTTCTGGTAGAAATACTGATACAACTCCCAGGTGTAACGGACATCGCACTTCAGGTACGGGACAATCGTGTCCTTTACTCCACCCAGCTTGTCCTTCTTCTTGATATCCCAATCTGGAACACCCAGGTATGCTTGGGCCATCTTCTTCAGACCATGTTCCGCAACCAGGTCATATGCCGTTCCCATCAGCATTACATCCTCGTCAATAGGAATCTTCAGCCCCATATGGTGTTCTATGAACAAGGTATCAAACTTACCATTCTGGAACACTGTTCGGGCTTTCTCCTTCTTGATATGTTTGACCACATTTCTGAATTTTCTCAGGTCATCCTTATTGGACGCATCGTATATCAACAGCTTGGATATGGGGCTGTCAATGTCTTTTGCCAACCCAACGCCAATCCAGGTGATTTTATCCTTGTACCGATTCAGGCCTGTGGTCTCAATATCAATTGTTACATATCTATACATCGTCTGACTTCTCCCACTCCTTGACCTGATAGCCAGCTTTTCTGAGCCAATCAGCAACTATGTTGCGATGACAAAAATCCCCTGTCTTTTCCCAACAAAGCAACACTTTTCCTTGTAGGTTTTTACCCCAGCGAGTGGCATTAAACCCATTCAGAACAATGTTCCTGTAGTAATGACGAAACTCTTGCTCGGTGATAGACCCATCTTTGAATCCACTCAGCAACCAAGCGGGGGGCCTGAATTCATTGAGCTCCCTATGATATGGAACCCCATTTTTCATGGGTTGAGAACGGGCAATGGATACCCCATTGTTCCCCTTGTACTTCGCAAAATAGCTAACATAAATCATCCCAGTTTACCTCCTCAACCTTCTTGAAGTTGCCTGCTTCATCAAACAGTTCATTGTACCAGGCTTCAATGTCTATGCCCTTCCTCTTCAGTTTGTAACGCTCAGGGTATGGGTCATCCATCTCATAAAACTCCCGCATACGGAGGTGCTCAGTGAATACATCTTTGTAGAATTGTTTCAGGCGTTTCAGGCCCCACCCATACTTGTTATGGAGTGTCCAGAGGTATATGGTGTCCATATCAAGGGTGAATGCCTTGTCTGCAGCCAAACACTGTTGATGAATCTCATGCATCATAGCTTGTTCCCCAGCCCCCTTCAGGGCCGCATCCTTAATGTCTGAGGGTTTCATCAAATAGACGGGTTCAGCCTTGGGAAGTTTCCCCTGACGCTCCAATCTTCTGCGCTCTCTGCGGTTCACTTTTCTCCCTCCTTGGGCTTGAACCCCTTCTTACAGCTGTTGAACTTGTGCAAATGTTTCTTCCCATGTTTGGTACATTCTCCAATATGGGGAGAGGTTACAGAAATTGACTTCCAATAGGCACATTCTTCACAGGTTTTACACCCAGTGCGCTGCTCCCGCATGGTGAAGAAATCCTCCAGCATATGTGCTATGGACATAACCTCTTTCCAGGTTGCTTTTCGTTGATTGGGATTTCCTTTGGATACAACAATACCTTTGTTGGGCTCTTGCTCAATCTTTTCATACAATATATTGTAAATTGCAACAAAAACCACATCCAGGTCTGTTACTGGTTCATCAATCGGCTTCAGTGTCCCAATTTTTTGTTTCAATTCTTTCGTCACCATCCTTACAGAAAAACATGGGGGAACGCTTCTGCATATCCTTACTACAGACTTGGAAGATCTGAGCCTTGAACTCACCCTTTTTCTTGTACTTTTTGTAGTATTTACACTTCTTACAGCGAACGACCTTGGTAATGTCCTCAGTGTGGAAATCCTTGTACAACCATTTTGATAAATTATCAAGAGCGTCAGCTACTTCATCAATCGTGGCCGTTTCCCCGGCAGAGTTGGTGAAGCTCTTTCCGGGGTTTTCCTTGGCCATCTTTCTCAGGAGCTTTACAGCCAACCTGTAAATGTCAACCTGCTTCATTGGATCCGCCTCCACAAGTAGGATAACCGACATCAGCCAACAAATCATGCACTAAAATTTTCTCACGTTGACCGTTCCTTCTCAGCTCAACTCTGAGCCCATACTTGGAGGGCATGGGCTTGATTATATGGCCTTCAAAGTTACACACCAACCCTTTCCGGTTAATGAAATACTTGGCACAATAACCAGGAATTGGTGTCCAGCTCCCATCAGACAAGTTTACAGTCAAGTCAATCCCCCCTTCTTCAATCCTATGCCAAGCCACAGATATTCTCTTGACTTGCAATCCCTGGATTCTTTGAATCCCTGTGAACGGATATTTCTCATGAATGAGTGCTTTTTGCTGTTTTCCCGACCTGTATCCACACAGAAACGGCAGTATGCCTCATACAGCGCGTTTTTCTCCACGGATAGCCCTGCAGCCATATCGCAGTGTTTGGCCAGGAAAGCATGAATGCTATCAGAATCCTGTCGCAAGGCCTCGACATACTTGTCACTGGTAGATGTACGGGGAATGTCTTTGACAGGAAGGAGGTGGAGCAGGTATGGAATAATCTCAGACACACCCTCCTCACTACAGAGGTCATTGACATAGTCATTGTTCAAGAACAGCTCATTGTTCATGAACAGAATCCTCATGCGCTTGTAAAAGGCATTGGACTTTTCCTCAAGCTGTAAAGGAAGTTGGTTGAAGCTGAAGATGAGCTTACAGAACGGAACAAAGAAAAATGGCTCTTTGCCCTTCTTCTCATGCATGATCTGGTCACCGCCTGTAATCTTCTTCAGGTTTTCAATGGAAGACAGTGGCAGGGATGAGTTATCAGCGCAGGAGTTGAGCAGCCGATTGTAAAGCTGGGACGGGTAGAATCGCATATTCAACTCATGCATGCTCAAAGATGACACATTGTGTTTTCCTACAAGGTTCTCGAAAAATCGAATCAACACAGACTTACCAGTGTTCGACTGGCCGCACAAAATCATGAATGTCTTCAAGCCATAGTCCAGCGTGAGACAATATGCCATGTACTTGAGCAGCATTTTGATATCCTCTTTGGGCAGGTTGGTCTTCTTGAAAAAGTCATACAGCCGGGTCTCCTTGAATGGCTTGTATTCTCCTACTGGATGAGGAATCTGGAGTGTTTGGAGGTATTTGCTGTCGTGCGGCAGAAGCTCCCCACGTTCTATGTCCCATACACCATTCTGGAAGTTGATGAGATTCTTGTCACGGTTCAGCTCAGCTGTAGTCCGCTGAAGCCGAACATCGTCACATATGAGCCTGAAGCACTCCATAATACGATTCTGAGTGATGAGCGTGTCAACAACAATCATATCCTTGATTGTATTCCGCACATGGCTGCTTGCCTCAACATACACACCATCCCGGTATTGGTAACACTCACCGCCCAGAACAAATATGTCGCCCTTGTTCACAAAGTAGTCACAGATGGCCCGGTGGTTGATATTGGTGGGTGTACCCTTGGCACTGTAAATCAAGTATGGGTTGTCAAACTGCTGTGATGCCTCATACTTCCTGGTGTTTTCGACAATCTTGTCAAGCTCCTTCTCATCCATAGGATCAGAGAAGATGATGTTATTGATTACATCAGCCATCTCCTCAATCTGCTCATCTGAAGCCCCTCTGTTTTTGTAGGCCATAAGGTGAGCAAACAAGGTTGCGTTTCTCCCATCACCGTCCTTCAGTCCCAACAGGCTCTCCTTGCGGTTGACCATAGGCGTGAATTCAGGGGGCAGCTCTGCGATTTTACGACACCTGTTGAATCGTCTGCCATCAGAGCCAAAGGGAAGGATGACGTAACCTTTATTGGCACAGCGGAAATCACACTTCAGGCCGCAGGGAAGAACCATACCAACCCGTTGGGGATATTCCTTGTCACATTTGAAATAGAGATGAAGCCCCTTTGGAGTCTGCGCCATAAGGGTTTGGAGGCCCAGCCGCTTCACCACCTTCATGGCTTCTTCTTTTCCTTCATCGATGTCGACAACTATGTAGCCAGATCTGACCCACCAACCAATCTGCCCTCCAGAAAACAGGTGAGCATCTGCGGCCTTTTCATTCACGATGGAGTTGTCCAGCCGTTTCTTTCCCATACAGCGAACGTAACTGTCTTGACCGATGAGAGAATCAAATTCACTCAACAGCATGCATTATTTCTCCTCAACGGACTTAAAACTCTTGAAGTTGCCAGGGCAACCCTCTGTGATGCTGAGCTGCCCAGGGACTTCTCTGTCCATGGTAGTCTGTTCCATGCTATTGGAAGTGTGGAGCCATCTGTCCAAGCGGGCAATCTTCCCGGCAACTCGCTCTCCGATGTCCACCGGAGTTAACCCAAAAATGTTGATGATGTGGTCAAGGACAATCAAGGTGTCGGCAACCTCGTCAACGGCCTTGTCATGAAGCTCATCCTGAGCCTTTTCCTTGGTTTCGTATCGGGGATATTTGGAGCAGACCGCAGCCAGCTCACACAGCTCCTCAGTAGACACCAGAATCTGTGCGGTGTCGCCATAGGTGTCTCTGGCTTTGGCCAGGACTGCTCTTTGCTTCTTGTTAATGAATCTTGTTACATCCATTGATGAATTCCTCCCAATAACGCTTGATGCGCTTCAAGTTTTTCTTTCTTGTTCGACCCTTCTTCGCATGGTAGGCCAAATGGTACAACTTGGAAGGGGCGACAATCTTGTACAGCCTCTTCATCAGGCTGTTTACTGCCGGAATCAGGCCGTTGTTCACAAACTCAGAGATTACATCAGCCACAGCTCTGAATGCCTTTACAATAGCATCTCCCAGGGCTTGAATAGCCTCTACAAGTCTAATACAGGTTTCTTCAGTCAACAGAGGGGGCTCAGCCGGAGCGGGCAGTGCTAAAAGCTCAGTGTTTTCCACACACTCTCCTCCTTCCTTATAGGTGGGGTGGGTAATTATACCCCCGGACACTTAAAATGGCACCCTGCCCATTCTATTCAACAGAGAATGGTCATCTATCGCTCATGTCCTCTTTCCAATCCGGGATATAGGTGCACTCCACGTTGTACTCGTCAAACATATCCGCAGTCTGCTGGCTGATACGGGTGGTGCCGCCGTAGAACACCCGCTTTATGCCTGCAGCAATGATAGCCTTTGCGCAGCCCTCGCAGGGGTATCTCGTGACAAAGATTTCAGCATCCCCTATGGGCACCCCGATAGAGGCTGCAGAGCACAGGGCATCAATCTCACTGTGGATTGCCCGGCAGTCTTCAGGATTGCGGTGATTCTTGCTATCTTCACCATATTTCTCCACACGGAGGCAGCCACTCTGGGTCTTACACAGGTCAGGCACTCCCCGGTTGGCTCCCAGGGCAACAATCTTTCCCTGCTTCACGATAGCAGAACCAACTGCAACTTTGTTACAGCCACTGACCTTGTTTGCATAGAGCTGAGCAAAATCAAGGCAATCTTTCCAACTCAACTGTTTAAGCATGTCCATAGATGTTCTCCTTCTTACATTATACCAGATTCCGTATGTAACTGATTTACAGATATCGCAGGGTCTTTTTCTTGGAACAAAAGGAACTCCAGGCGAGGGATTTATTTCTTCCACATCAAAATCTTCAAGAATCTCTTGTGAGCATCGAAAGCACAAGTATTGTTTCATGTTTTGTACCCCATTCATACTATCTCTTTCCAGTTGAACTTGATACTGGGTACACCAGAGCGTGTTGTAGCCACACGAATCATCTTGTCATGGTTACAAGCTTCCAAAAACAGTTTCACCCGCTTGACTTGCTTTTCTTCAATCTGCACCCCATCAGCATTACAACCTCCAGTTCCAGAGCCCATAGCCGGGCAATCATACTGTACAGCGTTGGTCTTGACCGCAGAGAGTCCTTTTTGGTAGCATTCCCACTGAAGGAATAGATCTTCATTGCCGACCTCAGTGTTGCTCCGGTAGTTTAGGCCGTGCTCTGTGAGGAGAGCTACATTCACGCCTACACACTGCTGTAGCTGAGCACGGACTTTCGCCTTGATTTGGTCGGGCTTCATGCTCCAACTGAATGGTCTGTAGGATGCTCCAAATAGGGCTTCATCATCCCAGGTAGTTTCCCAACACGTCAGAGCTTTTCTCCAGTTCTCTGGCTTGCCCATAACTGTACCAGAGGCTCGGGCCACACCCTTTTCTCTATCAAACAGAGTCAGGTCCAGACGACTGATATCATCGTCAAGCATGAAGATCTTTTCAATTCCCTTCTTGGCCGCATAGCGGATCATGGCTGCTCTTGTCTCACCGATGTCATGTACGTTCTTCAGCTTCACGAGATGTGTATTGGGTCGCTTCTTCAAGAATTCATAACCGGAGTCTTCTTTACGGACAAACACATACAGGGGGAAGTCATACAAGAAACTTCGTTTCAGAAAGATAGCATCAGGTCGCTTGTAGGATGGTACAAATACAGGAATCATGTATCATCAGCCTCCATTGTATTTTTTACGAGGTCTGCCTGTACCGTCCTTGGCACGGATGTATTTGGACAACTCACAGAAGCAGTTTTCCAAAGACATAACATTGAAGCATCTGTCCTCTTCAGGCAAGTCCCAGAACACCCGTTTGGAATCCCAATCTTTCCCAAGCTCCTCAATGAACAGTCTGTCCAGGTTCTCCCTCAACCAAAACAGGCACTCCTCATAGCTCATCCCATCTCTGTCATCAAACAGGTAATTGAGCCCCATAACGCAGCCAGGGCCAGCTTGTGTGTACTCATTCTCAGAGAACGGGAATTCTTTGATATAGGTCATATCAACAAAAATCTGATAGGACAAGAATTTTCCCAGCCCCATATAGGATGAAAGGAGATTACAGACCTCGTCTTGTCTTGAACAAGCCTTGACTTGACCCACAATGTCCTCATTCATTAAGTACTGGATGAACCACAACACGCGCATTGGCATACTGTTTTTTGGGTCATCTTTGGGAAGATACCACTTAAGAGCTCGTTTCAATCCTCCAGTGTTAAAAGCCCCTGTAAAGAATTTTACATGAGGGTCATCTACCAGAGCAGCTTCAAACAGGCTTCTGTACCACTCAGGATTCCAATCAGGAGTTTCGCTGAACTTGAACGGCATAGAAATCAGCTCTGAAGTTTCGTGCTTGTTGTACAAGCGGAACAGAATTACATTGAGCAGCTTGTCCTCGTAGGACAGCTCAGGATTGCTTGTGATGTGCTCAATCACCCACTTGGTCTCTCGGTCATGTTCCCGGCGAATGTTGGTGAATCGGAAATTCTTGAGCACCTCATCATTGGTCCAGGGTGGGTCTTTCTTCAGCACATCCTTCCTCAGATGAACGACATATCTGCGCTTGATGAAGTTGTACAGATGTAATAGATTGCGCTCATTCAGCACGGGTTGTGCTTTTTTGATACGCTTCTTGTCTACACCGCAATAGGGTATATCCGCTGGTTTGTTTCTCAATTTGTTGAGTCCTCCTCAGTGTGTGATTAGAATTTCAGTCCTCCATGAATTTGGAAGCCAACATATCGGCGGTGTGCGTCCAAAGGACATTGGGAAACTTCCTGATAGCCTTGTCATAACCATCCCAGTCATTTGTTTCATAGGCACCCATGTGGTACCTGATGCACAACCGTTCCTCTTCTGTCAGCTCCATATGTTGTTCAATTTTGCATACGGAATCATATCCATGTATGCCAAATCCGCTGTACTGTGGATTTTTGATATAGAATGTCTCAATCTCGTGATTGACCGGATTCATGTCTTGGCTCAGTATGTACAGACCGAGCTTGGTAACATCGTGGAGCATCCCCACAATAATCGGACTTTCAGCCCTGCTCCAAGGCTGCGTCACTCCCCTGCTTTCCATATCCAAGAGCTGGGAAGTGACATTGGAACAGTGATCATACAGTCCTCCCGGATATGCTGCGTGGAATCCTCGTGAGGCAGGCGCTCTGAAAAAATCAGTGGTACACAACCATCCATATGGGAATAGCTCAAGCGGGACATTGTTCTTCTCAAGCAGCTCCAATAGGTCTTTCTGCCGCTCGCTCTCAGACAATAAGCGTTGTTTCAATGGTGATTAACCTCCTTTTCTGGCCATTTGGCCTTACTTTTATATTATAAAGTCCACCCCCCGGAAAAGTAAAGGTCGGGAAACAGGGAGAAAAGCCCGGAAATTACATCATTTCCTCACCCAGCTCCAGGCCTTTCTCACCCTATCTCACCCCTGCTTTCGTTTTCGTCTAATCCGCTAATGAATCAGACATCTATGCGGTTGGCAAATTTCTTCTTGTTGGGATTGACCTGGATGCCGGTCTCCTTGTCGAACTTCAGCGTGCCCTTGGCGGTCTTTACGGTGATGGTGGTCTTGGTTTCCTTCTCGATCTTGAAGACACCAATGACCATACCAGTAAAGGCTCTCATGACAACCTCGTCATCATTTACGATAGTGGGATCCCCCTTGATGTTCTTGCGGGGGCCATCCGGGTGCTCCTTCTCAGTCTTGGGATCCTCAACCTCAACTTCCTCAACGGACTTCTTGAAGGTCTTGCGGAGAGTGTTCATGGCGTACAGATGGTTGTTACCCTCGGAATCAACCAGGACTGCTGTGGTACCATCATTGATGTCCTCAACAAAGGTGTAAGTCTTGGAAGCGTTCTTGCGGCTGGTGTAGCTGATGATGGTCTTTTTCATTGTATTCAATCTCCTTTTCAAGTATCCGGGTGTCCCGGTCTGTAGGCGTTTTCCTCTTTACAATAACTGTTGGAACTCCAGGGGATTGCCGGAGGCTCAAGCCTCCAGCGCACCCTGTCTCATGGAGCTGCGTCCATCGTTGTAGCCACTGTCATATGCGTCCTTGTCATACCCGGTGTGGCGGACACCCATGCGGTTGGCAACTCCAACCTTGGGGAACTTCTCACCAAACTTGTCCTTAACATCCTCAGGCACGATGATGGCCAGGGCCTTGCTCTGCGCTCCCAGCTCATCCTTCAGGCCCTTCATGAATCCGGACCAATAGCAGTTGGCAACGCCATGCGCGCTGCGGCCCTCTTTGCGTGCAATCCGCTCCTGGCGGCAACCGTTGGTACGCATGGTCTTATAGAGGTAATTGAAGACACTGACGCAAGTATCCACATCGCCCTCACGGCCAAAGAAGTGAATCTGAGCGCCAAGATAGATGGCCTTGCAACGAAAGTTGGGGGCGATGATGGAGGCCAAGGAACCTCTGTAGCCGTTGTTATTGGGGTGCTCAGCTCTGAGAAGCTTGTACTGAATCACTTCCTCAGCAGAGAGGGCCGACAGGTCAAGGTTGTACTGAGCAATCAGCTTCTGGGCCTTCATAGCAGCGGCCTTTGCTTCCCCTTCAGAGGGGTTATTGCCGGCCAGGGCCAGCAGCTTCTGGACTTTGTCCAGCATCTTGTTCATATCAGTCATCGTAAATTCCTCCTTGAAATATTGGTGTTTCTCAACCTTACAAGATGATTGTACTACCAACTTGAGGAAAAGTCAAGCACAAAATTCAATTTTCCTCAAGAAATTTTGACTCAAGACAAAGCCCATTTGAGTGTGCTCTCAAGAAAGCTGTAGGTGTAGTGAATACGATTGGCAAACTTGGGGTTCTTGGCATTGGTCTGGTTTCCCGTATCCAGATCAAAGGTCAGGAGCTTGTTCTGCTTGGTCCACAGATACAGAGTGTTGGTGTTGGTAGCAAGCTCAGCACGAAACAGGCCAATCTTCATACCAGTGAAGGCCCTCAGCTCAACAACAGGCTGCTCAGTCACAGTTTTGCTATACCACCGCTTCAGAGTCTTGGGAGATACAAACTTGTCCTCACAGGTAGCCATATCAATCAAGCAGACCTTCTCACCCATTGTGATCATGGGATTAAGAATGTACTGACGATTGTCACGGGTGTTGGTATAGATGTAATTCATGATTGAACCTCCTCAGTGTGGTTTGGTTTCCCAAGACCGGGTTTCCCCGGTTTCGGCTGGTCACCATCCAGCTCTCATCGGTTGGGTTATTCTCTGTGAGATTTTTGAGCTCTTTGACGGATGTTTGTAGCTTCAGGATTGGAGGATAAAACTTTTACAAGTGCAATCCTCTTTGCCTCTTTCGGATTCTCTGCTTCAATCTTTTCCATTATGTGGTACAAACGCTCAAGCTTGAAATAGGTTGTTACTGTATACAGCATTTTGTAGTCCTCCTTGAAGTAGTGTTCTTGTTTCTTTACAAGCATATCATACTACCAACATCACAAGAAGTCAAGCATTATTTTGAAATTTGTTGAAAAATTTTCAAGCCCCTGCAGAAACTGTGTAATTTCCACAAGGGCTTGTATTCTCAATCTCGGTCTGTAAACCGTATCTGTGTGGGATAAAACCGGGCAATCTGCCCTTCCTCATTCTCAACAATGCCAAGAACAAAAGAGATTTGACCAGCAGAGTGACCACCCCTCAATGGGGATTCACCAACAACTTCTGAATGATGCTCCCAGCAATGAAACCAACCCTTGTGCATAATTCTTTCTCCTTGGTATTCAACTGTAACTTCACAGGGCCTGAGAAGGTCTTTGTCCATTACAGGCCCTCCTTCTTCAGCAGGGTCTCAATGTCCTCAAGATGTCTTTCAATTTCACAGATATGGTATGAATTGTTTCTCATACCAGACAAGTTTCGGGCTTGAGCAGCTTCACATTCAATCCGGATTGACTTGATATGAGATAGTATGCTGTCATAGTCATCCTTGGAAAGAAGTATACATTCAATCATCGTCATCAACCACCTTTTCTTTGGCATTCTTTGTTGTGTTCTTGGCAACAATCGTTGAGGGCTGGAGAGATGACAGCACAAGCTGCCCACTGTCCATAATCAACACACCTCTTGTCCTGCGGCCATAGGTTGAGTCAATCGCCGTTCCCTTGTCCTTGGCATCCTGAACCATACGCTTGATGGGAGCAGATTCGGGACTGACGATAGCCACAACTCGGTCTGCCGACACAAAGTTGCCTAACCCGATGTTGATAGCATTCATTGTCTCACCCCATATCAAACAGTTGGAACAGGGGAGTATGTCCATCACTGTACACCCCGCTGTCGGCCTTAATCCTAAACCAGGCAGTTTCAAGCCTGTTGAGCTCATAGAACATAGTTTCAACAAACAGGTCAGTGTTGACACCATTCCCGCTGTCCTTGATAGCTACAACAGAGCCATCCTCAGTCTTGTACAGTGTCCGTCTGACGGGTTTCCCCTCAGCTGTGGTAATGAACCAAATTTCTCTGGTTATACCACTACCAAGTGGCTCAGAGCTTTCCATGGTCTGGAATGGCAGATTGTTAAGTTTCATGGTACACCCCTGCAGCTCTGGCCAACAGGATGGAGTTGGTCAGCCGTCCAATCCTCCCCTCATACTGACACCCCGGAGGCAGCTGGTCAACCATTTCCTTGGGCAAGGTGCCACCAATGTCCAGCACCAACTCATTAGCCAAGGGGAAAGCCGGAACAACAGGAGTGGCCAATACCACCACATCCTGACCATTCATTGCTCTGTACAAGTCTTTGGTATGACTATGAGCAACAGTCACAGTGGCATCCAGCTCCAGGAGCTTCTCAGCCAGACCATCTACAGCGTGCCCCCGGCCCACAATGGTGACCGTTTTACCCTCCAGAGCAATCATATCAAATAGGAACTCATAGGCAGCCTCTGCCACACAGGATGTACCAGGGTTGAAGAGGTTGTCCACATCAGCCTCAGCCGGGAGATGGACTACAGTGTCACAGGTTTCTCTGTCCACAACCACCTTACAGTCCCCAATCAGCGGGGGAAGGTAACTCAAGATGTAAGCCTCCACCCCAACCTCCTGGGCCAGTCGATTGACTGACCGCAGGAAGGGGCTGCTGTTGGAACCAATCAAGAGCAAACTGGGCTTGTCCTCTTTGGCCTTGATATTCTGGATGTACTGCTGAGACAGCAGATTGATGATTTCAGTCGTGTTCATTGGTTCTCTCCTTATTCAGTACAGTTGTTTTCAATAGCTTCCCAGAGGGTGGCGACGATGGTCGTATGCTGTATGTAGTTCATTCAAACCATCCTTCCAAAACGTCATCCAGATTATGGATAGGTTTTCCGATATAGTCAGCGTAGGACGTTTCTATTCTCGCGCTGCGGCTATCAATCCATCCGCCAACGCCACAAATCCAGTCCGCTGTATCGATCATTGCAAAGCAGATGCGCATATACGCGTCTGGGCTCATACCCTCCGGCAGCTCGGCAGGATTCAGAACGATATGACCCTTTGCTTTTAGTTTAGCCTTTGCCGCAGCAAACTGTTTGCGGTATTCGGGATTGCCGGTGATCTTCCCGGCCAGATAAATAATCATTAGTGCCGTCCACCTCTCTGCATAATTGACGTGTCCGGCATCCGCAGCCAGCGGCAGCAGTCATCAGCCAGGCTGGAGAAGCCATAGACTGCGAAGATGCCTTCGATGATGGCAAAGCCGAGACCATTTCCGAATTTCCAGATGAAGAAGATCACAGCCGCCAGAAGTGTCATAATCACGGTGGTGGCGAAGGTTGCCTTTGATTTTGTCATAGCTGTATTCCTACTTTCTGCGGCGGTTCGCCGCTTTTTGTAATCTTTTTGTGGCATCAATCGTGTACTTAACACTTGGACTGTTCTTTGCCCGAGCTTCCCGCTGAGCTGCACACTCTGCATTAAATTTGGTGTATCGGGGGCAGGATGCATGACAGCCGACGTGACGCGCGGAACAGTCCTTACATGGACATGGGGAAATCATGTGGTTTCCTCTCCTTTTCATTAGTTAGACACTGGGGATTGTAGGACTTGGTGATGGTTCCGGGCTGGCTCTTTCAAGCTTCATAGTTTCCCTCCTATTCAATTTTCATGGTTGAATGGTTTCCCACGACACTCTGTTGTTGTCCCCGCTATTGCGGAGGCCAAAGTGTTTCGGCCAGTGACCAGCTGAGCCATCGTCAGGCGGGGTTTTCCTCATTGTATAGGGCCAGGGCATCTTCAGGGCTTTGGAACAGGAGCGGCTGCCACCCACCAGAGGTTGTAACAATGAACTTCCCACTTGGAAGGTCAATCCCACAACCACCATACTTGGGGTTTTCATAAATCAGGTACAATCATAGCATACTACTTCATGGAGTAAAAGTCAAGAGAAATTTTGAAACTTTCGTAAAAATTTTGGAGCTGTGGCGGAGCCAGGGGTTATTGCTTGGGCTTGTTGGAGTTTTCATAGATAGTCACTTGTGTGTAGTCCTCATTGGATGTAGTTTCCGGGCTCAAGCATAGCATACTCCCAAGAGTTGGAAAAGTCAAGAGAAATTTTCACAGCGGGAGTGAGTTTTTGATATATCAAAAAGTGTAAAAATAGTCTCAAGATGGGTCAAGGAATTTGTTGATATATCAATTTTGCAAAAATAGGTATAAAAATAGGCGGAAATGCGAAAAAGTGTGCTTGAAGGTTCAAGCATTTTACTTTACGGAGTAATAGTAAAATAGGCGCAATTTTTCAAGGATTCTTGATTCGCATTTTGAGACTATTTTTACACTCTATCGCCGGAGGTAACGAAAAGAGAAGAAGGGAACGTGTAGAAATGGTTACTCAAGATTGAAAAGTAAAATTAAAAATAGGTATTTTTCTTGAAAGCGAGAACGAAAAATAGGTATAAAAATAGGCGTAAAGTGAAAAAACTGTCTCTGAGAGTTCAAGGATTTTACTCCCGGGAGTAATAGTAAAATAGGCTTTTTGCCCCAAGATTCACTCAAGATTATCAACGACTATTTTTACACTCTATTTTTAGAGGCGATAGAAAATATATAAAAGTAGTATTATAATAATATACATTTATATATATAAAAGAATAGAGCTAAAAATAGGCGGGATTTTCAAGGCCGCTGAGCAAACATTGGGCAAAAGTTTCGTTTTCTCACGTTTTCACCAATGAACCTTCACCACCATTTTCGTTCACTTGAGCGCAATTATGAGACTATTTTACCTATTTTACAATTACTCCATGGGGTAATATCAGGGGATTTTCCGCAGTTCCGACTATTTTTAGCGGTGAGTGAATTACCCCGTGGGGTAATATCAAAGCCGGGAGGCTTTCAATGGTCAAGAAAACTGCCCAACGGTACAAGGAAAACACGAAAAAAGACGCAACTTGTGTGTAATTATGAGGGTCTGAGTGGTTTTCGCGGTGTTCGATACGCCGCTATAATCGCTGCCTCAATACACGATTATAGCGGCGTAATCGCCGGAGGACTGAACAAGCGAAAGTATACGGAGAGTAATCGTTTTTCACGGTGAAAACGGCTTCGCCGGGTATAGGGCGTGCCCCCTGGGCTCGAATTCTATATTTTTTGGAGGTAAAAACTCAACGAAAATCGTGAAGAACGCACGAGAACTGTTTATTTTGGTAGTAAATGCTTTACTTTTTCGGAGCTTTATAATAGTATAGGGGAAGAAATGAGAAAGGAGGGTGTATGTGGAACGGAACAAAAATGGTACTTTTAAGAAAGATACCAGACGACGCTATGACCAGAGAAAACAAATGGTCATTGACAAGCCAAAAAATCCTGTTGTGCGGTATGCCCTCAAAGATGAGCGACACCTGGAACTTGATTTGAGAGGAATCAGGAATCCTCATAACCCTATGAGAGGACGGTTGAATCCCTCCAAAGGAGCCAAGCGGAAATTCATGAGTCCTGAGCACTTGCAGTGTATGGTCAATGAATACTTTGAGAGCTGCAATGGCCCGTTGATTGACAAATGGGGTCAACTTGTGTACGACAAGCAAGGCAAACTTGTGAAAGTTCAAGTTCAGCCCTATACTTTGTCAGGAATGGCACTTTACTTGGGTTTATCAACGGTAACTTTGAGGAAGTACCAGAAGGGGCAAGTTGATACGATTCTTGATGAGTTGAAAGCAGATACGGACGACAAGCTGACTTTTGCTCAAGTGCTCCATAACGCCAAGCAGACCATTGAAGCATATGCTGAGAGACGGCTGTATGACAAAGACGGTCAGAGGGGTGCTCAGTTTGTTCTGGATTGCTGTTACAACTGGGTTGGACACAAAGAACGAGCTGACATTAAAAAGGCCAAGGCTGATGCGAAGCTGCGCCGGGATGAGTTTGAACTCAAGCGCAGATTGATTGATGAGGGTAATGAGGACGACAACCTTACCATCAACATTGTGCGAGGAAGGAGGGACAACGATGAGTGATTGCACATTTCCTGTCAAATCTTGCGCTGATTGCCCTGAAGACAAGGATTGTTTCCCTGTGGTGACTGCCGCAGATGTTGTTCGGTTTAACAAGGCTCAGCTGGTAAGGGCAAAGCTCAATCTGTTCAATGCTGAAAAGCGTGGGGATAAGAGAGCAGCTGCGAATATCAAACGCAAGATGGCCGTCTACGAGTACACAATTAACCTTGCGGAATACTATCATGTAGTGGAACTTGACATTCGAAAAAAGATTGAAGAGTACGGAAAATGAGAGGAGCGTAACCATGACGACCAATGAGTCGGATTTTCTTCACTACCTGAAAACAGGTGACATGGAACTCGAGGGGAAGTACGACATTCCCAGCTTGAAAGGAATCAAACTCAAGAATCTGGACAACGTGGGTCTTATCGGATTCAACTATGTCACCAACCCAGTTAACATGCAGACTCGAGGGGACGAGTTTGTTTACTTCTTTCTACCTGATTCCAACCTTGAGCGAGTGTGGAACAATCTTGACTACTACGAAGCAGTTCTGCGACAGTACAAGGCAATTCTACAGCCTGACTTCTCTCAGTATGTAGGTATGCCCAGAGCGATGCAGATTTGGCAGCACTATCGGCGCATGTGGGTCTCAGCCCATTATCAGAGACAGGGCTTGAAAGTGATCCCTACACCGGATTGGAGCGACGAGGACAGTTTTGTCTTTTCTACATAAACAGTTGGATTGGGGGTTGGTGCTTTGAAAGTGGATAAGGAGGTCAACCCCCGGTTTGAGAGTTTTCTCTTTGATTGGGACTACAGAACATATTTGCTTGTAGGCGGGTATGGTTCAAGTAAATCCTACCACATAGCACTCAAGCTCATTCTCAAGTGCTTGGAGGAAAAGCGCAAGGTGCTGGTTGTGCGTGAAGTTTTCGACACAATCCGGGACAGCTGCTATGACCTTTTGGTAGAGATCCTTGAGGAGTTTGACTTGGTTGGCATGGGCAACCGCAAGGTAAGATGTACCACCAGTCCGATGACCATCAAGTTCCCCAACGGCTCCAAGATCATCTTCAAGGGTATGGACAAGCCTACAAAGCTCAAGTCAATTAACGGTGTTTCAATCGTCTGGCTTGAGGAATGCAGTGAAATCAAGTATGCTGGCTACAAAGAGCTGCTGGGCCGTCTGCGTCACCCTGACTTATCCCTGCACTTCATTCTGTCCACCAATCCTGTCGGCACAGAAAACTGGGTGTACCAACACTTCTTCAAGAGAGTTGATGAGGACGGCAACGAACATGTGACACTGGACGACAACCTGCTGTATGAGCGCAGAACCATTGTCAAGCGGGGTGTCTACTACCACCACAGCGTGGCTGATGACAACCTATTCCTGCCTGCTTCCTACATTGAGACCCTTGACCAGATGCGAGAGTATGATCCCGATCTGTACAGAATCGCTCGCCTGGGTCGTTTCGGTCTGAATGGTAAGAGAGTACTGCCTCAGTTTGAGGTGGCAAAGAGCCACAACGAGGTGCTCAGGGCTGTACAGTCTGTCCCGGCCAAGTTCAGATTTGTGGGAATGGACTTTGGCTTTGAGGAAAGCTACAACGCTGTTATTCGGTTGGCTGTGGATGATAAAAATAAATTCCTGTACATCTACTGGGAATACTACAAAAACGGCATGACCGATGACAAGACAGCCAAGGAACTGGCCGCTGAGGGTCTTGATCAGGAGCAAATAGTTGCGGACTGTGAAGACCCCAAGGCAATTGCTTTCTATCGACAGAACGGCTTCAGGATGCGTGGGTGTCACAAATTCCTCGGCTCCAGATTGGCGAACACAAGAAAAATCAAGAGATTCCACAAAATCATCTGTTCCCCCAACTGTCCGAACACGATAAGAGAGCTGTCAACGCTCATCTATGCCAAGGATAAGCAGGACAGGCCCATCTATGACCAGTTCAATATCGACCCACATACGTTCTCCGCAATCTGGTACGCCTTGGACAACTATGAGGTGGCCGATGTGAAGGAAATCCCCAGAAACAGCAGGAGGGGCTCAGCGTGAGCAAAGGCAAACAACTTTTAACAAAGGCAAGGCTGATGCAAATCACTCGGTTCATCTTTATCACAACTCAGATCTCAGCCTTGATTTGGGTGTTTACCAGCTACGGAATCGCAGTCTATTCTACAATCAAGCTGGGTCAGGTCTACACCATGGCAGAGCTTTCGGAGCCTGCAATCCACACTATCCTTGGGGTGGGGTTTCTGAAGGTTTTGGAAAATATATTCGAACACAACGATGGTGCCGTGTTTGGCAGAAGCAAAGGAGGTGAAGAAGATGGACAAGATTGATTGGAAGCGCAAGCTGACTTCTCGGAAATTCTGGGCTGCTGTTGTCGGTTTCGTCACTGCCTTGCTGATTGGATTCGGCATGGGTGAGAGTGCCGTGACGCAGGTCACCAGCATCATCATGGCTGGTGCCACGCTCATTGCCTACATCATTGGAGAAGGTCTGGTTGACGCCAGTTCTAACTCCAATAATAACAAAAATGAATGAGACCCAAGACCTTTGTTTAGGGTGAATTACTCGCTCTGAGCTCTGCCATGGGAGCTGTAAAGGCTTTGGAGCGTGAGAGCACCCTGTGAATGAGTGTACTGGGAAAACCTATTGAAAGGAAGTGAGAATGTGGCTAACAAGGACAATGCACAGGTGGATGTTATCAGAGCACTGAACATCCCTGCGGGAATTATCAAAGCAGAACTGGATGGCCTGTATGGCACCAATGTACTGAAAGACATGTATGAGGTCATCCGCTTGTACGATGTGTATGAGCACGGTGCCGCTTACATTCAGGAAGGTGCACTGGACTACACCCCAGCAGACCTGCGGTACAAAACCACCCGCTCCCTGTTAGACAAGGAAGTGCGTTTTTTGTTCTCCAAGTCTCCTGACTTCTTTGTGGATGTAGACCTGGGTGAGAACAGAGCTGAGCGCGAAAAGGCCAAGGATGCGGCGACAATCTACCAAACGCTGGTGGACAACGTGCTGGAAGAGAACGGCTTCAGAAACGCTCTGCTCAAGGCCGCCAAAGATTGCTTTATCAGCAAGAGAGTGGCTCTGATGTTTAACATAAACGAGGACAGCGGCATTCAGGTGAGTTTCCTCCCCAGCCTTGAATTTGTGTACGATGTGGACCCCAACAATGCGAACATTTTGACCAAAATTGTGGCATTCTACGGTCTGAACAATGCCAAAGCCAAGGTTGACCAGCGCATTTACAAGAAGAAATACTGGATGGACAACGGCCTCTGCTACTACTCCGAAAATGTGTACAATGGAATGGGACAGCTGGTTGAGGAGATTCAGCCCGACACGAAGACCCGATTCACATTTATCCCAGCTTGGGTCATCGTGAATGATGGCCTGACGGGTGATCTGATTGGTGTTTCGGAGATTGAGCAGCTGGAGGATTATGAGAGCTGGTACAGTCGCTTGTCTGCAGCCGATATGGATGCAGAGCGCAAGGGCATGAACCCCATCCGCTATACTGTGGATGCCTCTCCTGAGTCCACCAAGGGTTTGTCTATCTCCGCAGGAGCTTTCTGGGATTTGTCTACGGACCAGAATCAGGCTCAGGAAAGAACAGCTCAGGTCGGTGTCTTGGATTCCCCCATGACCTACTCCAGTGCACTGGGAACTACCCTTGACAGAATCAAGAACACGATGTATGAGCAGTGCGCTGTTCCCAATGTATCTCCCGAAGCTCTGAAGGGTGTTGTATCCTCTGGCAAGACCTTGAAGGCCATCTACTGGGATTTGATTGTGAGATGCGAGGAGAAGATGCTGGCTTGGCGGCCCGCACTCCAGTTTCTGGGTAAATGTATCATTGAGGGTGTACGGCTGTACCCCAAGGCAGGTCAGTTCTATATTGACGAGGCCCTGCCTGATGTAGGGTACAGCATACGAGTGGACAATCAGTACCCGCTGCCCGAGGATGAGCAGGAGGAAAAGCAGACGGACTTGGCTGAGGTCACAGCCCAGACGATGTCCAAGAAAGCCTATATGAAGAAGTGGCGCAACCTTACCGATGATGAAGCCGATGAAGAACTGAGACAGATTGCTCTCGAGCGGCAGATTCTCGAAGATGCGTTTACTGAGCCCCCTGTTGAACCCCCGGTTGAGCCCAATACTGGTGATGAGCCTCCTGAGCCCAATCCAGATGACCCTGAGTCCAACCCTGAACCGATTGAGGAATGAGGTGACCTGTTTTGTCTACAGTTGACTTTTCAAGAAAACCTGTACAACGGAACATGACCCGGAGCACCGGGAAGTTAAACCTCAGAATTGCGGAGCAGGAACGGGTGCGGCTCACAGCCGAACAACAGAAACAAATTCAGGAGCTGTATGAGAACGCAGCCAGGGAAGTAGCCAGGGAGGCAGAGAAAGCCCCAAGGATTCCATCAGACATACTCAGGAAACAGTATCTCAACCAACTTCAGAAGCAACTCAATGAGGAGCTTGAGAAAATCCGAGCTGAGGTTGAATCCACGGTTACAGATAACATGAAGAAAACAGCTGAGGCTGTTGTAAGTGCCAATATTGACTTTTTGAAAAAAGTTGGTATGCCTATACAGGGTGCTTTTTCCCATGTACCTGACGAGGTTGTGAGAGCTGTAGCCACGGGGCAGGTCTATGAGGGTCATTGGAGCTTGAGCCGGGCAATCTGGAAAAACACCAAGAGAACACAGAAAGACGTTCAGAATGTGATTGCTCAGGGTATTGCCCAGAACAAGAGCGCATATGACATAGCCAAGGACTTGGAGAAGTATGTCAATCCCTCAGCCCGAAAGGACTGGAACTGGTCAAAGGTCTATCCGGGAACGGCCAAAAAGATTGACTACAACGCACAGCGGCTTGCCCGCACCATGGTTTCTCATGCTTATCAACAGAGCTTTGTGAAAACCACACAGAAAAATCCCTTTGTCACAAAATACAAATGGGTGTCCGCAGGAGGTGCCCGCACTTGCGAAATTTGTGCGGCCCGTGATGGCGTTGAATACGCCAAAACAGATCTCCCTTTGGACCATCCCAACGGTATGTGTACATTCATTGCTGTTATTGAGGACAGTATGACGGACATAGCAGACAGAATTGCTGACTGGGCACTTGGAGGTTCAGATCCTGAACTTGATACATTTGCCCGCACTTTGAGAAGTGGAGGATGACCCATGCACAAGAAGATTATCCCATTTGCCGATAGACAACAGGCCACTCAGAAGAGTGTTGCTAAGATTCCCCTGCCTGATAACAAGACGGTTTGTGACATATGTCACACTCAGTTTCAGGTGAGTCGGGACACACTCAAGGAGGAAAGTGTCACCCTTGAGAAAGATGGTCTGAGACACGAGGTTGTCTTGACTTATTTGCATTGCCCCAACTGTGGAAAGAGATATCCGGTCATCATGGATGACTCAGACACTTTGACGATTCTCCGTGAGCTCAAGGACTGCATGATGCGCCGTATGAGATTCTATGGCAAGCAGAAGCCCGTCCCCCAGAAGCTACCGGAGAAGTACAACAAACTCAACCGGAAATTAGACTTCAAACGCCAGCAGTTGGCAGAGAAGTTTAGTGGCGCCCTTTACCAGTCTGAGGGTGATACAATTCAGCTGGATTACCGTTACCATGCACGGTGAAGCATGGATTATAACAAGGAGGAATTAACAATGCCCGAACCTATTACCAATCCGAATCCCCCGGCTCCTGCTCCCGCTGAGCCCACACCCCCCGCACC
>ERZ1034976.261-NODE-261-length-50101-cov-39.055909_pt1 | contig 50101 bp, 44 predicted proteins | sample MGYA00520623_ERZ1034976 | MGnify/ENA primary metagenome ERZ1034976 (study PRJEB33766, sample SAMN09781774) | gut metagenome | biome: gut microbiome | host: Homo sapiens | place: Madagascar | study: EMG produced TPA metagenomics assembly of the PRJNA485056 data... | reverse complement strand
GCCTTTATAACTCCGTTAAAAATAAATTTTATAGACGGCTTCAAAGGGGTGCGCTGAACGGCAAACAACAACGGCAAACCGCGAACAACAACGGCAACGACAAAAACAACAGCAAAACGGCAAAAACAAAGGGGAAAAAGCACAAAAAAAGCATAAAATACATACTGTTTAATCGGTTGGCTCGGCGGGGAAAGATAAAAATAAGTAAAAACCAATAAAAAATAAAAGGGCGCGGGGAAAGTTTTTTAGGAAAAATTACCCTTATAATATGGGGGCTTTGCCTGCCGTTATTTAATAGGGGTTGTTTTGTTTTTTTTTTTGATAAATTTTGTTATAAGCAAAATTTATCAAAAAATGAGGTTTTACATGAAAAACGCAAATATAAGCCGTTTAGGCGGCTTTACGCTGATTGAGTTGTTAGTCGTCGTACTCATTATCGGCATTTTGGCCGCTATGGCTATGCCGCAATATTTTAAGGCGGTGGAACGCTCCCGTATGACGGAAGCCGTCACGCTCATGAATAGCATTACTCAAGCCCAACGCCGTAAATGGATGCAAACCAACCGCTATGCGGACGATTTCCGCGGTTTAGATGTTTCCCCCAAGGGGGCAACGGGGAGGATGTATTTCACCAAAGGGGACCCTGTGACCGGGGCAGGCGGAAATGGGTTTAGGATGGCGCTGAGTATCGGCGGCAGTTTTCGTACCGGTATCATGAATGCGGTTCGTATGGTTGATGGAAACTATCGCCACCCTTCATTGCAATACCAATATGCCTTGGGACGCATTTATCAGAGCGATAACTTCTCTTGCCGGGGATACAACCAAGCCGGGATGGAATTATGTGCGGACTTCTGCGGGATTGATACGCCTGTGCGAGAATGTTGTAATGACGGCACAAGTACCGCGTGCAACCCCTTTTCTAACAATTAATCGTCCTCTTTGTTTGCAAGCCCCCAAAGTTAGCCCTTTTGGGGGTTTTTGCGTGGGTCCACGCGCCCCGCGGGGTTTTTATTTTAAGGGGAAAAAGTGCGCCCCTTATACTTGCGCGTGCGGGCGGTTAAATTGTTAAAATATAGCTATGAAAAATAATCTCCCTAACAACGGTATGCGCCGCCTGTTGGACGGCTACCGCGATTTTTTTAACGGCAACCCCGCGCGCAAGGGGTTTTGCGCTATCCATGCCGAGCAAGTGGCCTGTTCCCAAAATCCGCACTCTATGATTATCAGTTGTTTTGATAGCCGCGTGTGCCCGGAAGCCATTTTTAACACGCACGACGGCCACGTCTGCGTACACCGCAATATGCTCAACCAAGTGTGCAAGCGGGATGAATCTATGGTGGCCTCCCTGCGTTTTGCGGTGGACGCGCTTAAAGTGCAGAACATTGTTATTTTGGGGCATAGTGATTGCAACGCCGTGCAAAAATTAAAACATCTGGAAGATTTACCGCCGGAAATAAGCGCGTGGTTGGAGCGCAGCCATACGTCTTACCGCGGGGCCACGCTGGATGAGGCCGTCAAAAATAACGTGCTGGACCAGTTGGGCCACTTGGCGGAAATCCCGTTTGTGGCGGCGGCAGTGCGGGAAAAACGCCTGAATTTAGAGGGGCTCTTTTTCCGCATAGATAACGGCCGTTTGGAACGCTACGATAAAAACGCATTGGCTTGGTATATGGTAGATACGGAGCCGGAACATGAGTGACGATTTTTCCGCTTTGTATGAAGCCGTCGTGCGCATAGCCGGAGGGGAAGAAAACATATCCTCTTTGGGGGCGTGCATGACGCGCCTGCGCTTTACCTTGCACCGCGAAGACGGCTTAAACCCCGCCGATTTTAAGCAAATCCCCGGCGTACTGGGATATGTGCGGGCGGAGGGCCAACACCAGCTAGTATTAGGGCCGGCAAAAGCGGGCAAAGCCGCCGCTTATTTTTTAAGCCGCCACCCTTACCCCGCTTTAGGGGAAACACCCCAAAAAGAGGGCGTTTTGCCTGTTTCCAACGCGGTTCAACCGGCCCCGCAAGCAGAACTTGCGCCCACCGCGCCGGACGCACTCCGGCAAACCAAAGCGCAAATCCGCCGTAAATACTCCAGCCGCTTGAGCGCGCTTTGCGCCAAAATCGGCAATATCTTTGTGCCGTTAATTCCGGCGTATATCGGCTGTGGGCTTTTATTGGGGATTGGCAACATTTTATCCAAAACCGTTTGGGCGGATTGCCCCAATGCGTGCGGCCTACTCAATGTATTGGGCAGCGGTATCTTTTTTTACTTAAATGCCATTGTGGGGTATAATGCCGCGCGGGAATTTGGCGCAACGGCGGCCTTGGGCGCGGCTTTGGCCGGAGTGCTGAATGTGCCCGCTCTGGCGAACATTACGCTTTTTGGAATGGCTTTAGTGCCCGGCAAAGGGGGCGTGATTGCCGTACTGGCCGTTTGTTGGGTGGGCGCACAGGTGGAAAAAGCCTTGCGCAAATGGATTAAAGGCAGTGCGGAAATGTTTTTAACGCCCACGCTGACGATTTTATCGGTGGGGGTTTTTTCTTTATTAATTATTCAGCCGGCGGCGGGGTGGCTTTCGGACAAATTGGCCGTGTGGACCCAACAGGCGTTGCAACATGGCGGCGCGGTTTCCGGGGCGCTACTGGGCGGTGGGTTTTTGCCGCTCGTGATGTTGGGCGTACACCAAAGTTTAATTCCGCTCCACCAGCAATTACTGGATACGCTGGGCAATAATCCGCTTTTCCCGGTACTGTGTATGGCCGGGGCGGGGCAAGTGGGGGCCGGATTGGCCGTTTTGTTAAAAACCAAAAATCCCCGCTTGAAAACCGTTGCCAAAAACGCGCTTCCGGTGGGTTTACTGGGCATAGGGGAACCGCTGATTTACGGGGTCACCCTGCCGCTTTTTAAGCCGTTTATTGCGGCGTGCATTGGGGCCGCGGCCGGCGGGGCGGTGGTGGCGGTTTTGCAGGTCACGTCCGCCATTGCGTTTGGGGTGTCCGGCGTGGTTTTACTGTTGGCGCTTTCCAACTTGCATAGCGTGGTTTGTTATGCGGTGGGGTTTTTGATAGCGGTTTTGGTGGGTTTTTTTACCGCGTGGAAACTGGGGTTTGACGACCCCGCCGAATAGTTTTTATACGTTGACGGACGGCTTAAAAACATGGCGGAAATCCGCCTGGGCGGGAATGCCGTTTGCGCGGCAAAAGGCGTTAATTTCCTGTTGGGTTTGTTGCCAGTAGGCCGGGTTTTTATCTTCGTAAATAGAAAGGTACAGGGGCAGTTTATTCGTATAATAGCGCATAATAAACCCCAGTACCTTTTTTTGATACAAGGGGCGCAGGTTAAGCGCATCAAAAATATAGCGGTCCGCATACGGGCGGGTCAGGCGGATAATTTCTTTCCAATTTGTAATTTGCGGGAAAATCGGCGCGATTATCACGGCGGTTTTTAGGCCGTTTTCGTGCAAGGTTTTTAGGGCACTGATTTTTTCTTCCACGCTTCCCGCGCCGGGCTCGGCTAATTGGCGGAACGAGTCGTCCGCCGACGAAAACGAAAGCGCCCCCTCAAAAGAGGGCAACTTTTTGAACAAATCTATATCCCGCACAATCAGCGGGGATTTGGTCAGCACTTGCACATGGGCTTGGCAAAAGACTAACTGCTCCATAATTTTGCGGGTTATTTGAAAGTCTTTTTCGTAGGGATTGTACGCGTCCGTCACCGAGCTTAACATAACCTGCGTATGGTAAATTTGGTACGGGTGCAAAGGCGCCTGGCAGCGGCGCACATCCAAAAAAGTGCCCCAAGGCTCCGTATGTGCGGTAAATTTTTTCATATATTCCGCATAGCAATACACGCATTGGTGGGGGCAACCCACATACGGATTAATGGAGTAGTCAATCCCCGGTATTTTGGATTTGGATAAATAGGTTTTAATTTGTACTTCGCCCAATTTCATACTTGCAAGTATAGCAAATAATGGGGCTTTAGCGGCCCCTTGTACTGCGGGGCCGTTTTTATTACAATGGAACTAACGGAGGATTTTTTATGACAACTTGGTTAATGGCGGCGGCAGTGGCGGTGGTAGTGGCGGCGGTGCTGTTTTGGCGCGTGCGGCAATCGCCCGAGCGAAAGCAAGCCCAGTGGGCCCAATGGGAGCAAGAGGCACTGGCCGGAAATGAAGAATCCGCCTATAAATTGTTAATGCTGTATTACGAGGAGCCTTCTTCCCGCTGTCATGCGCTGGCTTTTAAGTGGGCCTTGGCGGTGGCACAAAACACGCAAGACCCCGGTGTTTTACTGCAAGTGGGGGAAATGTACGAAAACGGACACGGCACTCCCAAAGATTTACACGCGGCCTTAAAATGGTATGAAAACGCTTTAACGGCGGATACTTCTTTAGGGGCCCAATCGCCGCTATCGCAAGACGGTCATTTGTTTTTGGAGTCACGCATTATTGCGTTAAGGCGGGAACTGCACCCCAATACATAAAAATTGCTTTTTGTTTTTATTCCCCCGGGTGACCCCCGGGGTTTTTTGTGTATACCGGGCGGTGGTTTATAGATGGTTCACCCGTTATTCTTGGGTGGATTTTTTTAATTCCGCTTGCGGGAAATAATGCTTTAGAATATCCGTATAAAGTTGGCCCGCTTCGGCGCGTCCGGCGGCCCCGGTTTGGCAGAACCCCACCCCATGGCCCCAACCGCCGCCGTAAAAAATAAAGTTTTTCAGCTCTTTATTTTCATAATTGGGCTGCACAATAAAATAACTGCTGCGCAACATCCCCAAACTTAAATTATTGCGGATGACGTTTTCTTTATTTAAGATAACACTGCCTTTGGTGCCTTTTACTTGTACGCGGCTTGCGTAGCCGCTTTTGCCGCGGTGCAGGGGGATAATGGCGGTAATGCGGCCAATATCTTTTTTCTTGCGGCGGATAACTTGGCGCAGGTCTTCTTCTTCCACCACGCGCGCCCAGCGGTAGGCGGCCAAACTGACGTGTTTGTCGTAGCGGCTGTAAGCGTCGTGCGCGTGTTGCAAAAGGTCCTTAAACTGGTAGGGTTGTAAGGTATCAAAATTGAAATCTTTATAGTCGGAAACCGGGTGCAGATAAGGCGTTTCATACCAGCCGGCCTCTTTAGCGCTTTGGGTAATGCCGCCGCAGTTGGCCGAAAACACGCTTTCTATGGGGGCATTTTTGTATTGCATGGTTTCTCCGGCGGTGGACTCCACAGAGGCGTTGCCGCGTTCGCTCTCCCCGCTTATGCCTTTATACACTTGGCAGTTTTGGGTATCGCACAAATCATAGCCGTAATGGCGGTGTTTGCCCATGTGTTTAAGGGCGTATGTGCGGGCCAGCACCGCTTGCGCGCGCAACGCGTTTATAGGAAATAAAACAGGCATTTCAGACGAAATAACCCCTTGTAAATATTCTTCCAAGGACAGTACATTAATGGGGACCAGTGTGCTTAACGTGGTGTTGTGTAAAATTTCCAAATCCCCGCGGAACTCTTTATCGTCCACACTGGCCCATGTCATGCCGGCGCCGCTCATTAAACTTTTTACAATAATGGTGGGGGCGTCTTCTCCGCCGGGGGTGTCTGCGGTAATGCGCAAGCCTTTTTTGAACGGATATTTTTTGCCGTTGGGGGCCAGTAAGCGCGTTTGACCGTCTTGCAGTAGGGCCGTCCATTGGGTGTTGGCTTTGCCGCGGGCCAAGCGTTTGCCGGTGGATAAATCTTTTACGGAAAAATTATGCGATACGGAAAAATGAACGGATTTGCGGATACTGGGTTTGCCGTTGGCGCGGGTGCCTAACCCAATGCGCACCTCTGAAAGCGTTCCGGACGGAATGGAAAATTTGCGCGCAAAGGTATGCTTTTTGATTTCTTTTACCGTGTCCAGCTCTTTTTCCGGCCGGGTTAAATGGGGGCGCAGGGCCGCCATGGCTTTGTTAATGGCGGGGGAGTTCTTTTCCAACGAATAAATCATACGGTACTGACGGTAGGCTTCGTTATAATTCCCTTGTGCGGCCAGGGCCATGGCATAATGTTGTTTGGCTTCAATAAATTGGTGGTCCAGTTCGGCCGCTTTGGCAAAATGTTTGGCGGCGTTTTTATAATCTTTTTCCTGCTCGTACACTAACCCCAATAAATAGTTGGAAAGCGGCAAGTGGTTTTTGCCCCGCACGGCGGTTTTTAAGTTGTATTTGGCTAAATTATATTCTTTCATGCCCATTTGGGCGCGGGCCAGATTAATCAGCAAAAATTCGGCGCGTTCGCGCTTTTCCACCAGTAGGGAAAGTAAATGTTCCGCGGCGGTGTATTGCCCGTCGGCCAAATACGCCTCGGCCATAAATTCCGTCACGTCGTGGTCGTCGGGATATTTTTTATAGGCGGCGTTCATAATATCTACCGCTTGGCGCGGCTGGCCCAGTTCCATGGCTATAAAGGCCGCATTGAGGAAAGAATCTTTATTTTGCGTTTCTTTGGAAAGTTCCACATATTTTTTCAGGCTTCCTGTCAGGTCATACTCAAAATACAGTTGGGCGGCCTGTTGCAGGCGTTTTTGTGTGTCCGCCGCGGTGGGCGCGGCAAAAAGGCCGCTCCCGTTCGGCAGGGCGGTAAAAGCCAGTAAAAGGAGTACGCAAAGGTGTTTCTTCATAGCTAAATTTTGTAAGATATTACATATCCTTATATTTACATTTTAGCAAAGTATGACCGCACAAATACCACAATGGTTAAAAGATATAGTAGGCCAAAATAAAGCGGCCCTGCGCAAGCAGGCGGCGCTATCCGCCCAAGATTCGTTAGATAAGGGCGCGCTCCACACGGTGTGTGTAGAGGCTAAATGCCCCAACCGCGGGGAATGTTTTAACTGCGGGGATGCAACCGTAATGATTTTGGGCGATATTTGCACCCGCCGTTGCCGCTTTTGCGCGGTACACAAAGGCCGCCCTCTGCCGCCGGATGCGGGGGAGCCTGCGCGTGTGGCCGAAATGGTAAAAAACTGGCACTTAAAATACCTGGTGCTTACTTCCCCTACGCGTGACGATTTAACAGACGGCGGCGCGGCCCATTTTGCCGCCGTGATGAACGCCGTTTACGCGCAAAATCCGCTGGCCTTGTGCGAGCCGCTCATCCCGGATTTTAAGGGTTCCGTAAAAGATTTGCAAACGGTGCTAAATGCCCGCCCGGCGGTGCTGGCGCATAATATAGAAACGGTGGAAAGCCTGTCTGCCCACATACGCGGCGGGGCGGAATACCGCCGCTCTTTAACCGTGTTGGAAAATGCCAAAAAACTGGCGCCCGATACACTTACAAAATCCGGACTCATGGTGGGGCTCGGCGAAACCGACGGACAAATGAAACAAACCTTGCAGGATTTGCGTAATGCGGGGGTGGATTTACTGACGATTGGGCAGTATTTAAGTCCCTCTAAAGCGCATCACCCGGTGGAGCGCTACCCAGAACCGGGCGAATACAAAGCCTGGGAAGAATACGCCCTTTCTATTGGGTTTAAGGGTGCGGCGTGCGGCCCGTTGGTGCGCAGTAGTTATAAAGCGGGCGCGCTATTCCGCCAAGCCACCCGTCCCCATGCCAAATAGACAAGCAAAATAGGCTATAATATAATTATGAAGAAATTTTTAGGTTTATTATTTATCATTTGTTTGCTGACGGCTTGCGCGGGTGCGCCGCCCCAATGGTGGAACCCGAGCGGCACTTATGGGAATGAATCCGTTTCCCGCCCGCAACAAAGCACTTCCGCGCGTGTAAGCCCAGTGGTGCGGCCGGAAGAAGTGCCTGTGCCGGCGGAAGAATCTATTTCCACGCAAGACGATTCTTATGAAGAAATGATTTTAACCCCACTGCAAGACGAAGAAACCGAAGAACCGTCTGCCGGAGCGCAAACGCAAAACACCATGGATATTACCCCGTCCGCGCCGGAAAGTGCCACGGCGGGCAGTGCGCTGCCGTTGCCCAGCGTGTTAAGTGAATAACCAACCGCTAAAGCGCCGTACGGCACAAGGTTTTTCTAACCCTGCGGTTAAACAAATACATAATTTGTAAAACACAATTAGGAACCCCCCGATTTTTTCAACCGGGGGGTTCATTGTTGCGTCTTCATTATTACCTTCCTTGTTGTAGTGCAACCTGCGCACAAGGGCTTATGTTATCCCACTTCTGTTTACCCGGGTACGGCCGAACCAATTACATCAACCGCCTGCCGGCAAACATCCGTCCACTGCTTACTACCGGCGCCGCCTACTGGACTGCGTAGTATGAACCCGCCGTCTTGTTCGGCTAAGCGCGGATACTGCATAACCACTTCCGCACCGTATTCCAAGCTGTCCTGTTGCTCCGGTACGCTTGCGCCCGGCAAGACACGCAACCTGCTCACTCTACGGCTACCGCTTTACTGCTCCGCCGCCGGCTGACCCGGCGCCGGACTCCTTCTGCCGCTTTACAACCCTACTGCGCTGCTTCAAATACGGCCCGTTCTTTCAGCACTTACAGCTTTGGCTTACGCCACTGCCGGATAACGCCTCATGCCAAGTTGAACCAGGCTTACTGCTTATTTTTAGTATAAAGGAAAATAAAAAAAATTCAAGGGGTATTTTGAAAAATTATTTTTTCCGTCGGGAAATAACAAAAAATCCCCCGTTTTTGGCGGGGGATTTCGGCTTGATTAAAGCATTTTACAGCTTGGTAATATCTGCCACCGTTTGCGTTAAGTAGCGGCGCACGCGGGCCAATAATGCCAAGCGGTTCGCACGGACGGCCGGGTCTTGCGCGTTTACCATAACGTCGGTAAAAAAGCGTTCCAGCGGGGCCTTAAAAGAGCCGTACGTTTTTAAGATTTGCAGGTATTCGTCTTTGGCTTTGGCGGTGTGAACCGTGCAACCCAAAGCGGAGTCTACCTCGTGGATTTTGTTGTACAATTCTTTTTCGGCGGGGAGTTCAAACAGGTTCTCCTGTACGTTTTCCGTCACGTTTTCCGCCTTTTTGAGAATGTTGCACACGCGCTTGGCCGATTCCAGCACCGCGGAAAATTCCGCCCCGGTTTTAACGGTTTCCAACGCGCCGACTAATGCTTCCACTTGCGTAAGGGGCAGTTCGTACCAGTTGGTGACGGCGTTTACCACGCCCGCCGCATGGCCGCGCTGTTCCAGTACCAACGCTAAACGCTGGAACAAAAATCCGCGCAGTTCTTTGAGCCCTTTGTCCGGCGTGCCTTGCGGGTAGAGGGCGGCGGAGGCTTCCAACAACTCTTTTAAGGAAACCTGCAAGCCTTTTTCCAGCAAAATACGCACGACGGCAAACGCTTGGCGGCGCAGGGCGAAGGGGTCTTCGCTCCCGGTGGGGATTTGCCCGATTAAAAAGTTGCCTACCAAGGTGTCCATTTTGCCGGCCAATGCCACCAAATTGCCCGCTACTGTGGCAGGGAGCGCAGAGGTAGACGTAAGCGGATAGTAAAAATCGCGCATGGCCGCGGCTTCTTCTTTATGGCCTTCCAAGGCGGCATATTCTCCGCCCATATAGCCTTGCAATTCCGGGAATTCATACACCACATGGCTGGCTAAATCCGCATACGCGTGGGACGCGGCATATTGCACCGTTTGGTTAAGCGCGGTATTGGCGGTTTTTTCACACAGCCAAAGCGCCAGTTTTTCCGTGCGGGCGGATTTATCTAACATAGAGCCCAACCCTTCCAAAAACAACACATTGGCCAGTTTTTGTTTGAAAAATTCCAATCCGGCTTTTTTGTCGTTTTCAAAAAAGAATACCGCGTCAGACAAGCGGGCGGACATTACTTTTTTGAAGCCGTCGCGCACTTCGTTTTGGTTGACGGAAACACCGTCGCGCACGGCGATAAAATACGGTTGGATTTCGTGCTTGTCATTCAACACCGGGAACATTTTAATTTGTTTTTTAAGTACGGTGGTGATGAGTTCTTTGGGCAGGGTTAAAAATTTCAAATCAAAATCTCCGCCCACGGCCACAGGGTGTTCCGTAAAAAAGACGGTTTCGTGGATTAAATCTTCGTCCAAATCCGCCTGATAGCCGCGCACCGCCGCTTCCGCCGTCACGGATTTGATTAACGCCTCGCGCCGTTCCTGCGGCAGTACCAAAATGGGCTGCGGTTGGTTTTTAAGCAAATCCACATAATACTGCTTATCGGCGGTTTCTACCTTAATGGGTTTGCGCCCGAAGGAAGAAAGCGGGTAAGTATAACGGTTGGACTCCACACCGGCTACGGCAAATTTAATCACTTTATCCCCGTATAAACCAATCAGGCTTCTTATCGGGCGGCCGTAGCGCAGGCCGGATTCTTCCCAAACCATATTTTTGGCAAATTCCAACCCCGTCACTAATTGGGTGAAAATTTCCGGGAGGAGCTTGGGGGTCTTTTCGCCCTTGATTTTAATGTTGGCGTAAATGAACGGCCCTTTTTCCGTTTCCACCACGGTTAATTTTTCGGGGGCAATTCCGTTCTTTTGCGCAAAACCCGCGCTTTGGGGGGTAAAATTGCCGTTTGTGTCTTTTAATAATTTAGCGGGCGGCCCTTTTACTTCTTTTTGCACATCAGCGGATTTTTCCGCCAAATCTTCAATAAACAGTACCAAGCGGCGGTAAGTGCCAAACGCCTGTACGGATTTATACGTTAAGCGGTGTTCTTCCAGCAGTTTGGCCCCTAATGTTTCCATTTGTTTAAGGGCCGGTTCCACAAAGCGGGACGGTAAATGTTCGGTTCCAATTTCTAACAAAGCGTTCATTGGGCAGCCTCCTTTTCTTCTTGCGGTTCTGTGCTTTCCACATACGCTTTGGCGCACGCCTTGGCTAAATTGCGGATTTTGGTAATAATGTTGGTGCGGTCCGATACGCTGATGGCGCCGCGGGCTTCCAACATATTAAAATAGTTGGAAACTTTCATGGCGTCGTCGTACGCGGGCAAGTATAAGCCTTTTTTGCAAAGGGCAAAACATTCGGCTTCACATTCTTCAATATAGCGGCGCAGGTGTTCCACGTCGGTTTCTTCAAAATAATAGTGGGAAAACTGCCGTTCGCCTTCCCAGTGTACGTCACGGTAGGTAATGCTGTCGTTCCAGCGGATGTCAAACACGTTGTCTACTTTTTGGCAATACATGGCAATACGTTCCAGCCCGTAGGTAATTTCTACCGTAATGGGGTTTAAGGAATATCCGGCCATATTTTGGAAATAGGTAAACTGGGTAATTTCCATACCGTCTAACCAAATTTCCCAGCCCACGCCGCTGGCGCCCAAGGTGGGGGATTGCCAATCGTCTTCAATCCAGCGCACGTCGTGCTGTTTGGGGTCCAAACCAATGGCTTTTAAGGAATTCAAATAAATTTCTTGAATGTTGGCCGGGGCGGGCTTCATAATTACCTGATATTGGTAATACTTACCCAAGCGGTTGGGGTTTTCGCCATAGCGGCCGTCGGCGGGGCGGCGGCAAGGTTCCACATAGGCCCGGTTGACCGGTTTTTTAGTCAGCGAGCCGAAAAAAGTTTCCGGATTATACGTTCCGGCGCCTTTTTCAACGTCGTAGGGCTGAACAAGCACACAGCCTTGTTTAGTCCAGTATTCGTTCAAGGCGGATATCATATCCTGAAAATTCATGCCGTATTTCATAAGTAATTACATTATATAAAATACTGGGGCGCCTTGGCTTGTTGGGCGTAAATGGGCGGTTTATTGTAAAATATACTTATGATAACCAGCGTAATTTTTGATATGGACGGCCTTTTGTTTAATACGGAAGTGATTTACTTTGAATGTTATAAAAAGGCCGCTAAGGAAAAGGGCGCGGAGTTTTCGGCGGAATTGTTTGAATCCTGCGTGGGAATTAGCCAAACGGATGCCGCGCGCCTCATCCGGCACCATTTTGGCCCACAGTTTGATGTTTCCAACCTGCACGCCCGCACCTATGCCCATTTTGAAACGTATTTAAGCGAGGGGGGAAAGATTGAGTTTCGCCCCGGAGCCAAAGAGGCGGTGGAGTTTTTTCACCGCCGCGGGCTGAAAATTGCGCTGGCGTCCTCCAACATTACCCGCTGGGCGGAGCATTTTTTAACGGTGGGCGGCATAAAAAAATACTTTTCCGCCATTACCACTTCCAATGATGTTTCCAACCCCAAGCCGGACCCAGAGGTCTATTTGGTCAGTGCGCAAAAATTGGGGGCGGACGTTTCCCAATGTTTGGTATTTGAAGATTCCGTAGCCGGTGCCACGGCGGGAATTTCGGCCGGAATGCGTACTTGCGTGGTGCCGCAAATCAAACAGCCGGACAGTTTTGTACGCAACCATGCGTTTAAGATTTATAAATCTTTGCAGGATATTTACCCGGATATGGATGAACTGCTTGCTTAAAAAATGGCCCGCTTGACGGGTCTTTTTTATGGCACTGTGGCGGTAAGCGATATAGCAAAATTAATGGGCGGGTACTAAATCGGACAGGGCTTCTTGCAAGGCTTCGTCCGCTTGCGTATAAAAAGAGAGGGTTTCTTCGTCCAACGCAAAACTTTGCGCGGTGTGGAGCGGATACGTTAAATACAGGCTCAAAAACCGCCGGCAAACGCTGTTGCATTTGGAAAGGGACAGTAAATCTTGCGGGTCTTCAAAGCGCAAGCTGGAAAGTTCGTCCTCGTGCATACGCCGCCAAAATTCCGGCGTAATTTGCAAAACAGGTTTTTCCAAACCGAATCCCGCCGCCCGCATGAGCCGCAAGGTAAACGCCGCCGCAAAAGCGGTATTCGGCTCTCCGTATTCCAGTTCCGTTAAACTTTTTAGTAAAAGCTCAAATTTTTCTTCACTCGGTTGGTGGGCCGGAGTGAGGCGCAAAATTAATTCGCAAAAATGCAGGGCCAAGGTTTGGCGTTTTAAGTCTGTACGGATATGGGGAAAAACGGAGCGGATTTTGCCGCCTGTCACCGTGCCCATCACACCGCCGCGCCGCACATAAATACGGTACGCCCCGCATGAAAAAGGTTCGCTTAACGCTTTTAACTTGCCTAGCGGCTTGCACACACTGGGGAAGCGCACATTCACGCGGCCGTGTTCCCTCGTGTAAAGGGAAACAACGCGGTCGGCCTCGCGGAACGGTTGGCGGAAAAGCACAATGGCGTCATCTGTAAAAACCATACAATAAAAATATAGCAAATTTGCCGCGGGGCGTTCCAGTTAAGGGAAAAATAAAAAAACACTTGCCCGCGCCCGCATAATTTAGGATAATAGATATATGGGCGCATTTGCCGCCCTGAAAAGTTTTGCAAAGAAGCGGCAGAAAAGCTATAATATCTGTAAGTTTCACGCAGAAACGATTTTAATATTAATAATGGGAGATACGTTTTTTCCAGTCCCCGTGGCCAGAAATAACGTATATGATTGAGTATGTTGCCTACCTACAGACCTAATAAAAGAAGAAGAGCTAAACACATCGGTTTCAGAGCCAGAATGGCCACCGCCGGCGGCCGCAAAGTTTTAAGCGCGCGCCGTGCCAAAGGCCGCCACGAGCTGATTAGAGCCTAATAATTTATGCTGTACGGCCTTCCCAAACCGTTCCGCTTGCACCTTAAAAGGGATTTTAAGGACATTATCTCCAACGCCCGCCGGGCGCGGGGGGAAGGAATGGTAATTTGGTGGAGGCCGTCTTTGTGCCCGGGGGCGCGTACGCGCTTGGGTATGGTGGTTAGCCGCAAGTTGGGCGGCGCGGTGGTACGCAACCGCGTCAAAAGGCTTTTAAGAGAAAGTTTTAGACTCAACAGGGAAAAAATACAACCCGGTGTTGACCTGATTGTCAGCCCGCGTTCCAGCGAAACCCTAACGGATTTATTGAACGTCCAGCGTGCCTTTATGGCACTTTGCGGGCGTGCCGGGTTATTAAAAACCTCTTCAGACAAGTAGTGAATTATTGAAGGGAAATGCACAAACTTTCGCTTTTGTTCAAAAAATTGGCGCTGTTTTTATTAAGCGCATTTATGCTGCTGGTGCGCCCGCTGTTGGGCCCCAGGGGCGTGTGCCGTTTTCGGCCGACGTGCAGCCAGTACGCGCGCGAGGCCATTATTAAATACGGCGCTTTTAAGGGGGGCTATTTGGCCCTTAAACGCGTGCTTAAATGCCACCCTTGGCATCCGGGCGGATATGACCCGGTGCCCTAAACACAATTTTTCCGTGCCTAGTCGTGCTTTCTTTTGAAAGCCGTTCCGGCAGTTGCCGGAGGTTTCAAAAGGAGTTTTATGAACAGACAGTTTTTATGGGCCATGATGTTGTTTTTATTGGTCATTTCGGGCTACAACCAGTTTGTAGTCTTACCGCGCGAACGCGCCGCCAAGGCCGCCGCTGAAGAACAGCTCAAACGCGCCGTCAACCAAAACCAAAGCGCCGTTGCTACCGTGCAGGGCGCCGCCAAAATAGCCAAAGCCGCACCTTCCAAGCCGGAAGAACTGATTACGTTTAACTGGCAAGATGCGGACGTCACCTTTTCTTCCAAGGGTGCCGGCATTAAAAAATACACCTATAAAGACGTGGTGGAAGATGTAGATATTACCCCGTTTTCCGGCGAGGGTTATTTTGCCACGTTGCCTACGGTGGATTTTGCCGAATCCGCCCGCACGCAGGATTCCATTACTTTTACCGGGGATGTAGTGCCCGGCTTTTCCGTTTCCAAAACGTACCGCTTTGCGCAAAACGGTTTGCATACGCTTTCTTTAGCGTTTGCCAACAACACCGCGCATGATATTACGTTAGAGCCGTGGGCGTTTAACTTCGGCCCCGGTTTGGGTACCGTAAAGAGCGAAGAAGGCGATAACGAGCGCGAATCCAAAGCCGTTTATCTGGTGCAATACCAAGGCCGCAAAAAAGCCACCCTGGAAACCTTAAAACCCAAAGGGGATAAGCCCGGCGTTTACAGCCCCGCGGCCGAACGCGCCAAGGAAAAAAACGCGCCGGAAGACGAGTTTAACTGGATTTGGGCCGGCGTGCAAAACCGCTACTTTTTAAGCGTCATTATCCCGCAGAACTGGACTCCGGGCGAACTGAGCGCCAACAGCCATGTGATTGGTGAAAAAGACCGCCTGTGGGGGTTGTTCGGCAAGGGCGAAGTAAAAGGCCCGCAAATGACCGTCCAAATGCCCGCCGTCACGGTGGAAGCCAAAGCCCAAAAAGAATATAACAGCGAATTTTATATGGGCCCCAAAGATTACCAGGAACTCTTGGCCTTGCCGTATCATTTGGACCGCAGTATTGAGTTTGGTTTCTTTGGCGCGCTTGGCAAAATTGCCCGCCGCATATTGGAAACGTTTTTCAACTGGACCGGCAATTATGGGGTGGCCATTATCCTATTAACCGTTTGTTTACAGGTGCTGATGTTCCCGCTGACCCGGATGTCTTTGCGCTCCACGGCGCAAATGCGCAAAATCGGGCCGGAAACCAAACGCTTGCAGGAAAAATACAAAGGCAACCCGGAAGCCCTCAACCGCGAAATGCTCAACCTCTATAAAAAACATGGGGTTAATCCGCTTTCCGGCTGCTTGCCGATGCTGATTCAATTACCGATTTTTCTGGCCTTGTATAATGCGCTGCGCACGTCGTGGGCGTTGCATGGGGCCGGTTTTATGCTGTGGATTACCGACTTGTCTTCCAAAGACCCGTACTATGTGTTGCCTATTTTGATGGGTGCGGTAATGTTCTTCCAGCAAAAAGGAAATTTACCGCCCGGAACGGACCCGTCCCAAGCCGCTATGTTTAAGTACATGCCGCTTATTTTTACGTTATTATTTATGAATTTCCCGTCCGGGTTGGTGTTATACTGGCTGACTAACAGTTTAATCAGCTTTGGGATTCAAACCGTCGTCAACAAACAAGTTGCCGCTAATAAATAAGGAGTTTACCTACTATGCCTACAAAAGTGAAAGTGCAAGCTAAAGATGTATCCTCTGCCATTGCGCAGGGATTAAAAGATTTAGGTTTAAGACGTGACCAAGTGGAAGTGACCGTTTTGGAACACCCTAAAAAAGGTTTTTTGGGGTTCGGTTCCAAACCTGCGGTGGTGGAAATCCGCCAGAAACGCTGGAGCGCGGCGGAATTAGACGCGCAGATTTATATGGACGTCCCCCGCAAAAAACGCTCCGGCGCCCATGGCCGCGCCAATAACAAACGCCGCAACCACGAGGCGTTTAACGAGGACCGCCGCGATAACCGCCGCCGCGGCCGCAAGTTTGACCGCGCCCCCCGCTTTGAAGCGCGCGAAAAAGCCCCCAAAGCCAACGAGGCGCAATTATTGCCGTGCGAACGCATCCAAAATGCGGTTATCCCGGAAGCCTTAAAAGCGCCCATGCAAGAGGCTAAACAATACTTAAATGACATTTTAACCCACATGGGCGTAAAGGCGGAAAACTTAAATGTATGGTGGGACGAACAACAACAGCGCATTTTGCTGACGTTTGATTGTGACCACCCGGCCATTGTGATTGGCAAAGAAGGCAAAACGCTGGAATCTATCCAATACTTATGCACGCTGGCGTTGAGCCGCCATTTTGATAAGCCGATTTCCGTCATTACGGATACGCAAAACTACTGGCGCAAGACGGAAGATAAAATCAATGCGGAAATTGCCCGCGGTGTGGCCGCGGTGGAAGGCGGAATGACGGTGTACCGTTTCCGCCCCATGAGCGCCCAACTGCGCCGCTACATTCACCGCGCTTTGGAAGGCCATGCCACGGTGGAAACGGCCTCCGAAGGGGAAGGCAAATGGCGTAAAGTGACGTTGCGCGCCAAAAAAACGGACGGCAACGCCCAAACGCAAACTCCGGCGGCTGAAACCGTAGCGACTCCCACGCAGGAAACCGCGCAAGTGGCCGAAACACCGGCCGCCGCAGAAACGGCGCAAGAAACTGCCGCCGCGCAAGATTCTGCCGCGGTGGTGGAAACGGAACAAACGCTCGGCGTGCAGAATGTTTCTGCCCAACAACAAGTTTTTGCCGAAACCCCTTGCTATGCCCAACAGCCGGTATCCAGCCAGCCGGTAGTGCATGTGGAATGTGCCTGCCGCACTTGCGCTTGTGACGAGCCCGCTGAGCAAACGGCCCCGGCGGCGGAAAATGCGCCCGCCGAAACGCCTGCCGAAACCACGGCCCAACAAGCGGCCCAAGCGCAGGAAACCGCGCAAGAAGTAGCGGCCCAACCCGCCGCGCAAGAACCCGCCGAAAAAGCCAACCCGGCTTGCGGGTGCTGTGCGGATTGCGGCCCGCTGTTTGGTGCTGTTCAACAAGGGCAGGAAAACAAATAGCCAGGTTGTAAGTATTTTTATAAAATGAACAACAAAGCCGCCCCGGTAAAGGGGCGGGTTTGTTATACTGAATATATATGAAAAAAAGAAAAGCCAAAGTAAACAGCTTTTGCGGGCGTGCGGCGCGTTGGGTCAATGCGCATTTGCTGCGCCCGTTTGGTTTGGTATTGGTGCAAGATATGCGCATAGCGCGCCCCCGTTCCTGCCGGAATGTGGCTTACGCGGGAACCGATTTTATCCGCTACAATACCCTTGGGCTTTTGGCACAGGAAATCCGCCAAAACAAGGTGCCCGGTGCTTGTGCGGAATTAGGTGTTTTTCAAGGGGATTTTGCTTGCGAAATATCCAAATTATTGCCCGAACGCAAAATATATCTCTATGATACGTTTGAAGGTTTTGCCGCGCAGGATTTAACGACGGAACAAGCGAGGAAATTTTCGTTAGCGGATGAATGTTTTGCCAATACGGATGTGGCGTTGGTACGGGCTAAAATGCCCCATATTAACCAATGCGTATTCCGCAAGGGGATTTTCCCACAGAGTGCCCAACAAGACGGGCAAGAGCGTTTTTGTTTGGTTAGTTTGGATGCGGATTTGTACGAGCCGTTATATGCCGGATTGAAATTTTTTTACGAGCGGTTGTCTCCGGGGGGATATATATTGGTGCATGATTACGGCAACCCCCGCTATAAAGGTGCGGCGCAGGCCGTGCGGAACTTTGCTCGCGAATATAAACAAAACTTTGTGCCCCTTTGTGACCATTTGGGCAGTGTGGTTTTTACCAAATAATCATGCTATTTTGAAACTCCCCGGTGTTTCTGCCGGGGAGTTTTTCGTCTTTTCTACTTCATTTTTTTGCAAAAGTTTTTAATGCTTGCGTTAAATGCCGTTTTGGGCGGCATTTATATACGCTTGCAACAAGGTGATACATTTGTGAATTTTGGCCAGCGCCTGCGCTTGATTAAGCGGTTTATCCGCATTTCCCAACCAGTTGGGTATCAGCGCGGCGGTGGCGGTGGTGCCGCAACGCATACGTTGGGGCTTTTGTATTTCCGGCAAGCCGTATTGCTCTTTTAATTGCATTAACGCTTGGTAAAAATGCTCTTGGCCTGCTTTGGTGGCGTCATAGAGCTTAAAACAAAGGGCCTTTTCTTCAATTTGCAAGTAAACTTCGTAATCTTTAACCGCGTGGAGTGTAAACCAATAGCCCCAAAAGCCGCCTTTCGGGTTGGCCACATAATTCCACCCCGCGGTTTCTTGCGGAATTTGCGTTTCCAAAAACTTATAAAAACCAATCCACTGGGCGCTACTCCAATCTTTTATAGGCAAGGTTTCGTATAACTTTTCTTCTGCTTCTAAACGCGCCAGATATTGGTAAAAATCGGTAAAAATACTGTTTTTTACGGTGTTTTTAGTCCATAATTGCAACAGTTCCGCTCTTACCACGGTGGCGTAGCCTTCCTTTTTTTCTATATTATCTAAATCTAAACGGGAAACAGGGCCTGTTTTCAGATAAATAAAAACCGGCGTATAGTTGTTTTCCCGGCAGATTTTTTCGGCCTGCTCTTTATAGCGCGCCAGTTGGTTGCTATGGGGGCCGGTGGCGGTTTTGTCTTCAATAATAATTAAAAATTTATTATTGACCAGGGCCCACACGTCCACATCCGGCAGTTTATCACCCTGCGGAAGCACCCCTTTTTTGCCGGCTGTAATAGCGGTAATAACGTCCGGCGCTTGGGTTTGTTTTTGGATAAGAAATTTAACAAAGGCGCAAGCGGCCTCGTGTAAATTTTTATCGTTTTGTTGGTTTTGCGGGTCTGCCCACAGCAAAAGCCAAGTTAAAAAACCGTCTTGCGTCAGTTCTTTGGTTGCACATTGAAATAAGTTCGGTTGCATATTTCCTCCTGTAAATAAATATATCTTATCACTTTAGGGCGACAATTCTTATGTCGCAGAAAATGCGGGCCGCGTTTTGCCCCTATAAAAAATGCGTTCTAATTACTTTTTGGGGTTGCCGGGTGGGGGGTTAAGTTTTATGATAGGGGGGTAGTGCAGTATAAAGAAATAATAAAATGAGGGGGTAAAAAATGAAGAAAGTATTGTTTGCCGCGGCTTTATGGGTCTTGGGCAGTGCCGCGGTTTTTGCCCAACACGCGGCTGTGCAACCAAACAAAAGCGCGGCCGTAAAAGCGGCTGATGCCAAAGTGGAATCGGTCCGCCGCTCCATGGATAGCACCGTGACCACCAACGTATACGGCATGCAGGAAACGGACAAATACGGCACCATGGATTACGGCGTGGCCTCCACCACGGTCAACGGTCAAAACCAAGGGGATGTGATGTATGCCACTTACGACCCCAGCCGCTCGGCCGTAGCCAATTCCTACGATATGGAAGTTTCTTTGACGTACGGCGGCAGTTATTCCACTAACAAAGCAGAAGGGGGGGATAAATACGCCAAAATGGGGCAAGCCATGGGCGCAAACATTTTGTGGAACCCGTGCCCGTATATGGGGCTTGGGATTGACTATATGTTTTTGAACCCGGACGGCCGCCACTACGGCTCCGGCGCCGACAGAGTCAGCTTCCACCGTTTCCGCGCGCATAATATTGCGTTAGCCGGTAAGTTAAACTTAAACGCGTGGAGCAACTGGCGGGTGTATATCCCGTTTGGGGCCGGTATGATGAACGCGCGGCTGAAAACGGATGCAACGGGCGCTTCCACCAGTAAAGATAAATGGGGGGCTTCCCTGTATGCGGGGTTAGGCGTACAGTATGATATTACGTCCACTTTGTTTGCCGGATTAGAATACCGCTATGCGTATGCGTTTATTAGCGATAAGCACCTGTCCGACTTTAACAAAGACAAAAACCTGCAATTCCATAACGTGTTTTTCCGTATGGGAATGCGGTTCTAAACAAACTAAAATATTGAGTCTGCTGATAATAAAAACCCCCGGCAATTTTTATATGCCGGGGGCGTTTTATGAAGGGTTAACCGGGCGTTATTTGCCTGCGGCGGCGGATAGCTTTTCCACCGCGTCCGTCAGGTTCCAGCGTTCGGACTCTTTGGCGGTGCGGGGTTTGTATTCGCATTGGCCGTCTTTCACACTGCGGCTGCTGACTACCAAACGGTGCGGAATACCAATCAAATCCGCATCTTTGAATTTAATGCCGGCGCGTTCGTCGCGGTCGTCTAACAATACGCTAATGCCTTTGGCTTCCAACGCGGCGGTAATTTCGTCCGCGTACTTTTTAACCTCCGGGTTGGAGTCGTAATCAATCGCCACCAAGCACACATCAAACGGAGCCAACGGCGCGGGCCAAATAATGCCGTTATCGTCGTGGGATTGTTCAATGGCGGCGGCCACCACGCGGCCTACACCAATGCCGTAGCAACCCATAATCATAGGTTGGGCTTTTTGGTTTTCGTCCAAAAAGTTGGCGTTCATGGCTTTGGAATATTTTGTACCCAGTTTGAAAACGTGCCCCACTTCAATCCCGCGCGTAAACGTAAACGGTTTACCGCAGTGCGGGCAGCAGTCGCCCTCGCTGGCTACTTTCAAATCCGCATAGGCATCCACCTGAATATCGCGCAAGGGGGTGACGTTAAGCATGTGGACGTCTTTTTCGTTCCCGCCGGAAACACCGTTGACCACGCCTTTTACATAGTTATCGGCGTAAATCGGCAGTTCGGGGTGCTTTTGCTTAAGTCCCTGCGCGCCCGCAAAGCCCACAAAAGAGCCCGTCACGCGGGTATAGGTTTCTTCGTCGGCTTTTAATAATTCTTCGCATTTCAAAAACGCGCGGAATTTAGCTTCGTTGAGTTCGTGGTCCCCGCGTACCAACGCCACCACGGGTTTACCGTCTGCCATAAAAAGGAGCAGTTTAATGAGCTTGGACGTAGGCACTTTAAGCATAGCGGCCACGTCTTCCACCGTGTAGGCTTTGGGGGTGTCGGCCTTTTGCATGGGTTTGAGTTCGGCCTCGTTTAGCGCGGGAAATTGCGGGCATTGGACGGCGGCTTTTTCCGTATTGGCGGCATAACCGCAGTCGCTATCGGCAATGGCATCTTCGCCGTTGGCGGCCAGCACCATAAATTCGTGCGAAAAATTCCCACCGATAGCACCGGTATCGGCTTCCACCGCTTTGAATTTGAAACCGCACCGCTTAAAAATGCGTTGGTACGCATCATACATACGTTGGTACCAATCGTCGGCCTGGGCATCATTGGCGGCAAAGGAGTAGGCGTCTTTCATATAAAATTCGCGCGAGCGCATGACCCCAAAGCGGGGGCGGATTTCATCGCGGAATTTGGTGCCGAACTGGTACAGGCATTTGGGCAGTTGTTTGTAGGAAGAAATATCCTTGCGTACCAAATCGGTCACTTCTTCTTCGGCGGTGGGGGAAACGCAAAACCCCGCCCCTTTGCGGTCTTCCAGTTTTAATAACTGGTCCCCAAAGTGGGCCCAGCGGCCGCTTTCTTCCCAAAGTTCTTTGGGTTGGATAATGGGGAGCCAAATTTCGTTCGCTCCGGCACGGTCCATTTCTTCGCGGATGATTTGCTCTACTTTTTTAAGCACTTTGAACCCCAGCGGCAGCCATTCATACAGGCCGCTGCCCAGTTTGCGCACCAGTCCGGCGCGAATCATCAGTTTAGCCGATAAGTTATCGGCATCTTTGGGAGCCTCTTTTAAGGTGGGAATGTAATAATTGGATAATTTCATAATTTTTCCTTATAGTTTATTAAAAGTTATTTTTTCCAGGTTTTAATTTTTTCTACTAAAAAATCTACCCATTGTTCTTGCGGGAGTTTGAACATGGTTTGGCCTTTTTCAAAATACAAGCCTTCGCCTTTTCCTCCGGCAATACCAAAGGCCGCGTCGCGCGCTTCGCCGGGGCCGTTTACCACGCACCCCATTACGGCAATTTTGAGGCCGGTGGCTTTTTGCAACAGTTCCGGGTCGTTATAAATGCGTTCTTCCAACGCGTGTACCGTGCCCGTCACATCTACTTGCGTGCGGCCGCAGGTGGGGCAGGAAATTAAGTTCGGCCCGTATTCACGCAAGCCCAACGCTTTGAGGATTTCGTACGCGGTGCGCACTTGCAGGCGGGGGGCTTCCGTTAAGGAAACGCGAATAGTGGCCCCAATGCCTTTTTGCAACAGCGTGCCGAGTGCAATAGAGCTTTTAACGGCGCCACATAAAAAGCTGCCCGCTTCCGTAAGGCCGATATGCAAAGGAATATCACTCTGGGAGGCAAAAAGTTCGTTGGCTTTTAACGTGCGGTAAAAATCGTCCGATTTTAACGATACTACCACATCGTGAAAGTTCAGCTGTTCCAGTACATTGGCCTGTTCCAAGGCTTCCTGCACCATCACTTCAGCCCATTTGTCGTCGGTCAAGTCCACTTGTCCGGCTACGCTTTTTAGGTATTTTACGGAGCCCGCATTTACCCCAATGCGTATGGCAACGCCTTTATCTTTACAGGCGCGGACGACTTCTTTGGTGTTTTCTATACTGCCAATGTTGCCGGGGTTGATGCGTACTTTATCTACCCCTTGTTTAATGGCTTCCAAGGCCAGTTTATAATCAAAGTGAATATCCGCCACCAAGGGGGAATGAATCCGCTTTTTAATTTCGCCCAGCGCCAACGCGGCCTGCATATCGGGCACGGCTACACGGTTGATTTCACAGCCGGCGGCTTCTAATTGGTTAATTTGCTCGGCCGTTTTTTGCGGGTCGCGCGTATCGGTATTGCACATACTTTGCACACGCACCGGGTGCCCGGTTCCCAGCGTGTACGGCCCTACTTTAACAAGTCTGGTTTTATACATTTAATTTGCCTCTTGGGGTTTGTCGTCCGTTTGGGGGGCGGCGGTTTGCGTGGCCGCTATGGCGGCGGGTTTAGGCTTAAAGAAAATGCGTTTTACATCTGCATAGGACGCATACAGCACTAAAAGTATAAGCGCATAAAAACCGCAGTTCATGGCTATATTTACTACCCGTTCCGACGGTAAACGCCGCGTAATGCCTTCCAGTAAAAATACCAGCGCGTATCCGCCGTCTAATATCGGGATAGGAAACAAATTGAACATCCCTACCGCTAAAGACAACATACCTATTAAGAAAATAAAATTAACCAACTCCCCATGGGCCGTTTTGTGGATGATGTTTACAATGCCAATCGGCCCGGCCAAATCCGGCGCTTTTTTGTGGGTAAAGCTATCCCACAGAGAGGTCAAGGAGTATTTCGTCCAATACCAACATTGGTACAGCCCAAACCCAACGGCTTTAACCGGCCCTACTTTAACGAAAACCGGCTCAACCGCTATCCCCAACATATTGGGTTTTTCGGCATTAAAAGAGCTTTCCGGCAAAGTAAGCGTGAGGGTTTTTCCTTCGCGTTTAACGGTAAGCTGTAAAGCGCCTTGGCGGGCCTCGGCGGCGGGGAAAACTTCATTCCAGGAAGAAATTTCTTTGCCGTCTATGCGCACAATTACATCCCCCGGTTTAATACCCGCTTTGGCGGCGGGGTAGTCTTCCACCGCTTGCCCCACCACGGCAGGTACTAGCGTAGGGTCTGTTTGCGGCACCCCTTTTACATATACCAAGGCGGAAAAAATAACCGCCGCCAGCACATAGTTAAACAACGCGCCGTTAATGACCATAAAAAATTTGGCATACCACTTTTTAGCGGCAAATTCATACGGTTTGGGGGCTTCTTTAGCGTCTTTGGGGTGGAACATAGGCCCGGCCGGTTCCACAAACCCGCCAAAGGGAATTAAGCGGATTTGGTAGTCCGTATCGCCCTTTTTTTTGTGCCACAAAATTTTGCCGAACCCAAAGGAAAATTCATTCACGCGAATCCCGGTTAGGCGGCAGGCCAAAAAATGGCCGAATTCGTGAATAATTACAATCGGGCTGAGTACCACCAGTACAGCCAATGCGGATAAAAACATTTCTCCTCCTAAATAATGGCTTTTTTATAGCTTTTGTCTTGCAGAACAGCCAGGGCCAGTTCGTGCGCCTGTTCGTCTGCCTGTGCCGCTTGGGCCAAATTTACTTTGCCCGTAAAAGACGGCGTTTTTTTGAGTACGGTATAAATGACTTTGGGAATATCCGTAAATTTAATTTGCTCTTTTAAGAACGCATCCACGGCTACTTCGTCCGCCGCGCTTAATGCCGCCGGATAAAACCCGCCCGCGCGGGCCGCCTCAAACGCCAGGGCCAAACACGGGAAGCGCTCAAAATCCGGCTCCATAAACTCCAGTTTGGCCACTTCAAACAGGTTAAGCTTTTGCACCGGGGAGGGCTTTTTTTCCGGGTAAGTAATGGCGTATTGGATAGGCAAGCGCATATCCGGCGCGCCCATTTGGGCCAAAATAGAGCCGTCCTGATACTCCACCGCGGAATGGATGATAGATTGCGGATGAATGACAATTTGCACCTTTTTTTCGGGCAAATTAAATAAATTCATAATTTCAATAGATTCAAACCCTTTATTCATCAGGGTAGCGGAATCTATGGTAATCTTTTTGCCCATTTTCCAACGCGGGTGTTGGAGCGCTTCCTGCGGCGTGACGGTAGATAGTGCCGCTTTGCGTTTGGCAAACGGCCCGCCGGAAGCCGTTAAAAATATGAGGGAAATCCTATCAGCCATTTGGTGATAGTTGGTTTCGTTCGCCCCGGTTAAGCATTGGAAAATGGCCGACGGCTCACTATCCACCGGGATAATGGCGGCCTCCCAGCGGACACATTCTTCCATGAGCGTTTTTCCGGCCATGACCATAGGCTCTTTATTGGCCAGGGCAATCGTTTTGCCGGCTTTAATGGCGCTTACAAGTGGCAAAAAACCCACCGCGCCCACCAACCCGTTAATAACCAAATCGGCCGACGGTAAAGAAGCTAAAAAGGTAAAGCTGTCCATTTCCGGCGGCAGTAAGCGCGTGGCGGCGGGCATTTGGTCCTTAGCTTTGGCGTAGGCCTCCGGGTTCATTAAGGCCGCAAAGCGGGGCTTAAATTCGTGTACTTGTTTAAGGAATAAATCCACGTTATTATTGGCGGTCAGCCCAATAACGCGGTAATCTTCCCCCAAGTGGCTAATGGCCGAGAGGGAAGATGTACCGATAGAGCCGGTGGAGCCTAAAATGACAATGTTTTTCATAACAAATACAACACCGTATAGTAGAATACAGGGGCGAGCAACAGGTAAGAGTCAAAACGGTCCAAAAAACCCCCGTGGCCGGGCAATAAATTGGAAGAATCCTTTACCCCGGTGGAGCGTTTTAAGACGGATTCCGCCAGGTCAGACACTTGGCCGATAACCGCCACCAAAAGCCCCAGCCAAATAGCCGGCTGTACGGTTTTGATAAATTCCGGCAGTAAGGTTTTTTGCATAATTACCGCCGCGCCGACGGCGAGCAGGGTGCCGCCAATGGAGCCTTCCCACGTTTTTTTAGGGCTTACTTCCACATTCAGTTTCGTGCGCCCGAGCAAACGGCCGGTAAAGTAGGCGCCTGTATCGCTCACCCACACGGTAATAAACATAAAATAGGTTAAATATTCCCCGCAGTTGGCAATATCACGGATGTTGATTAAATGCGCCAAGGCCCACGGAATTAAAAATACCCCTGTAAAGGTGTTGCAAACGCGGTCCCAAGAGCGGTGGGGAGTTAAAATTTCCACAAACAAAATGCCAAAGATAATAACGCTCATGGCTAACGGATAGAGGTTATCGGGCAGTTCCAAACCGTTAAAATGGGTGCGCCCCAATACGGCGGCCACGGCCATTAACATCCCAAAGAAAAGCAGGCTGAAACGGTGGACCGGTTTTTTCCCGGCGGTAAGCACCAAACCGTATTCATACAAGCACAGGGCAATAATGCCCGCAACCAACACCATATAAAACACGCCGCCGTAGTGAATGGCGGGGAGTATAACGCATAAGCCAATAATGGCAGTGATAATTCTGGGTAATAGCATACTATTATTTTAGCATAATTGGGCGGGTGGTACAGGCAGGAAATCGCAAATTTTACAAGGGTTTTTCAAAGGCATCCCGGTTTTGGCCGCCGTGAACGTAAATAACCCCGCAACGGTTAAAGCCGCGGCGCACAAAAAAATGTTGCATGGAGCGGTTGTCCGGGTGGGTGTCACCCCGCAACGCGCGGCAGTGGGCCGCTTGCGCCCGGTGGAGCCAAAATTGGAAGATACTTTCCACCGCGCCGCTCCCGCGCAAGGCGGCATTTAACATTAAACGGTGTAAGGTGGCATACGGCGCTTGCGTGTGCCAGGCGCCGTTTTCTATATAGTGATAGTTGGGGTCTTCGCTCAATAATACCGCAAAATATCCGGCCACTTGCCCGGCGTGGCAAACCGCAAACCCGGCCCCGGCGCGCAAGTCTTGCTCAAAAACTTCCTGTTGCGGGTAGTCGTCTTGCCATTGGTTGATGTTTCTGGCTTTTAATAAGGCTTTGGCTTCGGCCGCCAAAGTTAAAATGGCGGGGATGTCCGCCGGGGTGGCGGCTCTTATTTCAACGGGCATGGTTTTTCCCTGTTTTTTGCAGGCTGATACGCGCGTTTTGCGCTACCCAGCGTGCGGTGTGGTTGGTTTCAAATAAATAGATAATTTCGTCGGCGCAATCCAAGGCGCGGGCCTGTAAGGCCGCATTTTTTTTGCCCAACATTTTTAAGGCTTTGTTGACGGTTTTATAGACAAAAGGGGACGGGTCCGCCGCGCCGTTTTTGAGGAGCGCAAACGCTTTTAATAAATCCGCCTGTGCGGTTTTGGCGCGCGGGGCGGCTAGCGCACACACAACGCCAAACCCGGCCCGGCGGGTCATTTCCCGCGGGTGTTTTACCCAACGCGCGGCCAGTTTAAGCGGGTTTTTCGTCTTGCTGAACAGCTCCGCGGCGCATAAATCGCATACGTCTTCGGTTTCTAAGGTTTCGGCCCAACGGCACAGCTGGGGGGGAGTCATTGCGGCGGGGTCGGCCAGTAAAACCGCCAGTTGGCGCGCCCCGTGGGTTCCTGTTTGCCATAAAGCATTGGCTAACTCTTGGTCCGGCCGGGGGAGCCCTTTAACCAGTTGGCGGATAAGCGTTAACGGCGCGCCGTCTGCCTGCGGGGCGGAAAGGCCCTGTTTGGCGGCTTGGCGTTTTTTACAAGCGGGGGTGGCGTGGCGCGTTAAGCGGCGCAGGAGTTCTTCCGTGCGGGCGCGGGTGACGCTATCCATATTATAACCCTCCAAAACGGCGGGTGCGGCGGGAAAAATCTTCCACCGCGGCGGAAAGGTCTTTTTCGGAAAAATCCGGCCAGAGGGTATCGGTAAAGTAAAATTCCGTATAGGCACATTGCCATAACAAAAAGTTGGAAAGGCGTTTTTCACCGGACGTGCGGATAAGCAGTTCCGGGTCCGGCACGGCGGGTTGATACAGGCGGGCCTGTAAATCGGCCTGTGTGGGGTTTTTAATGCCGTCTTGCACCAGTTTTTGTACCGCGTCCAACAGTTCCGCGCGCGAGCCATAATTGAGGGCCAGTACCACCGTTAAGCCTGTTTTGTGGGCGGTTTCGGCGGTGAGTTGGTCTATTTTAGCCAGTAAATGGGGGGGCAGAGGCTCGCGCCGCCCGCTGATTAAAATGCGCAAATTGTTGGTTTTGGCTTCGCGCATATATTTATCCAGCGTTTTTTCCAGCAGGTTCATGAGCCCGTTGATTTCCTCTTGCGGGCGGGACCAGTTTTCGGTAGAAAAGGCGTAAAAGGTTAAAAATTCTATTCCCAGTTTTTCGGCGGCGCGGATGGTGCGCTCCACCGCTTTGGCTCCGGCATTATGCCCGGCCGAGCGCGGCAAGTTTTTTTGTTTGGCCCAACGGCCGTTTCCGTCCATAATAATAGCAATATGGCGGGGGAGTGTATGGGAAATAGACATATCTTTATTTTACCTTTTTAAGGGGCATTTTGTAATAAAAAAGGGGGCCATAAGGCCGTAAAAAACAAGAGCCGTTGTTCGGGAAACCATAAAAAACCCCGGCCGGAGCCGGGGGATTAAAAAAACCGGAAGCCTATTTTTCTTGTTTATCCAGCGTGCGGGCAAAGTTGCTGTAAGTGACAAACTTTTCCTCGTACGCAATAAAGGCTTCTTTCAAAATTTTGACAGCCGTTTGCTTGTCAAAAATCTTTTCCACCACCACGGTTTTATTTTCCAGCTTTTTATAGTCTTCAAAAAAGCTCATGGTTTCCGAAATCAAATGTTCCGGCAACTGGGAAACATCCGTATAGTGGCTTACGTTCGGGTCGCCTTGGGCCACGCCGATAATTTTATCGTCTGCCTCGCCGTTATCCAACATGCGCATAACGCCGATAATGCGCGCCGGAACAATGCACATAGGCACAACTTCGGCCTGGGATAAAATTAAAATATCCAAGGGGTCTTTGTCGGCCCCATAGGTGCGCGGAATAAAGCCGTAGTTGGCCGGATAGTACACAGACGAATACAAAACGCGGTCCAAGCGCAAAAGGCCGCTGGCTTTGTCCAGCTCGTACTTCGCGCGGGTGCCTTTGGGAATTTCAATAATTCCGTTTACAACGTAAGGTAAAGAATCTTTATCGCCGGGCGAAACATGGTGCCACGGGTTGAAATTTGCAAACATTTTTTCCTCTTTATAAATAATTTACTTATTTATTATAGCAATTCTGGCAGAAGAACAAGCCGTTCCCCTTAAAAATAAAAAAACGCGACAGGGGGTTGTCGCCAATTTATGCTATCCTATAATCCGCCCAACCGGGCAAGGAGAATAATATGGAATACTGGATTGGTTTGTTTGTAATGATATTAATAGGTGCGGCGGTATATGGGTTAAGTCCTAAAAAAATCCGCAAGCGCGTGTTCTGGTCGGAAATAGGCTTTTTAGTGATTTTTATGGCGGTTCAAGTGATATTTTACCAATACCGTATTTGGCGGATGATAGCGGTTTTTAGGTAATAAAGCCATAAAATAGTACAATATGGACTATGTGGATTACCTTGCTGTTTACCCTATTTATTATAGGCAGTTTGTGGGGCATTTGGGCGGGCGGCGTTTGTTTGCCAGCCAGGGCCCGCGCGTGGTATTGGCGGGTGTGGGGGGTGCTCTATTTAGGCAGTGTGGCTTATTTGGCCCTGTTGTGCCGCACCCCCAAGGTGGTGCGCGTGTGGAAGCTGGAGCCGTTTGAGGTGTACCGCCAAGCCGGGCAGTGCCTTTGGGAAAACAGCTCCGCCCCGGTCTGCCGGGCGGTGTTCAGCACGCGGCAGAATGTGTTTCGCATTTTCCAGGGGGCGCCATTACAAGACGAGTGGCTCAACATTGTGTTTTTTATGCCGCTGGGGTTTTTGTGGCCGCTTTTATGGCCCAAAAAGGGGTGGAAAAGTGCCGTTTTGGGCGGGTTTTTACTGTCGCTTTTGGTGGAAGTTTTACAGGCGCTTACCCGCCGCGGCGTGTTTGAAACGGACGACCTTATTAATAACACGTTGGGCGCCCTGTTGGGGTATGGCTTGTACCGTTTGCTCGCCCGCCCGCGCGTGTAAAGCGCTTGGTTAAGCACGGCGCGTTTTGGCGGTGGCGGTAGGCCGAAAAGGGGAATAACGCGGGGTTGTTGCCCAAATATATTAGAATAATAAAAATTATTTGCTCTTGGCGGAGGAAAAATGAAAGGTATTATTTTGGCCGGAGGAACAGGTAGCCGCTTGTTCCCGGCAACGCTCGGCGTATCTAAACAGCTTATTCCTGCTTATGATAAACCCATGGTTTATTATCCGCTTTCCGTGCTGGGGCTGAAAGCGCCCCGGTCCGCTTTCCCCCGGTTGCTGTTTAACCAGTGCCGGGGGATTTTTATTATATATTCGGTTTGACTTGCCGTTCAAAAACAGTAAAATATAGTATATCTCGGCGCAGGACGGAAAATATATGAATCAGCAAACCATGAAAGTTTTAATTTTAGCCGGCGGCTTGGGTACCCGCCTGGGGGAAGAAACAGACCTAAAACCCAAACCCATGGTGGAAATCGGCGGCTACCCGGTTTTGTGGCATATTATGAAGATTTACTCCGCTTACGGATTTAACGATTTTGTCATTCTGACCGGCTACAAATCCCAGATTATTAAAGATTATTTCGTCAATTATTACCAACGCTATTCCGATATTACCGTGGATATGGTACACAATAGCGTTGAGGTGCATAAAACCCGCCACGAACCGTGGACCGTCACCCTGTTATATACCGGCCAAACGGCCCAAACAGGCGCGCGCATTAAAAAAGCCCGCCAATATGTAGGCAATCAGCCGTTTATGCTTACTTATGGGGACGGCGTGGCCGATATCAATATCCCCGCGCTACTGGATTGCCACCGCGCGGCCGGAAAAACCGTCACCATGACGGCCGTAAAGCCGCTTGGCCGCTTTGGGGCCGTGCAACTGGACGGACAGGATAACATTTCCACCTTTACCGAAAAACCGTTGGGGGACGGCTCTTGGATTAATGGCGGCTTTTTTGTGTGCCAACCGGAAGTGTTTGACGCTATCCCCGACGGAGATAATGTTATTTTTGAACAAGGCCCCTTAAACAGTTTGGCCCAAAGCGGGCAACTGCACGCCTATAAACACACCGGTTTTTGGCGCCCGATGGACACCTTGCGCGATAAGAACGATTTGACCGCGCTTTGGTGCGCGCAAAACGCACCGTGGAAGATTTGGGAGTAGCCCGTGGCGGATTTTTCCTACCGTTCTTTGCGCGTTTTAATTACAGGCCACACGGGTTTTAAGGGCTCGTGGCTTGCGCAGTGGCTCCTTATGCAGGGGGCGCAAGTGTGTGGCTATGCCTTGCCGCCTAATACCCAGCCCGCTTTGTTTGATGTGTTGGATTTGGCCCCGCAACTCACCCGCCACGAACTGGGCGATATTTTGGATTATCCCCGCTTGCAAGCCGTTTTTAAGGCGTTTGAGCCGGATATAGTCTTTCATTTGGCGGCCCAGCCTTTGGTTCGGCTTTCCTATACGCAGCCTGTTCAAACGTACGCGGTAAATGTAATGGGTACGCTTAACGTGTTGGAGGCGGCCCGACAAACGCCGTCCGTGCGGGCGGTAGTGAACGTGACGACCGATAAATGTTATGAAAATACGGAAACGCACCGCGCCTACCGGGAAACAGACCCCTTGGGCGGGTACGATATGTACTCGTCCTCTAAAGCGTGTTCGGAAATTTTATCCGCCTCGTACCGCCGCAGTTTTTTACAGAATAGCTTTGCATTAGCCACCGCCCGCGCCGGAAACGTCATTGGCGGCGGGGATTGGGCCCAAGACCGTTTACTGCCCGATTGTATGCGCGCATTGGCCGCGGGCGCGCCGATTGTACTGCGCAGTCCGCACGCACTTCGCCCCTGGCAGTTTGTGTTAGAGCCTTTGGGCGGCTACCTTTTACTGGGGGAAAAACTCCTTACGCAAGGCCAAAAATTTGCCCAAGCGTTTAACTTTGGGCCGGATAACCGCCACCCGCTTACGGTGGAAGAAATGGCGCGTTTGGCGGTGGCGTGTTATGGGAGCGGAAGCGTAAAAATTCAGCCGGATAACGGCCCGCATGAAGCCGCCTTGCTGACGTTAGACAGCACCAAAGCCCACGAACAACTGGGGTGGCGCCCGGTTTACTCCGCCGCCGCGGCCGTGCGGGAAACGGCGGCGTGGTATAAACAATTTTATACCGCCGGTAAAGAGGTAAAAAACTTTACCGCCCGGCAAATCCAACAATTTCAAGAGTGTTTACCATGGAAAAAGAATTAAGACAAGCCGTTAAAAATGCCGCGCGGGCGTACTTTCAGGCCGTTCACGCCCAGCCGAAAGATTTAACTTACATTCCCGCTTCGGGCAAATGTTTGGACGAAGAAGACTTGGAAATGCTGGTGGATGCCTGTTTGGATATGTGGCTCACCGCCGGGCGTTTTAATGATAAGTTTGAGGAAGATTTAGCCGCTTATTTGGGCGTGCCTTTTGTGGCTACTACCAATTCCGGCTCGTCGGCCAATTTGCTGGCGCTTACGGCGCTGACGTCGCCCAAACTGGGGAAAAAACGATTGCACCCCGGGGACGAAGTAATTACCGTAGCGGCCGGATTTCCCACCACCGTAAACCCCATTTTGCAAAACGGCTTAATCCCGGTATTTGCGGATGTAAATGTGGGGACATATAACTTAGATGTGGCCCAGCTGGAGCGGGCGTTATCCGCCAAAACCAAAGCCGTTTTTCTGGCGCACACATTGGGCAATATGTTTGATATGCCCGCCGTTTTGGCGTTTTGCCAAAAACATAATCTTTGGCTGATTGAGGACTCCTGCGACGCACTGGGCGCCACTTGGAACGGCCAAAAAGCGGGCACATTGGGGCATATCGGCACGTTTAGTTTTTATCCGGCCCACCATATTACCATGGGCGAGGGCGGCGCCGTGGCCACGCGGGACCCGCTGCTGCACCGCATTATTTTATCCTTGCGCGATTGGGGGCGGGATTGTTGGTGCAAGCCGGGGGTGGATAACACTTGCAAAAACCGCTTTAGCCGCCAACTGGGCAAATTGCCCTTCGGCTATGACCATAAATATACTTATTCCCATGCCGGATATAATTTGAAAATTACCGATTTTCAAGCCGCGTTAGGGGTCAGCCAACTTAAAAAATTGCCTGCTTTTTTGGCTAAACGGCGCCAAAATGCCGCGTTCCTGGCGGAAAAACTGGCGGATTTGGCCCCTTGGTTTATTTTGCCGCAAACCGCCGCGGGGGTGGAGCCGTCTTGGTTCGGGTTTTTGCTTTCGGTCAAGGAAGGCGCCCCCTTTACCAAACAACAACTGGTGGAGTATTTGGAACAAAACGGCGTGGGCACGCGCCAATTATTTGCGGGCAACCTTTTGCGCCAACCGCTGATGACGGACAACGCCTATCCGGTGCGTATAGCGGGGGAAAAACTAAAGTATTCCAACCAATTAACCGAGCATGATTTTGCCTTGCTCCCCAATACGGAATTTATTATGAACCACACTTTTTGGGTGGGCACGTTCCCGCGGTTGGGGGAAAAGGAACTCACCAAAACCGTGGCCCTGTTGCACCGCTTTGCCGGAGCCTTGCCATGAAGCCCCGCATACTATTAACCGGCGGAACCGGGTTTATCGGCCGCAGTGTGTTGCGCGTACTGGGGGATTTGTATGAATTTTTTGCACCCTCCCGCGCGGAATTAAATGTAAACGATTTGGCTTCCGTGCGCGCTTATTTGGACGGAAAACAGTTTGATGTTTTACTGCATTGTGCGCTTAATTCTCCGCTCCATAATCCGCAAGATAAGCCGGAAAATACGCTAGCTTTGACGTTGCAGGCGTTTTTTAATTTAACCGCCTGTCAGGCGCATTTCGGCAAAATTTTATATATCGGTTCCGGCGCGGAGTACGATAAGCGCCGCGATATTCACTTGGTGCGGGAAGAAGAAATCGGGCAGTATATTCCGGCGGACCCGTACGGGCTTGCCAAATATACGCTCAACCAACTGGCCCGCCAAAGCCAAAACATTTACAACTTGCGCATTTTCGGCTGTTATGGGCCGACGGACGCCAAAACTAAATTTATCCGGGACGCCATAGACTGCGCACTAGCCGATACGCCTATTACTATCCGGCAAGATTGCCTGTTTGATTATTTGTATGTGGACGACCTCGCCCGCCTGATTGCGTGGTTTATAGAAAATACGCCGCAATACCACGATTATAATGTGGTTTCCGGCCGCCCGGTGGCGCTGTCTGCTTTGGCAAAAACGGTGGCCCGCTTAACCGGCCATACGCGCGGTATCCAAATAGCCAAACCGGGGCTCAATAAAGAATATACCGCCTCCAACGCGCGGTTATTGGCGGAAGTAAAAAACTTTGCATTTACCCCGTTGGACGAAGGCATTTCCCGCCAACTGGCCTGGCAGAAAGAATATGTTAAACAAACTCATTAACCGCCTAAAAAGCCTGTTCCCGGGCCGACAACTGGGCGCGTACGCCTTGGTGGGTGCGTGGAATACGTTGTTCGGCTACGGCCTGTATGCGGCGTTGGTATGGGGGCTGGACGGTAAACTGAAATTTGCCTATATGTGGGCGAATGTGCTTTCCAACTTTATTGCCATTACGCAGGCGTTCTTTTTATACAAATTTTTTGTTTTCAAAACCAAGGGACATTATTGGCAAGAATACATCAAATGTTGGATGGTGTACGGCGCGGCGGCGCTTATCGGCCTGGCGGTTTTGCCGCTATTGGTGGAAACACTCCGCGCGCTGTTGCCGTTAGCATATAAAGCCTATGCGCCTTATGCGGGGGGCGCGCTCCTGACCGCGCTGACGGTTTTATGCAGTTTTTTAGGGCTTAAAAATTTTTCGTTCCGCACGGTGGAAAACAGCCTGCTTTCCCGCGTGAAAGAACGCTGGGCCTTGCAAACCCAACCCCAGCGGCGCGTGATGTTTTTGGGCCTTATTTTGGCGGCGGGGTTTTTAATAGCGCTGGCCGTGTGCGCTTTGGGGCTGATACTCCATTGGCAATACTATCCGTACACTACTTTTTTGTTTGACCCGCGCTACCGGTTTACGGATTTATACGAAACACTCATTTTGGCCAGAGGCCATACGGCCGGATTAAATTATTTCCCGCTTTTAATGGGTTTTATGCGGGCGGTATCGCAGGGGCCGGAGCGTATTTTATGCGCGGTTTTTGTCAGCCTGTGGGTGGCTTTTTATGTAAGCATTGTTTACAAAGGCTTGCCGCAACTGCCGCATAAAGCCGGGTGGACGGTGTTGTTGGCGGTGGGGAGTTTCCCTTTGTGGCTTTTGGCGGATAGGGCCAATTTGGAAGGGTTTGTGTTTATGGCCTGCGCGGGGTTTGTTATCAGTTTTTGGCGCGGGCGGATGAACTGGGCCGCCTTTTGGTTGGCGTTGGCGGTAAATATGAAACCGCATCCGGCGGTTTTTATGGTGTTTTTCATACGGGATAAACAATACAAGGCGTTGGCAAAATGGTTGGTTTTATGCGTACTAATAGGGGCGTTGTGCAGTTGGGCCGCCCATTTTGATTGGCTCGCCTTTCAAAGAAACGTGCAAACTTTTTCCGACTGGCAACAATTTTTGCCCTTTGGGTTGGAATTTTCCCACACGTTTTTTAATTTACTGCGCCTGCCTGTCTTTTTGGCCACGCAAAACGGCTTGCCGGACTCGTGGCAGGCTACGGTCGCTTTCTCCCGGTTGGTGGCGCCCGGTTATGCCGTGGCTATGCTCGGGCTGTTTGCCTTTATCAGCGCACATGTGGTGTTTGTACGGCCCGCCTTTTGGAAAGCCCTTTTACTGCTGACGTTGGCGGAAGTGTTTTTCCCGTTTGTATCGCACGATTACACGCTTATCCATTTAATTTTGCCGGTGCTGTTCTTTTTGAACGCGCCGCCCATGCCGCCCAAACAAAGCGTATTTATTACCGCGTGTTTGGCGGTGTTGTTAATCCCTATGAATTTTTGGACTTATTCTTTTTATCATTCCCTTATGTACGATTTAGTGCTTAATGCGGGCACGTTTTTACGCCCGCTGGCGGCGGGGGTTTTACTGGCGTATTTGCTGAAAGATTTTTCTTTCGCCCGCTTGAAAACAGGCATTAAAAATTATTTTTCCGCAAAAAAATAACACACGGTGCTTTCAAATTATGTATACTTGCAGAATGTGTTTTTTAGAAACACAAGCCTATTTTATCTTGTACCCGCAAATAAAATAAGGAGTATACATGACAGAGAAATTAATTGAGTACATATCCTTAATTAACGACCGTTTTTTAGGATATGTTTTGATGGCCGCACTGGTCTTTTGCGGAACGTATTTTACACTGGCCTTGCGCGGCGTGCAGTTCGCCCGCCCCAAAGAATTTTGGAAACTGATTACAGAACGGGCAGGATATTCCAAACAAAAAGGGAATATTTCGTCCTTCCAGGCATTTGCTATCAGTACGGCCTCGCGCGTGGGGACCGGCAATATCGCCGGGGTGGCTATTGCCATTACGGTTGGCGGCCCGGGCGCTATTTTTTGGATGTGGCTGATTGCCGTTATCGGCGCGGCTTCCGCATTCGCGGAAAGCACCCTGGCGCAAGTGTATAAAGTAAAAAAAGGCGCGCATTTTATCGGCGGCCCGGCGTTTTATATGAAAGACGCTTTGGGTAAACCGTGGATGGGCGTGACGTTTTCCGTCATTATTACGCTTACGTTTGCGTTTGTGTTTAACTCCGTACAGGCTAACACGATTGCGCAATCTTTGCAAACTTCTTTTCAGGTTTCCCCGGCCGTCACTGGGGGCGTGCTTGCCTTTTTGACGTGTGCCATTATTTTTGGCGGTTTGCGCCGCGTGGCAAAATTTTCCGCGGTGATTGTACCTGTTTTTGCACTGGGTTATATAGCCGTCACGTTAGTAGTGCTTGCGTGTAATTTTGAAAAAATCCCGGCCATTTTCCAACTTATTTTTACGGATGCGTTCTCTTGGCAGAATGTGGCGGGGGGAACCTTGGGCGCAACGGTGATGACGGGCGCGCGCCGCGGGTTGTTTTCCAACGAAGCCGGTATGGGCTCCGCCCCCAATGCGGCGGCTACGGCCAACATCTCCCACCCGGTGCGCCAAGGCTATGTGCAGGCGTTTAGCGTGTTTGTGGATACGCTGGTAATTTGCAGTTGCACGGCGCTAATTGTGCTGTCTGCCGATTATACGGCCCTAGCGGGGGAAGGCATTACGCTTACCCAGCAGGCCTTGGGGCAAACCTTGGGCGGCGCGTTTAGCAACGGGTTTATATCCGCCAGTGTGCTGCTATTCGCGTTTACCTCTATTATCGGCAACTATTATTACGGGCAGGCCAACGTGCAGTATTTAACGCACAGCCGCCGCGTAATGGTTTTATTTAGAACACTGGTTGCGGGCATAGTGTTTTTGGGCTCCGTCGCCCAGCTGAAACTGGTGTGGAATTTGGCCGATTTGTTTATGACTCTTATGGCACTGCTTAACATTACGGCAATTTTAATGTTGCGTAAACAAGTGTGCGCCGTACTGGCCGATTACCGCGCCCAAAAAGCCAAAGGCATCCAAAACCCGCAGTTTAACCCGGCCTTGGTGCCGGAGGTGCGCGGGGCGCACGCGTGGGAAAACACGCCCGGCGCCACCGGGGAAAAAGCCTAACCTAAAAAAGGTGCTTTTATTCCTGCTAAAAAAAATAGTATTATATATACAGAAGTAAAAAATCTATGGAGGATAGTAATAACTATGATTAAAGTAGGTATTAACGGTTTTGGCCGTATCGGCCGTTTCGTGTTCCGCGCGGCCCAAGAACGCAATGATATTGAAATCGTCGGTATTAACGATTTGTGCCCGGTTGATTATTTGGCTTATATGCTCAAATACGATACCATGCACGGTAAATTCAACGGCACCGTGGAAGCGGACGTTGCAAACAGCCAGCTTATCGTAAACGGCAAAAAAATCCGCGTCACCGCTTGCAAAAACCCGGAAGAATTGGCCTGGGATAAAGTGGGCGCCGAATATGTGGTAGAATCCACCGGTTTGTTCTTGACTCAAGAAAAAGCGCAGGCTCACATTAAAGCCGGTGCTAAATATGTGGTTATGTCTGCTCCGTCCAAAGACGCTACCCCGATGTTCGTCGTTGGCGTGAACGAAAAAACCTACGTTAAAGGCACCCAATTTGTGTCTAACGCTTCTTGCACCACCAACTGCTTGGCTCCTATCGCCAAAGTTTTGAACGACAAGTTTGGTATTAAAGAAGGTTTGATGACCACCGTACACTCCACCACCGCCACCCAAAAAACGGTTGACGGCCCGTCTATGAAAGACTGGAGAGGCGGCCGTGCCGCTTCCGGCAACATTATTCCTTCCTCCACCGGTGCTGCTAAAGCCGTGGGGAAGGTAATTCCGGAACTTAACGGTAAATTGACCGGTATGTCTATGCGCGTACCCACCTTGGACGTGTCCGTCGTGGACTTGACCGTAAACTTGGCTAAACCTGCCACCTATGCGGAAATTTGCCAAGCCATGAAAGAAGCCTCCGAAGGCGAATTGAAAGGTATTTTGGGCTACACCGACGAAGCCGTTGTGTCTTCCGACTTCTTGGGCTGCCCGTTGACCTCTATTTTTGACGCCAAAGCCGGCATTGCGTTGACCGATACTTTCGTTAAAGTAGTTTCTTGGTACGATAACGAAATCGGCTACTCCAACAAAGTGTTGGACCTCATTGCCCACATGGCTTCCGTCAACAAATAAGTTGATTTAGCCGCATAAAGGCGGGCCCGCAAGGGCTCGCCTTTTTTGTCTGTAAGCGGGATTTTGCTATGGTAAAATAGGTAAAAACGAAACATATTTTCCGGCTTTTATTTTACGCAGAATTTGCTACAATACAAAAAACAAGAGGGGGTTTTTATGAAAAAATATTTTGCTGTTTTTGCCGCCGTTTTATTGGCGGTTCCGTGCGTGTTCGGCGCGCAGGCGCGCACATTGCGCGTGCAAGCCGCGGCCGAGGTGCAAGTGCCGCCCAACCGGGTCACCATTACCGTCGGCGTATCGGCCCAAAATGCTAACTTAAAACAAGGGGCCGAAGCGTTGCAGAAAACCACGGCGCAAATTTTGCAGTTTTGCCGCCAATGGAATATTAAAGAGAAAAACTTGCAAACGCAAAATGTGTCCGTCTATCCGCAATATCCCGGGGAGTATTCGCCCAAGCAAACCCAAACGCTCTACCGTTTGAACCAAACTTTGTCCGTCACGCTGGAAGATTTAACCCAGTACGATAAAATTTTATACGGTTTACTGCAAAACGGAGCCAACCAAATAGAAAATGTGGAGTTTTATTCTTCCCAAGAGGCTAAATACCGCCAAAATGCGTTGCGCCAAGCCGTTCAAAAAGCGCGCGAAAAAGCCGAAATTTTGGCGCAGGAAGCCGGCGTAAAGCTGGGCAAAGTGCTTACGGTGGAAGAAGAAAATGCCTCTTTTAGCACCTTTGCAAACGCCAAACAGAACCTTTTTGCGGCCGATTCGGGCGCGCAAAACACGCTGGCTGTGGGCCTAGTTTCTGTGCGTGCGCAAGTGGGGGTTGTGTATCAGATAAATTAATTCTCCGTCGGAGCGCATTTCAAAAAGTCCTATGTAAAATTTTTACATAGGACTTTTTATTTTTGAATTTCCGACGACAAATACATAAAATATTAATAAGTAAATAAATTTTACATATCTTAATCAGGACAGGAAAAAAAATGAAAAAAATATTAATTAGCCTTTTGGCACTGCTGGTACTGCCTGGCTTGGTGAGTGCGCAAAGCAAAAAGCAAATCATCAAGCAAGTGGAACAAAGAGTGCAAAGCGCTGTAAAACAACAGGCTTTGCGCGGTTCCGGCGCGGCTGTTAAAGGGGTCGCTAAAAAAGCCACCCAGGCTACCGCTAAAAAAGCGACGCAAGCCACCGCCAAAAAAATGGCGGCCAAGGCTACCGCTAAAAAAGCCGTAGCGCAAGCCTCTGCCAACAAAGGAACCCAATTTGCCGCCAGAAAAGCGGGGCAAGTAATGGAAGAACGCGCCCTGCAAGCCCGCAAAAAAATGCACGCCAGCACGCTTTCTCCCCAAGAGCGCGAAAAACAGATGGACGGACTCCTGCGTGCCCAGTTATTCGGGGATGAACCCATTTTTACCGCTACCTCTTATGCGGCTTTGCGCAAGCAAATGAACTCTTTGGATGTGGCTATTGCTAACAAGGATATCCAGCTGGCTCCTGCGGGGCGGTTATCCAAAGAAACCCGCCGTATCAATACGGGGTTGGCCCAGTATATGTTGCAGAAAGCGGATATTAAAGAGCAGATTATTAAAGGCTATGCGCTGACGGATGCCTTTTTGGAAGGATATTACTTGCGCCGGATTTACCCGTATTTGTCTAAACCTTCTTATCAGGCCGATAAATCCGGGCACATGTACCGCGGTATTTATATGACGGTGGACGAGTTGGCTTCTACCTTAAAAACCGGTTTTTTAACCAAAATGAATACTTGGTCTACCGGGGCCAAAGACGGCAAACAAATTATTAGTTTTTCCACCTCCACCGGGGAAGCCATGAGCTATATTTTCCAATCGTCCGGGGAGCACCCCAACGGCATTGGTGTTGTGTTTGAAGTGGACCGCGATATACCCGGTTTGGAATATTGGGAAGACGCGGAACTTAACTCCACCAAAACAATCTATCACGGGTATCAGGATATTCCCGCCAACCGCATCCGCAACGTGTATGTGTATGGGGAATACGGCCTGGAAAGTTTAGTGGAAATTTTGATTAAAGCCCAAAAAGGCCAAGTAAGAAGCAACAAGCAGTGGGTGTCTGTATTTGACTGTGGGGCTTTCGGCGGATTTTCCCGCTAAAAAATTTAAGCGGACTCGCCCGGTATTATAAAAACCCGGGCTTGTTCGCTAAGGGTACAAGATAGGCGGAGTGTAAAAGCTCCGCCGTTTTTTTATTTCCGGGCGTGTGGCGTGGAACGCCGCCCTATTTGTAATCAAAAAAATACCCCTGCTTTTTACGGCAGGGGTTTTTGAAAAATGCGGTTTTTATTTGACGGCCGGTTTATCTAAATCTGCCTTGGAAACCAAAGATTTTACTTTAGCTTGCTTAAAAATATGGCTGAAAGACAACGCCACGCCCACATACACATTTTCCCCGCGGGGGCCCATATATTTGCCTTGGGCCGTATAATAATTGACAAACGGGGCAATATACACTTCTTTGAACATCTGCACTTCTACGCGTGCGTCCAGCTCAAATTCGTAATCCAAATCGGTCGCTTGGCGGCGGGATTCGTGCAAGTAATCGCGGAACAGGGCGGAAAATTGCGCTTTTACGCCCTCACGCATGGGGGCTTCCAACCGCAGGCCCGCTTCCCAGGCCAACTTTTCCGAAGACGGATTATACGTCTGGTCCGATTCGCCCACCACCGCCGCATACAAGGCTTTTAAGTAGTTTCCGTCAAAAAGTTTGGCACCCAACATACCGCGGTAAATTTTGCGGCGGGGGGAATTGGCTAATTTGGTAAATTCGGTTTCGTAGCCGATGTTGGCAAACGGACCGGCTTCAAACCCGCCCAAAAAATCGTTGGCGTGCCAAAGGCGTTGCGTGTAGCCGGTGGTGAACAAAATGCGGTCGGCATTTTCGTTCGTCAGGTTTTCTCCGTCCACGGGGCGGATGCGCGTGCGGCCGTAATCCATCAGCAACGTGTTGGACCAGAGCCAATTTTGGGAATAATAATCGGCTAACCCGTGGAACGTGCCCGTTAAACTGGTTTGGGAATCCGCCGTCAGGCGGGCATCCGGGAAGCCCTGGTATTCTTTGGCGTAGCGGACCTCGGTAGACGTGGCATTTAAGGCCAGTTTTTTAAGCTCCACTTGCCAGCCGCTCCTGTCCTCTTTTTGGGCAAAAGCAGGCACTGCCGCCGCCACAATAAGGGGCAAAACGGCATATTTTACAAATTTTAACATGTGTTCTCCTATAATAAATTTGCAGCTTTGGGCGGAATTATCCGCCTGTATATTGTAGTTAATTTGGGGCAAGCACCGCAATTTTTGCGGTTGCAGAGTGACAAGACGCTCCAAAAATAATAAAATATATACGGAAGGGAAAAACCTAATACCCTTACTCTAGATGTTAATTAAGGAAGAATATTAAGATTATGCCTAAAAATACAGACTTTTGCAAAATTGTCGCGACCATCGGTCCCGACACCAGCGATGAAAAATCTATTGACGCGTTGGTACAAGCGGGTGTGTCCGTGTTCCGCTGCAACTGCAGCCACGGCTCCTTGCCTGAATATCAGGAAAGAGTGACCAACATCCGCAAGATGGAAAAAAAATATAACTGCACTTTGGGTATTCTGTTTGACTTGCAGGGCCCGAAACTCCGCGTGGGTACCTTCAAAGACTACCGCATTAAACTGGCCGAAGGGGATAAATTCCGCTTGGATATGAACCCGGAACCCGGCGACCAAACCCGCGTATGCTTGCCCCATAAAGAAATTTTTGCCGCTATGAAACCCGGCTTGGAACTGCTCCTGAACGACGGCGTAGTGCGCTTGCGTGTAGATGCCTGCACCGCCGATACGGCCGACTGCACCGTGATTGCGGGTGGCGAACTTTCCAACAAAAAAGGCGTAAACGTGCCCGGCGTAAAATTGCCGCTTTCTGCGTTGACCGCCAAAGATAAAGAAGATTTGAAAATTGCCGAAATGTTAGGCGCGGACTTTATCGGTCTGTCTTTCGTACAGGAACCGCAGGACTTAATTGAATTGCGCAGCCTGATGAAATCCAAAGCCCACATTATCGCCAAAATTGAAAAACCCTCCGCCATTGAACACTTGCGCGAAATTATTGACCTGACCGACGTTATTATGGTCGCCCGCGGTGACCTGGGTGTGGAAACCAGCCCGGAATTGGTGCCGGTTTTGCAAAAGAAGATTGTTTCCGGCTGCCGCAAAGCGGGCAAACCGGTCATCGTGGCTACCCAAATGTTGGAATCTATGGTTCACAACATTATGCCCACCCGCGCTGAAGCCTCCGACGTTGCCACCGCCGTTTATGACGGTGTGGACGCGGTAATGCTCTCTGCCGAAACTGCCCAGGGCGACCACCCGGTTGAAGCCGTCACCACCATGCGCCGCATTATTGAAACCGTGGAAAACGACCACCGCTACCGCAAAGGGCTTTCCTTGTTGGAACGCCGCAACGACACCACCAAAGAAGGTGCCATCACTGCGGCCGCCGGCGTGGTTGCTACCAATATGGATACCGCTAACGTAATCGTCACGTTTACGGATTCCGGCTCCACCACCTTGCGCGCTTCCCAACAGAGAAACGGCGGCTTGCCTATTTTGTCCTTAACGCCGAACATCACCACCGCCCGCCAAATGGCTGTGGTTTGGGGTGTGACACCTATTTTGGTTGAAAACTTGCGCAATTTTGATGATATTGCCATTGAAGCCAAAAAGGCCGTCTTGGCGCAAAAATTGGCCCATCCGGGCGATAACATTGTAGTGACTGCCGGTATTCCTTTTGCACAAAAAGGTACTACCAACTTGCTCTATGTGGTGGCCATCTAACAAGCAGTTTTAACGCTAAAAAGGGGTTTGCATTTTTGCAAGCCCCTTTTTTGCTATACTGTTAGATATTTGGTTGTAAAGGAGCGGATATGTTTTTATTAGTAATTGCGGTTGCCGGGTTGATTTTTTGGTTGATTGCCACGCAAGAAAAAATTGCCTCTTTGCGTTGGCGGGTGGAACGGCTGGAAAAACGCTTGGAACAGCAAGCGCCGTCCGTTAAACCCGCAGTGAACGCCCCGGCGGCGCCTGTAATGCCCGCTCCTGCCATGCAAGCGGCCCCCGCTCCGGCGGCGCCTGTACTATCTGCGCAACCTGTTCAGCCTGCCTCTGCCCCGCAAACTTGTGCGGCGGCGGTTGCTCAAGCGCCCAAACCTCTGCCGCCTGCGCCAAAACCCAACGCGGCCGGGAACGCGCCCGCCGCAACACCCTTTTCGCCCGTTAAACTGCTTTCTTGGGTGGGGGGATTTGCCTTTTTATTGGCGGCCATTTTCGGCGTGAAATACTCTTTGGACCACGGCTTTTTATCGCCCACGTTGCGCTTTGTAGGTTTACTGCTGGTGGGCGCGGCGGCGTGGATTAGCGGCCTGTGCATTAAAAAAGAAGCCTATGCCACCACCGCCCACACTTTAACGGCGTGTGGCGCGTGCGTGTTTTGGGCGGCCTGGTTTGCGGGATATGCGTTTTATCACATTATGGGGATGTACTGCGCGTTCGGTTTTATGACTTTAACGGCCCTCTTGGCCTTTGCCACCGCCGTATGGAAAAAAACCGCGTATATGGGCGTTTTGGCTCAAATAGCCGCTTTTTTAGTGCCGCTACTCATGCACAAAACGCTGGGCGAACTGCCATTTTTACTGGTTTATTTGGGCATTATCAATACGGCCGCACTGGCCGCCGCGTATTGGCATAAATGGAAACACCAGGTTATCCTCTCTGCGGTGTTGACGGGGATTTTTATGTTTGGGCTAGGGATAGCGTCTTCCCCAAGCCAGTCCTCTGTATTCATGGCGGCGGTATTCTTTTTCTGTACCTTGTATGCGGTGGGCGGCGCTTTGTTAAAAAGCGGCTCCGTGCTTCTTGTTGCCTTTATTTGTATGGCTTTTAATATGTTGTTTGTGTCGGAAAATTACACGGCCCCGTGGGTTTGGGTGGTGTTGGCCAATGCCTGTTTTGTGGCGGTTCCTTTTGTGCGCAAGCGGGATTTTTTAAGCAACCGTTTGGCGTGGGGCGTTGCGGCGGTGGCCGGGTTGTGGGCATGTGTGGGGCTTGCTTTTGGGTTAAACCTGCCAAACGGGCTGGTTGCCTGTATTTTTGCGGTGGCGTATGCCGCCCTGACGGCCTATGCGTACACTTGGAAAGAACGTGAAGAACCGGCATATAGCGAGCGCCTGGCCTGGCTGTCCGCTACGGCGGTAATTATGTTCAGTATTGCCCTCACCCAACAGTTTGAAAAAGCCGGCCTGACGACCGCTTTAGCCTTGGAAGGGTGTGCGTTGGTATGGCTTCAAAAATGGCTCCGCGTACCGGTTTTGTCCGCTTTTGGCAAGTGGATTTTAACGGTAGCCACGGTGCGCCTGGTGCTTAATCCGGCCGTACTGGAATACCGTATGCCCAAAAGTATTTTTAATTGGTTTTTGTATATTTACCCCACTTGTGCGGCCACGGCATTTTTGGCGGCGCAAGGGTGGCCCGATAAGGCGCAAAAAATCAATATTAGCTGGTTGCGGGCGTTGGGCGGGCTGATTTTGTTTGCGTTGGTTAATTTGGAAATTGCCGTCGCCTATTCCTCCGGCATCCGTATTTCTTGGAATATTTTAGGCTCCTTTGCCGAGGCTACCGCCTACACCGTGGCGTGGCTGTTGTGCGGCGGGATTTGCCTGTGCGTGGCCCTGCGCCAAAAGAGCGTGTGGCTCAACCGTTGCGGCTTAGTGTTAATCGGTGTGGCGGTTTGTAAATTGTTCTTGTATGACGTCTGGCAACTGCCTTTAGGGGCACGGGTGCTTATTTTGTTAGGGGTTGCCGTGGTGTTAATTGCGCTTTCTTTTATGTATCAGCATTTTTGGGCCAACAAAAAACAACAGGGCTAAGTAGAAAAGAAGGAATTTTTTGTGGAGCTTATTAGGGGCGTTATTGCCGGCCGCGGCCGGAATGTTGGTGTTGGTAATCGGCGCCTTTTGTTCCTTGTTTTCTTAGATGCTAACAGCCAAATGGGGCCCGGGATTGGGCTTATTTTTGTGGCGGCGGCTATCCGCTTGCTGGATAGGAAAAAAGCGCTTGATGTTAGCGCCCCGGCCGTATCCGCGTAAAATCCTTTGCAAAAGCATTTGTATTTATATGAATGGCCCCGGAGCATGTCCCCGGGGCTTTTTATTATGCCCAAACGCCTGCTAGGCGTTTTTTTGTTTTCTAACAACGCTATATATATTTTGCGCCAAAACGGCATTTTAGGCCGGATTTTGGGGAAATTTACCTATAAATAAACTTTTTGTCCTATCCTGTTCTTGCGTGCCTGCCTATCCTTTGCCGGGAAATTTACCCATAAATAAACCGGGCGCAATATCCTTACCGTTTTTATTGGGCGGATTTTTAGGGGGGGGAGCCTATAAATAAAAACTCCGGTGTTCGGGATATGAAGTTGTATATCCTAACCGTTTTATTCCCACAATAAAAGACCCCGGCACTTGGGGTGCCGGGGTAAAATCAAACCACTTTACAGCTTAATGGGCGGGATAATCCAACAACATGGAGTTGCGGCGGGTCAGATTATCCAACGGCCACTGGCTGTTGCCCTTTTTGGGGTCGGTCTTTTCCGTCTTGCCGGAGGATGCCTTAACCGATTGTTTTTCGGCCGGCGGGGTTTCCCGCATAAAGTCTTCGTACAAGGCATCCATTTTGGCTTTCAATTCGTCAATACGTTTTTCGGTAATCGGCTGACCTTTTTTGCCGTTTACTTTGGCGTATTTCTTCAGGTCTTTTAACGCTTGGGCGTAATAGGTTTGGAAGTCCTTGCGCATACCGTCGTAATACTTCTTGTCTTTCATTTCTTTCATCAAGGTTTCCAATTCGCGCTCAATCGCTTTAGCGCTTTCATACGCACGCACGTCAGAGCCGGTAAATACGCCGCGGGCAGGGTCTCCGCCAAAGGCTTCGCGCATACTATCCCACAGGGAAAGTTTCACTTCCGGCAGGTATTTAAGCGTTGCCGAGTTGACGGTGGCTGTTTTGAGCTTCATAACTTTTACAATTGCCGCGCCGTCTTTGGCTACTTGGTTTACCTTTGCCGTGGGAATACGGCTGGCCGTCATCATATCTTTTACCGCACCGAGGGCGTTTTCCAAGCGGGCCAAATCACCCTGGTGCATATAGGCTTCCATTTGGTCCACCAGCGTTAAGTAGCTGGGGTCTTTAATGTTGCCCGCCTGCAGTTTTAAGCCTTGGATAAACTGCCGCATTTGGTTATCGGAAGATACCATAATGCCGGAGGTAGAGGCAAACAACTGGTCCGCTTCCCGGCGCAAGGCATCCGAAACGTCGTTGCGTTTGAGCATGGCGCGGAAGGTAGCCACAGACTGGCGGAAAGATTGCAATTCTTCCGATACCATACCCACATCTACGGCGGTATTATCCAATACGGCTTTCAAGCGGTTGTTCGTCCAAACCATACGGTTCATTACGCTTTGCAATTTTTCTTCCGAGGTTCTCGCACGCGCATAACCCTGTACGGATTTGGCCACTTCTTCCACTTCTTTGGAAAGCGCTTCCATATTGCTCTTTACTTGGTCCGGTTTGAATTTCAAGCGTTCCAAGATGTTGTCGTTCTTATCAATATCTTCCTGGGTCAGCACGGCCGATTTAGCCAACCGGCTGAAACCTTCTTTAATCATTCCGCTGTTTTGCGCTAACAATACACAGGAGATTAAGAACGGCACCACAGCCGCCAGGCGGTAGATGGATAAGTCAATCGGCGCACCTTTTTTAATTTCTTCGGCGCTCGGGTCCGCACCAAACTGGCGCAAGATGTCGGCCACTTGGTCGGCGTATTGGCCTAATTGGTCGGCCGCGGCGGTTTCCTTGAACAGCAGGAACAACGCGGCGATACTGGCAATCGTAAAGAACCCTTTGGCGTTGAAGCGGTTATAAGCGGCGGCAGCTTCCATTTTCATAGCGGCTTCGTCACTCTTTAACTGTTTCATTTGGGCCTCTTTTTCTTCGGCCGATAACGCTTCGTTATTGCGCACGTTTTCGCGCTCTTTCTTATAATAGGACGCCACATGGTTCATCATACGCGTATTTTCGGATACACCGAACGTAGGCGTTGCCAAGTACATTAAGAGCCAGGAGGCCAACATACCTACCGAGCCGAAGGGGCTAATCATAAACAGCCCGATACCGGTGGCCATGAGCGGCAGGGAAAGACCCGTTAATTGGTCGTCCGTAATTACTTTTTGTTTAATCAGGCGGTCCGCCATTTTGCGTACCAACCAGCTGATAAACAACCCGCTCGCGCTGATAGCTAACGCCGTATCCGGTTCGTACAACATACCGGCCATTACACCGATAGCTACGGAGTTGATAGGCGCATAGGCTTCATAAATTTTACCCAAACGGCTGGTAATAGGATACAACGGTTCCTTAAATTCCTTTTGGTATTTTGCTTTTTGTTGTTTTTTAGCCAATTTGGCCGCGCGTTTAGCCGCCGCTTTTTGGGCTTTGGCTTCCGCTTTGGAAACTTGCTCGTGCGGTTGCGCTTTGGCTTGCGCTTTAGCCTTGTTGGCCTCTTGTTTGGCGGCCACATGTTCGGAATGTAAGCGGCTGTTGCGCAACATCCAAATACCGGCTAAAGACAGCGCCCCCATAACAGGTACCAACATGGACCAGTTCGGCTTTGCCATGTCCGCAGGCAAGACATCAAAGTTTCTGCATACGGAAATAACCAACGCGGGGATAATCGTCACCAGTAAGCGCGATAACCCTTTGGTGGTGGTAAATGCCATATTCTTGGAAGAAAATACCGTAGAATCCGAATACGCATTTTTTAATACCGGGCTGGCCAAGGTGCTAAACAAGCTGGCGGTAATAATAGCCGTAGCCATAAACAACAGCGGAATAGCCAGCGAGGTTTTGGCCGCATCAAAGTTAAAATACATCCCGTCGGCCACGCCCACGGCGGAAATAGCCGCCATGGTGTACAGGCCCGCTCTAATCATATTATAGAACCCGTACTTATTGATTAACGGTTTAAGGATGTTTACCACCAAGGGGGAAATATACCCAAATCCGCTCATCAGTACAATCATTACGTCCGAGGAGAACATCTTTTTGAACTGGCTGCTTAACGAAGCACCCAAGTCCGCCCCGGCCACCAAGGCCACCACTTGCATTAAGTTTTCAAACTGGTCGGACTGTTTGAGCGGCAATACGGCCACGCGCTCAAAGCTATTCGGGCGGGAAAGCACATAAGACAGCGAGCTTAATTCCGAGCCTTTCAAGTCCGTTTCAAACACGCGGTGGCGTGCGGCCTTTTCCCAATCGCGCAAGCGTTTGGGGTTGTTCTGCACAAAAGGCACACCGTCCAAAAAGTTGGGTTGCGCTTTGAACAAATGTTTGGGGTACGGCATTTTACTGCGTTGAATTTCGCGAATATTAGACGGAGAGAGCTTAAACTGCCCGATTTCGTCCAATACCATTTGGAACCCTCTGGGGATAACAACGCTCTGTTTACTGCCCAAAATCAAGTATACTTGCGGTTGGGCAGACGTGGTCCCGTCGGCACCGCGTACATATACCGGCAGTACATCCCGGTAGCGGGTGTTGCCCCAGAAAGTTTTGCTGGTGCGGGGGGTAAGTACGCCGCGTACGTCATTGGCGGAATAAAGCACGGACTGCAATTTCTGGCTGTCCACCCCAACCAACTGGTCTTCCGTCACACCCATAGAAAGCAACTGTTCTTCCGCAGGCACCATACGCATACGGTTTTCCTGCTCGTTCATCATGCGGATAATCGCTTCCGAAATTTCAATATTATCTTCGCCGCTTAATTCCATTTCCCCGGTGGCTTTTACGCCTAAGCCGGAATGGACCCGCAATACTTCCGCCGCCGTGGGCGCTTTATACCCGGCGTTTACAATGCGGTCATGGGCCGTAATCTTTTTGTCCGCGCTGGCGGCACTGGCCATAATCCAAATTAAATCCGCGCGGGAAGGATTCAGCTGTTTTAAGATGAAATCCGCAATAGTGTTGGATTTCTTTTCCGCCGCTTGCGGGTTTTGATACTGCGCTTGCGTGGAAACAAAGTTGTAGTTTTGGGCAATCGTGTACAGTTTGCTTCCTTTAGGCGCATCTTCTTCGGGCTCCAGGTCTTTTACCTCGCCCGTTTTGGGGTTATACGCCACTTGGTGATAAGTATAAGAAACATCTGTACCGCGGCGTTTAGCCAACGCTTGCGCAAAATTGGTAGAAGCCAACCATTTGGGCGTTAAATTGTATAAAGCCCCTGCCATGCGCCCTTTCCAAGAGGAAGACGGCACATAAGCCGATTCGGTTTCCATCTGATAGCGTGAGGCTTGGGCGCGGGAGTCGCTCAAGTTATTGGCAATGTTCGCCGCGTTTAAGGTG
>ERZ1034976.255-NODE-255-length-50465-cov-7.040230_pt1 | contig 50465 bp, 50 predicted proteins | sample MGYA00520623_ERZ1034976 | MGnify/ENA primary metagenome ERZ1034976 (study PRJEB33766, sample SAMN09781774) | gut metagenome | biome: gut microbiome | host: Homo sapiens | place: Madagascar | study: EMG produced TPA metagenomics assembly of the PRJNA485056 data set... | reverse complement strand
TTTCCACAGTCTGTGGCAATTTCGCCTCGCAGCATCCACAGGCAGAACAGATTCGGCAGAGCCATCAGGGAATTCAGCAGATCCGATATCCCCCACACAAGCTCCATGGAAAGCACCGCTCCCAGATAAGCGAAAAACATGTACGCCACCTGGTAGACACGCACCCCCTCCTCGCCCCACAGGTAGCGCACCGCGCAGGTTCCGTACACGTTCCAGCCGATGATCGTGGCAAACGCGAACAGCGTCAGAGAGATCGAGAGCATCCACTCACCGCCGACGGGCAATTCCCGGAATGCCACAAAACACATATTTTCCGGTGCCACTCCCCGGTATTCCTGCGGATGGCTTACCATGCTGCCGACCGCCGCAATTCCCGTGATCGCACATAATACCACCGTGTCCCAGAACGGTCCTGTCATGGAGATTAACGCCTGCCGCACAGCCGCCTCCTTCGGGCTGTCAGAGGAGGATGCTGCCGTCGCCGCGACCATCGGAATCGAGCCAAGCCCTGCTTCATTGGTAAACAATCCCCGGGAGACTCCTGTCTGGATGCCAAGAAGCAGCGCTCCGCCGGTGCAGCCGCCCGCCACCGCCTTCGGGCAGACGGCGGATGAGAGAATCAGCGCTAACGTCTCCGGCAGCACCGCCCTGTTTCTTCCTATAATATAGAGACAGCCGCCCACATAAAAAGCGCTCATCAGCGGGACGAGCCACATACACACCTTTGCAATCTGGCTGTTTCCCCCGATGATAATAATCCCTGCAAGCACCCCGACCGCCATTCCGACCAGATGCGGCGACACGGTAATCTGATGCTGGAGCGCCGTGCGTATGGAGTATGACTGTACGCTGCTTCCGATACCAAACGATGCCAGCAGCGTACATACAGCAAACGCCGCTGCCAGTTTTCTTTTTTTCAGACGCCGATCCAAAATATACATCGGTCCGCCGGCAAACGTATTGTCTGCCCTGCGCACCCGGTATCTTATGGAGAGATAACATTCCGCATAGCAGGTCGCTATCCCGAATACCCCGGTCAGCCAGCACCAGAATACCGCTCCCGGTCCGCCGATGGCAATGGCTGTGGAAATTCCCACAATGTTACCCGTACCGATCGTCGCTGCAAGCGCCGTCGCCAGCGCCGAATACGGTGTTACCTGATCCTTTTCCTGATTCTTCGTTCCGGTCAGTGACAACCGGATTCCCAACGGGATTTTTTTCTGGATGAAGCCCAGGTGAAATGTGAAATACAGATGTGTTCCGAATAAGAGCGCAAGCATGGGAAATCCCCACAGATATTCCCGCGCCACCGCCACCGCATGCTGCAATAATGCCATAAAAATTCCCCATATACCCTGCATCACAAATATCTGTAAAGTATATGGGGAATCTGTTTTTCCCATGCATTCGATTGTTCTATGCTTCTACCAGATGTGCGATTGCATGTACCAGCTCCTTGATGTCATAGTTGGAAGTATTGATACACAGATCATAGTTGAGACGGTCTCCCCAGGTCTGTCCGGTAAAGAACTGATAGTAACGCGCCCTGCGCTTATCCACGTCTAAAATATGGCGCTTTAATTCCTTGTCCGTAAAGTGCTCGCTCTCCGGCGCGCGCTTCTTGCAGCGTTCCATCTTGTGCTCCATCTCCGCATAGACAAACAGGCGGAACGGATGCTTCTCGCGCAAAATATAATCGGCGCTTCTTCCGACGATGACACAGTCGGACTTCTCTGCAAATTCCTGAATCAGGCGGCTCTGCTCACGGTAGATCGCATTATTCTGCTCCATGATTGGATCAACTCCCATGTAAAAGCTTCTCCCGATCGTAATCGGATACAACGTCGACGGACCGTTCTCCATCACATGCTGCACATAGCCCTCCGCCAGCTTCGTACGGTCTGCAATCTGACTGATGATCTCATTATCGTAATAAGCAATTCCCAGCTCATCGGACAATCTCTTTCCGATCTCACGTCCGCCGCTGCCAAATTCTCGTCCAATCGTTATAATCCTAGACATTGGTATCTCCTTTCCCCTGTGTGGGGTTTGTTTTTCTATCTAAAACTATAGCATTTCTTCCTGCGGTTCGCAACTGCAAAAGCTACCGCCGCAGATAATAGCCGATCCCTGCCGCATCATCTGCGCCTGTTTGCCTCCCTGACGCTTTTTCTTCCCGGCACTTACTTATTCAGAAAACGGTCCCAGGACGCCGTATTGTGCGTGCCGGACACCGCAAGCACATACTCCTCCTCATCGGGTGCGTCGATCTCAAATACATAGTTCTCCCCGTCCTGCTTTAACGCATAGAGTGTGCCGTCCGCAAAGGAGCGGATCGTCTCGTTCCACGCCGCCTGATCGATCATCTCATCCTCGCAGGTCCGCATCAGTATGCCGTTGGCATCGTAGACCTTGTATCCCTCCCGCACCAGGGACCGGATCACCGGCTCCTCGATCTTTAACACCAGATCGTTCGCGCGCATCTCGCGGATATCCCGGTTACAGGAATTCTCCGGCAGTATCATCACGTTTGATAATGTCATATGGAAAAATCCGCCCGTCACCTGCACGTCGGCAATGTAAGCTTCCGCAAAAGAAAAATGTTCCAGTTCATCCGTTGTCGTATATTTCATATCATTCCACTCCTTGTGTCTGTACCTTTTTCTTTCCTTATTATACAGAGTTGTGTCTCTTTTTTCCACTCTAAAAAAAACCTGCACGCATCATACCTGCGCACAAGTCTTTTGCTCTGTACCTTTTTTCAGCGCAATGCCGGATCGGGGGATAGGCACCGGTCATATTCTTTCAGATACGGAATTTTTTCCCTTACACGTCCAATCTCCTCTAAATCAATCTCACACAGCAGAACCTCCTCTGTCTCATCGGATACCTACGCTTCCGGCATGGAAATCTTATCGAGAATTCCCGTCAGATGCGCGATCGTCACGCCGTAGTTGGTCATCGGAACGCCCTGCCCTCTGGCGCGCTCGATCCGCGACATCACATATTTGCGGTTAAACATGCACGCACCGCACTGGATGATGAGATCGTAGCCGGAGAGATCTTTTGGGAAGTCCGTCCCGCTCACAATATCCACAGCAACCGACTCGCCGAAGCGTTTTCTCAACATCCGCGGAATCTTTTCTCTTCCGATGTCCTCCTTCAGCGGTGCATGGGTACAGCACTCCGCGATCAATACCCTGGAATGGGCGTTCAGCGCGTCGATATGCCTCGCACCCTCCACATAGTACGGCAGATCTCCCTTATACGCTGCAAACAGCACGGAAAAGGATGTAAGCATGCTCTCCGCCGGTTTGTTTTCATAGACATAGCCAAATACCTGGGAATCCGTAATGATAAGCTTCGGTGCTTTTTTCAATACCGCAAGCGCCGGTATCAGCTGATCGGTCGTCACACTCATGACCAGGCATTTCTTATCGAGAAGTTCGCGCAAAGTCTGCACCTGCGGCAGAATCAGCCTTCCCTTGGGTGCCTGGATGTCCTGCGGCATCACGAGAAGCACCAGATCCTCCCGGTCGACCAGTGTCCCGGTGATGAGGCGGCTGCCGTAATTCTCCGGCAGTTTACGGATCAGTGCTTCTTTTAATGCCTCCATGCCCTCTCTCGTCTGGGCGCTGACCGGATATGCCTCCTCTCCGGTCTTCTCACGGATGGATGCAGCCAGTTTATCCACCTGTGCGTCCGGCCGGATGTCCGTTTTCCCCACGACGAAAAGTACCGGTGTTCCATGCTCTTTCAAAAAACGGTACCAGTGCATTTCTTCCTCATCAAGCGCCGCATCTTTATCCCCCGACACAAGAAGCAGTGCAATATCCGTTTTTTCCGCAGCGAGCCGTGTCTTTTCCATGCGGCTTTTGCCCAGCTCGCTCTCATCGCCAAATCCTGCCGTATCTATAATAATGCACGGGCCGAGCGGATGTACTTCCATCGCCTTGTAGACCGGGTCGGTCGTCGTTCCCGCCACATTGGCGACAATGGATACCTCCTGTCCGGTAAAAGCGTTGATGAGTGCGGATTTCCCGCTGTTTGTTTTTCCAAATATTCCTATGTGCAGACGGCTGCTGCCCGGCGTCTCATTCAATGTCACTGCCATAACTTTCTTTTTCCTTCCTGCATACGAATTTCCCCTTGTCCGTATTACATCCATATCCGGCTTCCAGCGGCTGCCCGATCCCAGCATCGCTTCCGGCTATCAGAAGCGGAAGTCTCTCTTTCCCTCTGCAATATCATGAATGTGCTCGTAGGCGGTCTGCTTTACCTTCGGATTCGGAATCTTCTCAAGCTCACGGTCAATCAGTTCCATACCGATCTTTTTCGTCTCCTCGCCCGCATAATCCTCGAGGTACTCTTTTAAGGTCATGAGCGCGTTCGGATGACAGCAGTTTAAGATCTGCATATTTTTGCAGAGCGCCATAAAACGGTCACCGGTTCTACCCTCGCGGTAACATGCGGTGCAGAAGCTCGGAATATAGCCCATTTTCATCAGCCAGTTCACGACCTCATCTAAGGTACGCTGATCGCTGACGTCAAACTGCTCGGAATTCTCCTCCTCCGGCTCCGGCTCGGCATAACCGCCGACACTCGTTCTCGATGCACCGCTGATCTGCGATACGCCGAGCGGAAGCACTTTCTCACGCACTGCCTGGCTCTCGCGTGTGGAGATGATCATTCCCGTATACGGCACCGAGATGCGGATGAGCGCACAGATCTTTGCAAAAATATCATCGCTGATACCGTTGTCAAAAGCACTCGGATCAATGTCATCGGCATGCTTGACACGCGGCACGCTGATCGTGTGCGGTCCGACGCCGTGCACGGCTTCCAGATGCTCCGCATGCATCAGAAGTCCGGCAAATTCATAGCGGTACATCTCCAGTCCGAACAGCACGCCGAGTCCGACATCATCGATGCCGCCCTCCATCGCACGGTCCATTGCCTCCGTGTGATACGCGTAATCATGCTTCGGTCCGGTCGGATGCAGATTCTCATAGCTCTCCTTATGGTAGGTCTCCTGAAACAGGATGTAGGTTCCGATGCCAGCTTCTTTTAACTTGCGGTAGTTCTCGACCGTCGTTGCCGCAATGTTGACGTTAACACGGCGGATGGCTCCGTTTTTGTGCTTGATGCTGTAGATCGTCTGAATACACTCCAGAATATATTCGATCGGATTGTTCACCGGATCTTCGCCGGCCTCGATTGCCAGACGCTTGTGTCCCATGTCCTGAAGTGCCGTGACTTCCCTCACGATCTCCTCCTGCGTCAGCTTCTTTCTGGCAATGTGCTTGTTTTTCAGGTGATACGGGCAGTATACACAGCCGTTTACACAGTAGTTGGAAAGATATAACGGTGCAAACAGCACAATACGGTTGCCGTAAAAGTCTTTCTTGATCTGCTGCGCCAGCGCATAGACTTCCTCGATTTTTTCCGGGATCTGACAGGCGAGCAACACCGATGCCTCTCTGTGATTTAGACCCTTGCGCTCTCTCGCTTTTGCGATGATCGCGTCAATCAGTTCCACATTGTCCTTGTTCGCATCCGCATAGGCAAGCGTCTCCCGGATCTCCTCATCGTTGATAAATTCCTCTGCTTTTAATGATTTTGCGTCATACTTGTACATAATTTTTCCTTTCTTTCCGGTTAGTTCATGCTTCCCGGTCAGTGTTTTTATTTTAAACCGCAGGTCGGTAATCCCCGCGGTCGGTAACCACTTCATAGCCGATGTTCTCCATCCGCCTCTGCATGCAGAAACGACATTCTGCCGCCTCATCCCCCGTGCAGATCTTATTGTCGTAAAGCTTATATTTTTCCCGCACAGAAACCGGCGAGAGATTCGGCATCACCACGTTGGCACCGGAGAGAATTCCCATTTCCCTTCCCTGCGGATGGATCGTGCCGAGCGCTGTCGTCGCCGGGAGCAGCACATGCGGATTCATCAGCCGCAGGATGGAAAGCAGCCGCAGGGTCATCTCCAGCGTTCCCGCAGTCTCCCCGCCAAACGGCGTGTCCTTCTGCGGGATGAACGGCCCGATTCCCACCATGGCGGGTCCGAGCTCCTTAATAAACATCAGATCTTCATACAGCGTCTCCGTGGTCTGATACGGTGAGCCCACCATAAAGCCGCAGCCGGTCTGATATCCGATCTCCTTTAGATCCCGCAGACAGCGCATCCGGTTTTTAAGGGACATTTCCTCCGGGTGCAGCTTTCCGTAGTGCACCGTATCCGCCGTCTCATGCCTGAGCAGATACCGGTCTGCGCCCGCGTCAAAATATGCCTGATAACTCGCTCTTTCTTTTTCCCCGATCGAGAGTGTCACTGCACAGTCCGGGTATGCCCGCTTGATCGCAGACACCAGACCGCAGATCTTCTCATCTGTAAAATAGGGGTCTTCTCCGCCCTGCAGGACAAAGGTGCGGAATCCAAGCTCATACCCTGTCGCGCAGCAGAAGAGGATCTGCTCCTCTGTGAGGCGGTAGCGCTCGGCACATGCATTGCCCCTGCGGATGCCGCAGTAATAGCAGTCATTTTTACAGTAGTTGGTGAACTCGATCAGCCCGCGGATATAGATCTGTTTTCCGTATACCGACTGTGCCGCCATTCTCGCCTCAGCCTTAAGCTTCTCGACTGTCTCTGTATCTTCTGTTGTAAGTAGACAGTCCAGTTCACCCACCGACAGCATCTTCTCCGTCTTCAGGTGCTCTATGATTTTTTCCTCGTGTGTCATATAAATCTCCATTCCGCAGACGCTTATACATTGGAATAGACGGTCTTTGCCGTGATTCCCGCCAGCCGTCCGATCTTTCCCGACAGTGCATTGATGACATCCTGCGGTGCATCGATGGCAACGCTGATAATGTGAACATTTTTTTCCCGGTAAGGGATCCCCATTCTGCCGATGATATGGCTCCCGTATTCGTGCAGCAGATGATTGAGCTGCTCCACGGACTCGGTGCTCTCCACAATGATACCGATGAGTGCAATTCTTGTCTCCATATTTTCTCCTAATAAAAAAGAATCCTGCCTGCAGGATTCTCCGCCTGCGGCGGGTCGCTCTTGCGACATCTTTCGTCTCCGCCGCAGTGCGATCCCCGAAGAGTTTTTTATGTAATAGGAACGAAGTTTCCTATTACATAAAAAAACCGTATCTGAAATCTCCTCTCAGATACGGCACTCGCTGGAAATACACGGCAGAACCTGCCCTACAGGGCATGGAATATCCCGCCGGTATCCTATCTACAGCATCTGCTCCGCACACACAGACCAGATGCAGACTCTTTCATGACCGCCATATCTTCCGCCGCAGGCACTGCTTTTGGCGTCAGAGACTTTTGTTAAGGCAGGGCAGCAAGAACGTATCTCACTGCAATGCTGTTTCAGCGTATCATGAAGTCTGTTCCCTTTCAAGATCTTTCGTTGTATTTTTTGTGAAACAATTCACAATCTTTTCTTTTTCCGGTGGATCAAAAATCGGTTACACGGATACGTCCAGAGCATCGGGATCAGCATTCCGATCACCTTGATTGCCATGTCGCACAGATTCCCCGTCAGATCGTTTTCCCTCGCCCAGGTCGTCATCGCCGATCCGATCCAGCCGTTTGCAAAGATTGTGAACAGTACCATGACCGCATAGAGCATCATGCTGACTGCCGGATTGGCGTCCGCATTAAAAGTAATCTTGCGGTTCAATATAAACGCAATCGTATAACCCACGGTCGTTGAGATCATATAGGTATACAGATATCCCTTTGACGTAATGCCGATCAGGTTGAGAAAATGCGCGGTTACCGGTTCCACCGTAAGCGCGGCAAATACTGTGTTTAAAAGCAGCATATGCACCGCCAGCTCAACCATGTTGGAACCGCCTCCCGCAAGCAGAAACTTCATAAACTTCCACAGTTCCGCATGTCTGTCGGTCCACGCCGTAAATCCGCTTTTCTCCTGTCGTATCTCACCCATTGTTTTCTCCTTTTCTGCACGGTATTTTTCTTACCGGGCTGCCCTTGTTCTAGCGGGCTGCTTTCCCGGTTTTTCCCGGTTTTCCTCTGTTCTGTCGGGCTGCTTTTCCATCCCTCTACAACAACAAGACAGCCAGCACAATCACCAGCACCAGAAACAACACCGCTTTTAAAATCATCGGAATCGCCGCCTCAAATGTGGCGGGTGCTTTGCTGGTCAGATAGTCAAATACCGGGCGCGACACTTTTTTCCCGACCAGTTCCTCATACGTTCTGGTATAAGTATGGTATTCACACGGCTTTTTTTCGTTCAGCACAATACAGCGCACGCCGCGCTTCGTACGGTTGCCGTAGACATTAAATCCCGCGGACGGTGTAAATCCAAGCGCAATGTTCCGGTAACGCCCCACGAAGTTGTTTTTATGATCGTGTCCGACAAATGCCGCAAGCACTTCCCCGCACTCCGAAAGCGCCTCAAATTCCCCGGTATTGACGTCCGGCACCGACGGCGGTTCCAGAAAAATATCCCCGGCGCCGCAGGTTTCTCCCAACTTATAATATTCGTTCTTATGTGTCCGATAGGCGCGCACCGCACCTTTTTCCCCACGGTCAACAAGCTTTAACACCTCATAATATTCGCGCATCGGGATATGCTGAAATACGATGGACGGCACATACATTCCGTTTTTCTCCCGAAGGTCTTCCCGCTGTTTGCGGTACCACGCAATGATCTTCGGATCGAATGCCTCATAGCCGCCCTCCCTGGCATCCGTTCCGCTGTCAAACAGATATAGTTCAAACACATCCCGCCCGCTTCCGTCGGATGCCTCGATGGGAATGGCACAGGTTCCTCCCCCGTCAATCCCTTCTGCCTGCTCCCCGATGCAATTCGGAAGCCTTTTGTAAATATGATAGAACTGATCCCGATTGGAAATCCCGACCTGGCAGTCATGATTGCCAAATGTCACTGCAAACGGAATGCCACGCTTTGTCACCGGCTCTAATAATTTTCCAATCGTCTGTGCTACCTCCCGCTCCAGTTCCTCTCCTTTTCCCTTGTAAGTCACACCATAGCCCTTGATCTGATCACCAGTGTAGACGACAAGATCCGGCTGCTCCTCCAGAACCGCCCGCTCCATCAGCGCGATCGTGTCTTTCGATATTGCGGGAATTTCCTGCATATCTGTAATCTGCATGATTTTAAAAGTACCGTCTTTTTGAAATCTCAATTTCATCCTTATTCTCCGTGATGTAAAAAAGGGAGACTGCGCCCCTGCATGTCTCCCTTGACCTTTTCTTAGTTATCTTCCCCAAAATGCTGTTCCAGATCTGCCGATAATGATGAAATCTCATCGATTTCAGCCGAAATGCTGCGGATGGAATCATTCTGCGACGTGATTGTGTCCGTGATATTCTGGATGGTTGCAGAATTTTCCTCTGAGGTTGCCACCAGCGTCTCGATCTCCTGCTGGATATTTCCAAAGTGTTCCTTCACATGTTCAATGATCTTATATTCTTCATCGACAATCTGGCTCGCCTCATCCGTCGCATCATTGATGTTACTAAAATAATCCATCAATCCGCCGACCAGCTCCACACTCGCGGAAGCAGCATCGGTGCCCGCCGTGATTTCTTTTGAGATCTGCCCGGTCGTATCCGTCAGCCAGGTCAAAATCTCCTGAATGTTGTTCGCCGCCTTGGCACTCTCTTCTGACAGCGCGCGGATCTCATCTGCAACCACCGCAAATCCTCTTCCGTGTTCTCCCGCACGCGCCGCCTCAATAGATGCATTTAACGACAACAGATTCGTCTGGGATGCAATGGAATTGATCTCTCCGAGAATCGATGTGATCCGTTTCATCTCGGTAAGCAGCGAATCGGTCGATTTGCGCGCGGAATCGACGGTCTCCTCCATGGAAAGAATGGAACTCTTTGCCGTCTGTATCGCTCCGTTTCCTTTTTCTACCGCACTCTGCACCTTCTGAAATCCCTGATCCAGAGAAACTGCCAGTTCATGGTTCCGGTTAATCTCCGTTGTTGCCGCATTAATTTTATCCATCACGCTGACAGTTGCATTAGCGGTATCCTCAACCACCTGCCCCATCTGCGATGCCGCCGATTTCACGCTGGAGCTGCCGTCCGCAAGCGCATGCACTGAACTCATACTCTTGTGGATCGTGGTGTTCAGATTCGCTGAAATCGTATTGGCGACTTTCGCATTGTTCTGAACGATGGAAAGCGTCTCTTCCGTTTTCTTCACGACACCCGCACCGCGCTTCGTCGCAAAATAAAGCAGGATCGCTGTTACGATAAACAAAAATATACGCGTCACGACCCCCGCCATCGTGTATTCAATTCCCGCGATGGTCTCGGGGCTGAAAGCCATGAATACGACCGAAATAACGGCAAACGGCACTGCGAAATAGATGATAACCGACTCCATAAAATAGGAAGTTGTCATCGCTAAAAGTACAAAATTCGCCAGATACGGAATCGAATTGCCACCATATACCCACGAATACAACAGCGTACCGATCGCCGGCGGGAATACGATAATCAGCACTTTTTTCACATCGTCAATCGAAAGGTAACATCCGATCGTAGAAATAATTCCCGCAACTACCAGAATTGCAATTCCACGGATTGCAAGCACGGTAAATCCGTATCCCATCAAAGAAACAAGGCTAAGTGCAACGACTGAGCACCAGACAATAATCAAATTCCGCTTGTGTAATTTTTCCATATCATGTTCCCTTCTAAAGAAAACCTATCATCATGTACGCGTCTATTATATCATCTTTTTGCGCTGCTTTCTGCGCACAATATGAACTCGTCAGAGTTCATTATACCGCAAGATCAGATCAAGAACAATATTGTAACTTCAGGCTTTTTCGGTAAATCCTGAGGTTGACACGATGTTTTCGGTAAATTCTGGGACAGACAACAGTTTCTGCAACCCCAAGGCGGCGTGATCTTTTCTTCTTTTTCGGGTCTAACGTGGCGTTTTCCTTCTCTTAGACCCAACCATGGCTTGTTTTTCGGCGTTATGTAAACTTCTTTCTCTCCCGCAAGGGTCTAGCGCGCGAAAATCAGTCTCTCGGACCCGGCTTGTCTTCTTTTTCGGGTCTAACGTGGCGTTTTCTTTCTCTCAGACCCGACGGTGGCTTGTTTTTCGGCGTTATGCAAACTTCTTTTTCTCATGCTCGGGTCTAGCGCATGGAAAATGGGCTCTCGGACCCGACTTTTCCCATTTTTCGGGTCTAGCGCATGGAAAATGGGCTCCCAGACCCGGCTTTTCTTCCTTCCCAAGTCCAGCGCACGAAAATCAGGCTCCCAGCCCCAACTTTTCTTCCTTCCCAAGTCCAGCTCTCGAAAATCAATCCCTCGGACCTGACTTTTTCTCCTCTCAGCCCGTCCAAAGCTCGTTTTCCGTCATTATGTAAACCTTTTTTCACGCGCCACGCATTACAACGTTCCAAACGAATACCCCTGCGTCTGCGCCGCATCGATCAGATCTCCCAGCACCGCCGCATTTGTTGCCGACTCCGCATGCAGCAGATAGATGGCTCCCGGGTGCATCTTATTTTTCATCTTCTGGAGGCTTTCCACCTGATCCGGCTGGTTGTCCACATCGTAATCCAGGTAGGCAAAACTCCAGAACACGCTCTCGTATCCGCAGTTATTTACAACAGCGAGTGACTGCTCGCTGAACTTTCCCGCGGGATAGCGGAACAGATTCATCTCATAGCCAAAGGTATCTTTGATATACTGGTGGTTTCCCATGACCTCTTCCTGCTGCTGTTCCACCGTCAGCGAAGGAATTCCCGCCGACGGGTGCGTCACACTGTGATTGCCGACTACATGCCCCTCGTCAATCATGCGCTGCACCAGTGCCGGTTCCGCCTTTGCATAAGGCTCCGTGACAAAAAAGACGGCATGCACGCCCTTTTCCTTAAGCGTATCCAGAATGGATTCCGTGTACCCGTATTCATATCCCTCATCAAAAGTCAGATAGAGGGTCTTTGTATTCTCTCCAATGAAAAGCGCATGGTAATCCCCATACTTCTGCTGCGCACTGACTGCATCGTTCGGGCGGTTGTCCGCATCGGTGTGGCTTCCCAGCCCCCAGCTCTGCACGGTGGTATCCAGCCCGTCAAGCGCAATCGTCTGCACCGCCGCATTTCCACCTGCAGCACTCTGACCGTCTCCGGTGCTGCTTCCTGTTTGGTCCGCCCTCTGTCCGTCTCCGGTGTCATTTCCCGTTCCATCCGTGCCCTGATCGTCTCCAGCGCCGTCTCCCGTTCCATCCGTACCTTGACCGTCTCCGGCGCCGCTTCCCGCTTCGCCTGTGCCCTGACCATTTCCATCCGTAACCTTGTTGGCACGGTATGTCTCCGCCGTTGCAAGCACTGCGTCACCGATGGCGGCAGCGTACGCATCCAGCTTTTCATCGAAAAGCTGGTTATCGGATGCATCGTTGATAAATCCCATCTCGACGATGCAGGACGGCATGTCCGAATGTACATTGATGTAATAATTGGAAGATTCCCCGGTCTGGGTTCCCTTTTTCACGCCGCGGTTTCTCTGGATTCCCGCCGTATCCAGCGCTTCCATAATGTGGTTTGCGAGGGCATCCGTCTCCTCCGAACCACTCGCCGAGATCCAGGTCTCTACGCCGTTACCCTCGCCGTCATTGCGGTGCAGCGACAGCATATAATCCGCACCGCTCTGATTGGCAATCCCGCACCGCTCTGACAGGCGCAAAAACGTGTCATCCGACCTCGTCATAACCACTTTTACATTTTTATCAGCCAAATAAGCTGACACAGCCTGTGCCAGCTTTAAATTATCATCCTTCTCATAACGCCCCTTATAATCGGAGCCGTTGTCTTTTCCGCCATGTCCGGCATCCACGCACACGATCAGGGGATTCTCCTCTGTTTTCGTCTCCTCCGACCAGATTACCTCTCCCTCAATCTCCTGCGTTGCAGACTGCGTTCCCTGCATCAGGGACAGCCCCCGTCCCAACAGTTCAAACCCTGCGATCACGAGCAGCATTTTCACAATACTGTACTGTATACATACCAGATTCCGAATTCGTCTTTTCTGTCTCTTTGTTACATTCACATCACTTCACTCCTTGGATTCCTACGATTCTATTTTAGTCCTCTTTCCGTGAAAACGCGAATGAATCTTTATGAAGAATTTCTTAATATGAATCCGTCCGGATTCATCGTTCTAAAGTAAAAACTGTGCCAGAGCGTAATTGCTCACATCCTGCCCGCGTTCCGTCAGATAAATCCTCCCCGCGCGTTTTTCGAGCAGTCCTTCCTCCGTAAGATGCAGCAGCACCTCCTGATACACCGCCTCAATCTGTGTTCCAAACGTCTGTGCAAAACGCTCCCTGGAAATTCCCTCCATCATGCGGAGTCCTAAAAACATAAACTCTTCCATCTGCCCTTTTCGTGTAATGCGCTCTGCCGAAGCATGCAGATTCGTGGCCGGAAGCTGTTCCACCCTGCCGGATGCGCCGCTCCCCTGGCTATCCGTTATCTCATTCTCCCAGATACCCTCACGAATATGTCTGGTTTCTTCCAGATACACATACAATTCCCGCGTGTTGCTGTAGCGGATATTCTCCATCAGAGACGACGCGCCAAGCCCCAGTCCCAGATAATTCTCCCGCTCCCAGTAGCCGATATTGTGCCGGCACGCATAACCCGGTTTTGCAAAATTAGAAACCTCATAGTGCACATATCCCGCTTCCGCAAGCACCTGCTCGGTCAGCTTGGTCATCCGGTACACTTCATCCTCCGTCGGCAGCGCCACCGTCTGCATTCCCGCCTGCTGCTTGACCGCGTCAAACTTGTACAGATCGTAAAATGGCGTCCCCTTCTCAATGATCAGGGAATAGGCGGAAATATGCTCCGGTTTCAGCCGCAGAAGCTGCTGCAGGGTGCGGGCAAAACTCTCTGCCGTCTGTCCCGGAAGAGAACTCATAATATCCACATTGACATTGTCGAATCCGTTTTTGCGCGCCAGCTCGTAAGTCTTCAGGAACTGGTCAAACGTGTGAATCCGCCCGAGAATCTTTAATTCCTCATCCACAGCCGACTGCAGTCCGATGCTGATCCGGTTGATTCCCGCATTCCGGTAGACGGCAAACTTGTGATCGGTGACGGTTCCCGGATTGCATTCAATGGATACCTCCGCATCCGACGCCAGACGAAATGACCGGTGCACCGCCGACATGATCTGTGCCATCCACTCCTCCGTGAGCCATGATGGCGTGCCGCCGCCGATATAGACCGTCGATACCAGGTAATCGCTGCAACGCGGTCCGTAATACACAATCTCCCGAAGCAGTGCCTCCACATAGGCTGCCTGCGTTGCCTCATCCGCCGTAAAGGAAAGGAAATCACAATACTGGCATTTTCTGACGCAAAACGGAATATGAATGTATAATTCCATTGTCTTCTGATTCATTTCACACTCCGCTCCTCTCTTTTAAAATGCCACCGTGCTGCATTTCCTTTTTAATCTTCATCCAGCTTTAAGACACTCATGAACGCTTCCTGCGGAATCTCTACGTTTCCCACCTGGCGCATGCGCTTCTTGCCTTCCTTCTGCTTCTCCAAAAGCTTCTTCTTACGTGAAATATCACCGCCGTAGCATTTTGCAAGCACATCCTTGCGCAGCGCCTTGACTGTCTCACGGGCAATCACCTTTCCGCCGACTGCCGCCTGAATCGGAATCTCAAACAGATGTCTCGGAATCTCTTCCTTTAACTTCTCGCACATCTTTCTGCCCCTGTCGTAAGCGCTGTCCTTAAAGACGATGAACGAGAGCGCGTCCACCTGCTCCTTGTTAATCAGGATGTCCAGCTTCACAAGCTCGGAACGCTCATAACCCTTCAGCTCATAGTCGAACGAAGCATACCCTCTCGAGCGGGACTTTAAGGCGTCAAAGAAATCGTAGATGATCTCATTGAGCGGCAGATCATACTTGATGAGCGCACGGGTCTCCTCCAGATACTCCATACCGTTGTATATACCACGCCGTTCCTGGCAAAGCGTCATAATCGCACCGACATACTCGCTCGTCACCATGATCTCCGCCGAAACGACCGGCTCCTCCATATACTCGATCTCGGACGGATCCGGCAGATTGGACGGGTTCGTCAGATCGATCACCTCTCCGTTCGTCTTGTGTACCTTATAGATAACGCCCGGTGCCGTCGTCACGAGATCCAGATGAAACTCTCTCTCCAGACGCTCCTGCACGATCTCCAGATGAAGCAGTCCAAGGAAACCACAACGGAATCCGAAGCCCAGCGCCAGCGATGTCTCCGGTTCATACTGCAGCGATGCATCATTGATCTGCAGCTTCTCCAACGCATCGCGCAGATCCGGATATTTGGCGCTGTCCGCCGGATACATGCCGCAGTATACCATCGGATTGACTTTCTTATAACCCGGAAGCGGCTCCTCACATGGATGTGCGACGTTCGTCACCGTATCACCCACGCGGGTATCCCGCACATTCTTGATGCTCGCACAGATGTAGCCGACCATGCCGGCAGACAGTTCGTCACACGGAATGAACTGCCCTGCTCCAAAGTAACCGACCTCGGTAACTTCGGACTGCGCCCCGGTCGCCATCATAAGGATCGGATCGCCGACCCGCACCGTGCCCTCCTTGATCCGGCAGAACACGATGACACCCTTGTAGGAATCATAGAGTGCGTCAAAGATCAGCGCCTGAAGCGGCGCTTTTGGATCGCCGGCCGGCGCCGGAATCTTCTGTACGATCTGCTCTAACACCTGATCGACATTGAGTCCTGTCTTTGCGGAAATGCGCGGCGCATCCTCCGCCTCGATTCCGATGACGTCCTCGATCTCCTTTACGACCTCGTCCGGCTGCGCGCTCGGCAGGTCGACCTTGTTGATGACCGGCATTACATCCAGATCATGGTCTAACGCAAGATACACATTCGCAAGGGTCTGTGCCTCCACGCCCTGCGCCGCATCCACGACCAGAATCGCACCGTCGCATGCCGCAAGGCTTCTCGATACCTCGTAGTTAAAATCGACATGTCCCGGGGTGTCGATCAGATTAAAAATATACTCCTCGCCGTCGTTCGCCTTGTAAATAATGCGGACCGCCTGCGACTTGATCGTAATTCCGCGCTCTCTCTCCAGATCCATGTTATCTAATACCTGCGCCTGCATTTCCCTGCTGGTCAAGGTTCCTGTTTTTTCTATAATACGATCGGCAAGTGTAGATTTACCGTGATCGATATGTGCTATGATACAAAAGTTTCTGATTTTACTCTGGTCAATCGACATTCATTTCCTCCTGCCCGGTGCGCATCACTTCTGCCCTCCGGCAGCCACACGCATCACTTATCTGCAATATTATAAGGGATAAAGCCGGAAAACGTCAAGGGAATCGCGGTTCGCAAAAACCACGCAATTTATTTGCAAACCGCGCATATATGAACAAAATTTCACAATTTTACACTGGATTTTTCCCCAGAATATGATATGATATCAACGTCGATATTTATCGGCATGGGTTTTGGTGAATAAACCGAGAAAACCCCCTTCTTAAGCGAAGACCCCCTGCTACGGTGGCTGCAAACACCATAACAGGGGTTCTTCTTATTTTTTATGTATCATATGATAACTCAGATATCTTTTCCAAAGTCAAGACCGCTCTTCTCGCGCTTCTCTTCCTGCAGTGCAACCAGATCCGCCAGTGTGATATGATCCACGACATCGCTGATCGCCTGGTTCAGCCGCTTCCACACCTCCACGGTAACGCAATCCACTTCGCGTTCGCAACTTCCTTCCTCCTCCACGCAGGCAACCGGCGCGAGCGATCCCTCCGTCAGACGCAAAATATCGCCAACCGTGTATTCCTCCGGTGCTTTCCGCAGCGAATAACCGCCCTGCGGTCCTCTGGTGCTCCGCACATAACCTGCCTTGTTCAATACGGATATGATCTGCTCAAGATATTTGTCTGAGATCTGCTGTCTTTCCGCAATATCTTTAATGCGCACAACGTTGTTCTCACCGTTCATCGCCAGATCCAGCATCAGGCGTAGCGCATATCTGCCTTTTGTAGAAATTTTCATATTCGTTCACACTAACACCTTTCCTGCTTCTGCCAGTCCAGAAGATCCTGCAATGTCACATGATCGACCACGTCACGGATCGCCTTATCGACTTTTTCCCAGAGCATGATCGTCGCGCATTTCTGCTGTTTTGGGCAGGGATTCTCGGCGGTTGCAAGGCACTCGACCGGCGCGAGCGATCCCTCCGTCAGACGCAGAATATCACCGATCACATATTCGTCCAACGGCTTCGTCAGACGGTAGCCGCCCTGAAATCCCCGGCTGCTGGAAACATAACCCGCCTTGTTCAGAATGGATATGATCTGCTCTGTATATTTGACGGAAATCTCCTGTCTCGTTGCCATCTCCTTGACCGACACCGGATGCTCCGTGCCGTTGACCGCCAGATCGTACAGTATGTGGATCGCATAGCGTCCCTTTGTCGTAATTTTCATGCTATCGGGCCCCTTTCATCCTGCTGGCTTCACCGAACAGCTCTTCAAAATCCTCTTTTAAGAAGCGGTGATAAAACGCATGTCCCTCGTCGAACTTGACGCAGTACAGATAAGAATCCGGATTGCCGTCCTCAAAGTAGCACACGTCATCAAATTCATCGCTTTTGATCTCAATGATACGAGCACTCTTAGAATAGTGCCGGAACAGCTCCCACACCTGCTCTCTCGTCACATCATGTCTGCCGAAGCAGTCAATCAGATCCTTTAAGAACGGATGCGCCACACCGTGCGCATGCACATACTCTGCACCTGCTGCCGGAATGAGAAAACAGATTCTCCCGCCGCTCGCCCCAGATACTGCCACTTCACCGAGGGTATCCGCCGCATATGCGCCAAATCCCTCCAACGCCGCAAGAACCGCCGGCTTGGAGCGGTCAGACAGCTTTAACACATGTCCGATTGACGACGACGGTGAATAAAACCGGATCGTCTCACGCTCATAGCCGAGCTTTAGCTGTTCCTCTAAGATCATGTCGCATAAATATTCTTTTAATGCCGTATAGTCCGCTTCATCCTGCCGATTCATTCTTAGTAATCTTCCTCTTCCAGACCTTCGCTGATATCGTTCTTCGGCTTCTCAAGACCTTCGATCTTGATGTTATGCTTCTCTGCGTAATCCCAGAGTGCCGCATGAATTGCCTCCTCTGCGAGAAGAGAACAGTGTACCTTTACAGGAGGAAGTCCGTCAAGCGCCTCCATAACCGCCTTGTTCGTGATCTGCAGCGCCTCGTAAATGGTCTTGCCCTTTACAAGCTCCGTTGCCATACTGCTGGTTGCCACAGCAGCGCCGCAGCCGAATGTCTTGAACTTGCAGTCACGGATAACCTGGTTCTCATCAATATCGAGATACATACGCATGATATCGCCGCACTTTGCATTTCCGACGGTTCCGACACCGCTTGCGTCCTCAATCTCTCCTACATTTCTCGGGTGCTGAAAATGATCCATAACCTTTTCACTATACATAACATATACCTGCTTTCTTTTTTATATTATTTGTTTTTCTTGATGAAATCCTCGTACAGCGGAGACATCTCTCTTAAGTGGTTCACAATCTCTTTTAAGTTGTCAACGACGTAGTCCGCATCCTCCATCGTGATCTGGTCGCTGATGGTCAGACGCAGAGAACCGTGTGCAATCTCATGCGGCAGTCCGATTGCCAGAAGTACATGGGACGGATCCAGGGAACCGGATGTACATGCAGAACCGCTGGATGCGCAGATTCCCTTGGAATCCAGAAGAATCAGCATGGACTCTCCCTCTACGAACTGGAAGCTGAAGTTCACGTTGTTCGGCAGACGCTTTACGCGGTCTCCGTTTAATTTTGCGTACGGAATCTCCTTCTCGATGCGCTCGATCAAATGATCTCTGACTTTGATCTCCTCCGCAGTGCGCTCCTTCATGTTGGCCGTAGCGATCTCTGCTGCCTTTGCAAGACCGATGATACCGGTTACGTTCTCGGTACCTGCTCTTCTGTGGCGCTCCTGTGCTCCGCCGTGGATGAAGGATTTGATCTTCACACCTTTTCTGATATATAAGAAACCGATTCCCTTCGGTCCGTTGATCTTGTGGCCGCTGGTGCTCATCATATCGATATTCATTGCCTCGACATCGATCGGCACCTGTGTGTATGCCTGTACTGCATCTGTGTGGAACAGTACGCCGTGCTCATGTGCGATCTTACCGATCTCAGCAATCGGCTCGATGGTTCCGATCTCGTTGTTCGCGAACATCACGGAGATTAAGATCGTGTCCGGACGGATGGCTGCGGTAAGCTCGTCCAGCTTGACCAGACCGTTCTCATCCACATCCAGGTAAGTGATCTCGAAGCCTTTCGTCTCCAGATACTCACAGGTGTGAAGAATCGCATGATGCTCGATCTTCGTCGTGATGATGTGCTTTCCTTTGGACGCATAGGCATCTGCCGTTGCCTTTAATGCCCAGTTGTCAGACTCGGAACCGCCTGCGGTAAAATAGATATTCTCCGGCGTGGTGTTGATGGTCTTTGCAATGACCTCTCTTGCATCTGTGATTGCTTTCTTATTCTCAGAAGAAATGCTGTATATGCTGGATGGATTACCGAACTTCTCTGTAAAGTACGGAAGCATTGCATCAAGCACTTCCGGTTTGACCGGTGTGGTAGCTGCGTTATCCATGTAAATAAGTTTCTTTTCCATATTCTCGTACCATTTCCTTTTTTTATTTCATATCATACCCATATGATATGAATTATACTAGTATCTTTTTTTTTATTTGTCAACAGCAAAAATACCTGCGGGAGGTATTGTACTTCATTCTGTACAAAAAGAGGACATTACACCGCCGCCCTGGCCGTGTAATATCCTCTTTTTATGCATCCTTCCTGCTGTTCTGCCACAAGAAGCAGATCTTCCCTGCACTGCATACGGTTCCTTAAATTACCCTCTGTATCCGCGCAGCACTTCGCAGGTCTCTGCAATGTCATCCGCTGTGTGCGCCGCAGAGACGAACATCGCCTCGAACTGCGACGGTGCCAGATAGATCTGATGATCCAGCATATAGTTAAAGTAATCCGCATATCTGGAAACATCGGAGGACGTTGCAGTCTCATAATCCTTTACTTTCTGGTCGGTAAAGAAAATGCTCATCAGCGATCCGATCTGGTTCACGCAGACGTCCTCTCCAAAATGTCCGCGCATACCATCCGCCAGCGTCCTCGCGCCCGCTTCGATCTGTGTGTAGATTTCCGGCGTCTCCTTTAAGATGGTAAGTGTCTCTATGCCTGCCGTCGTTGCGATCGGGTTGCCGGAAAGTGTTCCCGCCTGGTATACCGGTCCCACCGGCGCAACCATATCCATGATCTCTTTTCTGCCGCCGTACGCGCCGACCGGCATGCCGCCGCCGATGATCTTGCCGAGCGTCGTCAGATCCGGCGTCACATGAAAATATCCCTGTGCTCCGCCGATTCCAAGCCGAAAGCCGGTGATTACCTCATCAAAAATCAGCAGTGCACCGTAATCTTCTGTGATTTTGCGCAAAAATTCCAGAAATCCCGGCTCCGGAAGAACGACTCCCATATTGGCAGCCACCGGTTCCACGATGATCGCAGCGATCTCTTTTCCCTGCGCCTCAAAAAGCTTCTGCACCGAATCCGGCTGGTTGTACTCCGCCACCAGCGTATTTTTCGTATAATCCGCCGGCACACCCTTGCTGTCCGGCACGGACTGTGTGAGTGCTCCCGATCCGGCTTTCACCAGAAGTCCGTCCGAATGTCCATGATAGCATCCTCTGAACTTCACGATCTTGTCCCGTCCCGTAAATCCTCTCGCCACACGGATGGCGCTCATCGTCGCCTCCGTTCCGGAACTTACCAGTCTGGACACTTCCATCGACGGGATACAGGAACGGATCAGCTCTGCAAGCTTTAGTTCCTTTCCCGTCGGTGCCCCGTATGTCAGCCCGTTCTCACACGCCGCCTGCACGGCTTTTATCACGCGCGGGTAGGCATGTCCCAGAATGCACGGTCCCCAGGAGCACACATAGTCGATATACGCGTTGCCGTCCACATCATAGATGTGGGAACCGCTCGCCCGCTCCACAAAAACCGGCGTCCGGTGCACTGCCTGGTAGGCGCGCACCGGACTGTTGACGCCGCCCGGGATACATTTTTTTGATGCCTCAAATAACCGTTCTGATTCTGTATACTGCATAGTTCTCCTCATTTCTGAACCGGCAGCCTGTTTTTTTAAGCCGCCGTTTTTTCCTGTCCTGCTGCGCTCTCCGGCAGCCTGCTTTTTACTGTCTGCTGTCTTCCTCCAGCCATTTTGCAACATCCAATGCGTGATAGGTGATGATGATCTTTGCCCCCGCACGTTTGATTCCGGTCATGATCTCCATCACGATCCGCCGCTCATCAATCCAGCCGTTTGCCGCTGCCGCCTTCACCATCGCATACTCCCCGCTCACATTGTACGCTGCCAGCGGATAATCCGTGCGATCCGTGACCTCCCTTACCACATCCAGATACGCAAGTGCAGGCTTTACCATAATAACGTCCGCGCCCTCCTCAATATCGGAGAGACATTCCCGGATGGCTTCCCTGCGGTTTGCCGGATCCATCTGATACGTTCTGCGGTCGCCAAAGCTTGGTGCGGAATGTGCCGCCTCGCGGAACGGTCCGTAAAAACCGGATGCAAACTTTGCACTGTACGCCATCAGCATGATATTTTTGCAGCCGTTTTCATCCAGCGCCGCGCGGATTGCCGCCACTCTTCCATCCATCATATCGGACGGAGCGATCACATCTGCCCCTGCCTTTGCCAGACTCACTGACATCTTTGCCAAAAGCGGCAGTGTCTCATCATTTAAAATCTCACCCTCACATACAAGACCGCAGTGTCCGTGGGATGTGTACTCGCACAGGCACACATCCGCGATCACGAGAAGCTTTGGCATCCGCTTTTTGATATGGCGGATCGCACGCTGTGTCACTCCCTCGTCGTTATAGGCTTCACTCCCCACCTCGTCTTTATGTGCCGGAATCCCGAAAATCAGGATTGCAGAGACTCCTGCCTCCGCGATCCGGTCAAGCTCCTCGTCGATCCGGTCAATCGAATACTGATAGATTCCCGGCATGGAATCTATCGGATTCTTAATATTTTCCCCTTCTATCACAAAAACCGGATAGACCAGATCACTCTTGTCAATCCTTGTCTCTCTTACCATATTGCGCATCGTCTCACTGACGCGCAGCCTTCTCAGTCTGTGCATTTTCTTCCTCTTTTCCGCGCACACCACGCGCATGTATTACCGGCTTTTATAATAGTAGGTACTGCGTCCGTTGTCAAATGTCTGCCGCACTATGCCGGCTGTTTTTTCCTGCTGCCGCAACCGTCCCTTTGGACAAGCTCTCACTGACTGCCTCCGCAAGTCCGTCAACCGATGCCTCCTCTGCCACATGGAGCTCCAAAGATGCTCCCTGTTTCTTTAATTCCTGTAATACCGTCTCCCTTGTCGGGTTCCCGATACACCAAATCTGACATTCCGCAGGCAGACTTCTGCCGGACTTCCGCAGTTCGTCAAAGAACGCACGCACACCGGAGGAACTGAAAAATGCAAGATCCGTCAGTTCTGTGAGTCTTGCAAAATCCCCGCAGCGCTTCTGTATCACGTCATAGATGACACACTCCGTCAGCTTTATATCCGCCTCCCTTAAGCGCTCTGCGGTACGCTTATCCGCCTGTGCGGCATGCGGGAATAAAATGGCTGTCTTACGGCACATCCGGACAAATTCGTTTGCAAACGTCTCCGTATCCGCATGTGACGGCATAAAATCTGCATGAATGCCATGAGAAAGCAACGCCTCTCTGGTTCCTTTTCCGATAACAGCAAAGCGGCATGCAGAGAGCACGCGCAGATCGGTCTGCTGTTCCCGCAACGCTTCAAAAAAAAGCTCAACTGCCTGTTTGCTTGTCAGATAGATCCAGTCATAGGATGCCAGCCGCTGCACTTCGGCAAGCAGCCGGTCGTATCCTTCCAGCCGCTTCGTCTGCATGACGATGAGCGGCACGGTCGCAAACGGCGCATAACTGCCCCTTTTCTCCTGCATGCGCTCCGAAAAAGCGGACAGTGTTGCCTCCGTTCCCACAACACCGCAACGTCTCATAAAAGCAGCTTCCTGCCCTGTGGCACGATGTTGCAGCATGTTTCCTGCCGCACCTGGCGCATTCTCTCTGCAAGCCGCCCGGCAGCGAAAATCAAACGCCGCCGTCTCCCCAATAACAATAATTACCGGAGATACCAGTCCTTCCGCCCGTACGCGCTCTGCTATATCCGCAAGCGTTCCACGCACGATCCGCGTAAAAGGCGTTGCTCCCTCCGCAATCACTGCCGCCGGAGTATCAGGCGCTTTTTTGTATTTCAAAAGCTGTCCGGTAATCTGCTCGATATGGGCAAGTCCCATCAGAAAGACAAGCGTCCCGGAGAGCTGCGCCAGCGCCTCATAATCCTCTGTGATCGTATCTGTGCCGTCCTCCTTCGTATGTCCCGTAATCACGTGAAAGCTGCGCGCGATCCCGCGATGTGTCACCGGGATTCCCACCAGTTCGGGGACTGCAACCGCGGACGACACGCCCGGAATTACCTCGTACGCGATCCCCGCCTGCATCAGCGCCTGTATTTCCTCGCCGCCTCTGCCGAACACAAACGGATCCCCGCCCTTTAACCGGACAACATCCTCATATCGTGTGGCATAGTCGACCAGCACGCGGTTAATCTCCTCCTGCTTCATGGTGTGTGCCCCCGGCTTTTTCCCGACATATACACACACGCAATCCTCGCGGACAGCGGACAGCAGTTCCTCCGACGCCAGTCTGTCGTAAATGACGACATCACATTTTTTTAACTTTTCCAGTCCCTTTACCGTTATATAGCCTGCGTCACCGGGGCCTGCCCCGATCAGTGTCACCATTCCCATAGAACCCTCATTTCATCTGTGTTATCAGCTTTTCTGCAAGCTCCTTCCAATACTCCAGCGCAGATGTGTCCCGCTGCTTTACAACCCTGCCATCGATGTCACGCATCAGCGACAACATGACATTCACTTTTTCCGGGGAACCACACAGCCTTGCATACACACCGACCGCTTCATGGCAGTCTGCCTGCAGTCTCTCTAACACAAACCGTTCCATGGCAAGCGCCTGTGCCGCCTCGTTGTCGGTCATCTTCTCATAAAACGCAAGATCCTCCTTCCTGCCCTCAATGACGATGATTCCCTGTCCGCCCGCCGGCACCATCTCTTCCTCCGTAAAATACCGGTAGGATAGATCGCTCTCCCGGTCAAGTCCCAGGCGCTTAAATCCCGCAGCTGCAAGTATGATGCCGTCGCATTCCCCTGCTCTAAGCTTTTCCATGCGCGTCGGCACATTTCCGCGCAGAGAGCGGCAGACGGCATCGGGATACCATTCCCTGACCTGCGCCTGTCTTCTCATGCTTCCGGTTCCGATAACGTGTGGTGTATCTGTGCCATCCGCTCTCGTGAGAAGGACGTCTCTTGCGTCCTCCCGCGGCAGTACACAGACTGCTGCAAGTCCATCTGCCAGTTCCGTCGGAAGATCCTTTGCGGAATGTACCGCACAATCCAGTGTGCCGTCTGAAATTGCCTGCTCAAACTCGCTGACAAACACAGCCTTCCCGCCAAAATCGACGAGCGGCCGGTCGAGAATCTTATCCCCCGTCGTCCGGATGATTACTTTTTCGCACTCCACGTCCGGGTAACATTCTTTTACGCGTCTTATAAACAGCTCCGTCTGCGCCAGTGCCAGCTGGCTTCCTCTGGTACCGATCCGCAGCTTTACCGGTATCTGTGGCATATCGCTCATCTCCCGCTCTCCTCCCCGTTGTTTTTGTTGTTTTCCAGACGGTCACACCCTCCGGCTGCACGCCCTGCCGCCCTGTGCTCTGGTATGGCATCATCGCCGAGCAGTTCCGCAAGCATTGCCTCAAAGAGCTTTTTCCGTTCTGCCCCATCCGGTACACGCGCTAAGATCTCTTCCCGGCAGGCTCCTAAGAGTTCTGCCGCCCTGCCGTACTCCTCCGGAATCACAGGTTCCAGTTCCCGCCGGATGCGCGCCGCAAGCGCCGGGCTCTGACCGCTGGTAGAAATGCCGACCACCACATCTCCCTGCCGCACAATCGCAGGGAAGAAAAAGGTACAGAGTTCCTTCACGTCGACCACATTTACGGGAACTCCCGCCTGCCGGCACGATTCGGACACCTGGCGGTTCACGTCATTGTGATTGGTCGCCGCCACGACCAGTGTACTGTCCGCAAGCATTTTTTTCCATTCTTCTCCGATCGGAAAACGCGCGCACAGCCAGTGGATCTCTCCACGCTCCGCCATCTTTTGCAGCGGCGCAGCCACTTCCGGTGAGATCACACACACCCTGGCTCCAAATGACCGCAACTGTCTTACTTTTCCCTCCGCAACCCTGCCGCCGCCAATCACGATACATTCCTTTTGTTCCAGATCTATATATAGCGGAAAATAAGCCATAACTTCCTCCCTCGCACCGGCGCTATTTCTGTACATCCGCCTGCTCTGACGCGTCCACCTGTTCCAGCGCGTCCATCACTGCCCGCAGCTGCTCCGCAGTCAGCTGGTCTTTCAGCTTATAAAATACCGTCCCGAAAGGCCGCGCTTTCCATCTGGCAAAAATACTGCCATCTTTTTCCATAAAATCGGACATACGGATACTCTTTTTTGTCTCCTCAAGCTTCTCTGCAAGAATCAGTTCTGCCTTGTCCGTCTCCCTTAACTTGATCGCATTGTTGTCCGAAGCCGCCCGCTTAAAATCGTCAATATCAGTAAGCACACATCCATTGATTTCTGCAACCTTCCGGTCAATATCCCGCGGCACCGCCATATCGACAAAAAGTCTCGGCTTTACTGTATGTATGGCATCTGCCGTCTCTTTTGCCAGAAATGTGTAATGCGGCCCTGTCGTCGCACTGACGATGACATCTGCCTCATCCACATACTGATAGCGGTCTGTAAAATCCACCATGGCAATCTCCATATTTAAGAACCTGCCGTCAAATCCGCTGTGATGTCTGCTGGTTCCCGTCAGCTGTGTGATTCCCTTGCTGTAAAGATTCTTTGCCAGAATACTGCCAATCTGACCGGTAATCCCCACAATGAGAACCCGGCTGCCGCCGTGCTCCTGCAAAAAGGTCTCAATCCGGTTTGCAGCAATCGTCCCCATCGACACCGGTGTCTTAGAGAGCAGGGTATTCGTCTTCACACTCTTTGCACCGCTCATCGCTCCCTGAAAGGCAATATTGATCTCATTGCAGACTACCCCCGCTTCCTTTGCCAGAAGGTAGCCGTCCTTGACCTGCCGCAGAATCTCATCCTCCCCGAGCACCATCGAATCCAGTCCGCATGTCACGTGGAATAGATGCCGCAGCGCAGCATCCCCGCTGTAAACATAGATCTGACCTAACATCTCACTCTCTGCAATCTGCTTCTCTGCCGCCAGTTCCCGCTCCACTGTGCAAATCTGCTCTGCATCATCCGCCGTTCCGCAAAAATAGAGCTCACTGCGGTTACAGGTAGAGACAATGACCGATCCCGAGATTCCTGCTGCATTGCGCAGTCTCTGATGAAATGCCTGCTGTTCTTCTGTGGAAAATGCATAGCGCTCCCGCACTTCCAGTGGTACTTTTTTATAATTTACTCCGATGCAATTCATGACCTATCATGCTCCGTCTCTTTTTCTCCTGATTTGTAAAAACGCTTCCCCGCATCTCTCAAGTTTACCATATGACAGTCACAAACACCACTGCCGTCTTCCGTAAAACTGCCGCTGCAACGCATTTATTTTTCATATTGCATACTCCCACAGCAGAGCATCAATCTGCAGTCCGATGCTCTCCGGAAATGTTCCGGTATCGCCCGGCACAAGTTTTACCCAGAAATCCAGATTCTGATAGCGCCTGTTTTTCTTCCGGTTCCATGTATCCTGCTTCCTGGAAATCTGCGTCTTCACCTGACACCGCCGCTGTTCCAACAGCGGGATGACAATATAGTATAGTCTGTCGTCCCGAAACGACAGATACCCCGTCATCTGACCGTCTCCGGTCTTAAGATACAGCCGGTGCTGCCGGATCGCCGCCGGATAGAGCGGCGTCTCCGCTTTAAGTACCGGTGCGTTCTCCTCCAGTTCCAACATTGCAGCTATGGGAAAAATAACCGCCTGCTCCTTCTCCTCCGGCGTGATGAGCATCCCAAGCGTCGCCACACCGTCGATATACTGCTGTGCCAGAAGATATGTAAGCTTCGCCTGCGCCTCCATCCTTTTTTCACGCAATGCTTTCCTTCGGCACTTTCTGTCTACATCGTCAAGCAATTCCCCGCTGCACACATACATGCTTTTTAAAAACAGCGGAAAATCCTCCTCCACCTTCCAGAGGAACTTTCCCCGCGCCACAACCATCTCCCCCAGGATCTCCCCATCGGCATCCTCCACATAGTGGTAGACATTCCGCTCTACATACGCGTACTCGTTGACCGGCGCATCCCATTTCGGCGGCTGCTGCTTCTTTTTCTTAGCCGCTCTGCTCCGCCCGTGGGCATCTGCTGCCTCCCTCTTGTACAGTATCGCATATGCCTCGTTGATCTCCTGCGCTGTATAGCGGTAGGCGGCATGCTCCGCCGCTCCGGCATCCGGATGCACAAGATGCATCAGCTTTCTGTATTTCCTTTTTACTTCTGTGTGGTCCGCATCCTCGTCAATTCCAAGAATCCGGTATGCCTGCGTTCTTGTCATTTTATGTTTCCATCCCGGTCGTTCACTCAAATACCTTTGCGCATCCGAAGTTCCTCAGGAACTTCTAATATGAATCCGTCAGGATTCATTGTATCATATCTCCGGCAAAACGCTGCAACAGAAGTACCGCTTACAGAACAAAGTTTCTTATCGCTTAAGAACGCAGGCGGCATCCCGCCTTCCCGGATACCGCCCGTAGTCTGTCTAGATAATCTCAATCGGGGTCTTTGTCACGTTCTTCTTCTCATCAATCAAAAAGGCATTTAATACCGGATGCTCTCTGTCCTCCAAGGACAGGATCAGGTAATTCGCCCTGGAATCGTAGGCGAGGCGCTTATCCTCCTCCGACGGTCTTGACGGCGACTCCGGATGCGAGTGGAAGTTCCCGAGCATCTCTAAGTGCTTCGCTCTGGCATCCTTGACTGCTGCGAACTGCTCCTTTGGGTCCATGGAAAAATGTTCATTGCTCGCGTCAACATTCGTGAGCAGATATACTTCCTTCACATACTTTTTGTCTCCGTCAATGGTGCCTGCAATCAGACCGCATGCCTCATTCGGAAGTCCTGCAACGGCATGCGCCAGTATCTTCTCATAATCTTTCTTTTCCAGATATAACATTCTAATCTCCATTCCGCAGACGTTTTATGTCACGCCTTATCCGGGCACTCTGCCTGCTCGTAATCGATTAACTTCGTGATGGTCGGATGCTCGCCGCACACCGCACAGTCTACCACTTTCTTCGGCAGTTTTACCGTATAAAACTCCATCTTAAGTGCGTCAAACGTCAGCAGTCTTCCGGTCAGAAGATCTCCCACTCCAAGAAGATACTTGATCGCCTCCATCGCCTGTAAACTTCCGATCACACCGCCCATCGCGCCGATCACGCCCGCCTGCTTGCAGGTCGGCACGGCATCCTTTGGCGGCGGATTCTTAAATACACAGCGGTAGCACGGTCCCTCTCCCGGCACATACGTCATGAGCTGTCCCTTGAAGCGGATGATTCCCGCATGGGAAAACGGCTTTTTCGCCATAACGCACGCATCGTTAATTAAAAACTTTGCCGGGAAATTGTCCGTTCCGTCAATGATAAAATCATAATCCGCAATCAGTTCCATAATGTTTTCCGAGGTCACGAACTGGCGGTAGGTATTGACCGTAACGTCCGGATTGATCGCATTCATCGTCTCTTTTGCCGATTTTACCTTTGCCTTTCCCACATCCGGTGTTGTGTGGATGATCTGGCGTTGCAGGTTCGATAAATCCACCTCATCCGCGTCCACGATACCGATCGTGCCGACACCGGCTGCCGCAAGATACATTGCCGCCGGAGCGCCGAGTCCGCCTGCTCCGATGATGAGCACCTTGCCGTTCATGAGTTTCTTCTGTCCCTTAGGTCCTACTTCCTTTAAAATAATATGGCGGGAATACCGCTCCAACTGTTCATTCGTAAAAGCCATCGTCTCACCTGCCCTTTCTCTACCGGCTTCCGCCGCCCATGAAATATAAGAATTCCACCTCATCGCCGTCTTTTAACTTTGTCGTGGTAAAATCCTCTCTCTGCAAAAATTCCTCATTCACGGTGACGGTGACATACTCCGCATTCTCAATCTGCTCCTGTTCAATCAGTTCTGCTACGGTGATACCGTCTGTTACCTCTTTTTTCTTGCCTGCTACTGTGATATTCATGCTTTTTTCCTCCTTTTATACCAGCGTCTTTATGACTTCCTCCAACTGTGCCTTATTCTGCAGTCCCCGCAGACGGCTCTGCTCCTCTCCGTCCTTGAAAAATAAAACGGTCGGCGACGCCATGACACCGTAAGTTTCCGCCAGTTCTCCGTCAAAGTTGACATTGACCTTGACGACCTTTAAGCGTCCCTCGTAATCGTCCTCAAGATCTCCCAGAATCGGTGACATCTGCTTGCAGGGAATGCAGGAATCGGAATAGAACTCCACCAGCACCGGCACTCCGGCTTCCAATACCTCTGCCTGAAATGTATCTGTACTTACTCTCACTGCCATGTCCTGCCTCCTTACTCTTCCACCTTTTTTACAATCAGGTCGTAGGTGCCGTCTTCATTGTCGATCAGCTTTAAGATCTGATGTCCCTCTTCTTTGATGCTTCGCGGCACGTTCTGTACCGGCTCGCCGTCGTTCATGTGCACCGCAATGATCTGTCCTTCATCCAGTTCCTCGATCGCACATTTTGCCTTCACAAATGTGATCGGGCACACAACGTCCGTAATATCTACCGTATCGTCAATTTTGTAATCAGCCATGATATGCCTCCTCCATCACTTTCTTAAATTCGTCCCAGCCAACCCGGTCAAGCGTGAACTTAAAACGCTCTCCTGCATTTGCATGATCTGCAAAAAACTGGATTGCCGCATCCGTCACGCGGTAAAGCTGCTCTTCCGACTTAATCAGCGGAAGGAACGCATCTCCTTTGTTGATCGTATTGCCAAAAAGTCCGCCAAAGGATACCAGATAAGCGCTTTCTCCCTCCCAGGCATCTGTCGGGCAGGATTTCACGCAGCGTCCGCAGTAATTGCACTTGTCTGCATCCAGAACAATCTTTCCGTCCTTTTCCGAGATTGCACCTGTGCGGCATGCCTTTTCGCAGACACCGCAGTGGATACATTTATCTTCTACCCAGTTCACATCGAGTGCTCCCTTGATTCCAAGGTCGTTCTCCTCCGCCTTCAGACAGTTGTTCTGGCAGCCGGTCACACCGAACTTGAACTTGTGCGGCAGCTCTCTTCCGAAATAGCGCTCATCGAGTTCCTGCGCCACCTTTAACGTGTCAATATTGCCGCTGGGACAAACCTGATTGCCCTGGCATGCCGTCACGGTGCGGACTCTCGGTCCGCAGACACCCGGCTTACAGCCGCCCTTCGCAAGCTCTGCCTTGACCTCCTCAATATCTTCAAAACGGATGAACGGGATCTCCACGCCCTGTCTGGATGTCAGGTGTACATAGCCGTGTCCGTATTTCTCTGCCACCTCCGATACCTTACGGATATTTTCTGCGGTCAGATCACCTCCGACCACCTGCAGACGCAGAGAAAAATATCCCTTCTGCTTCTGGCGCATAAAGCCGCCCTTTTTGAGTGCTGCATAATCAATCTGTGCCATATGTACTGCTCCTTTCTATTCTTCTCTGCTGATTTCCAGCGCCTGTTTAAAGTCATCGATCAGATCTTCCACATCCTCAATGCCCACACTGATGCGGATCAGATCCGGATATACTCCCGCCTTGCGGTTCTCCTCCTCACTGCCGTGACAGAAGATCGTCGATTCCGGATGAAGCACCAGCGTCTTGCTGTCACCGATGTTCGATACTTTTAGCGGGTACTTCAGATGATCGATCACGGAAAATGCACGCTCCTTGCTTCCGACCCGGATCGTCACCATCGCCCCGTAACCGCCCGAAAACTGCTTCGTGGCAAGTGCATAGTCCGGTGCATCTGAAAGCCCAGGATAGCCCACCGCATCCACAAGCCCGGAAGAAACAAACCATTCCGCCAGTGTCTTTGCGTTGTAACAGGCACGCTCCATGCGAAGCCCCAGTGTCTCCAGGCCCACACTGTTTAAATACGCGGTAAACGGTGCGAGACACGCTCCGGTATCGCGGAACAGCGCATTCCGAAGCTTCGCCGTATATGCAAACGGTCCCATCTTCACATAAGGCGCCATATCTGGATAGCGCCCGGTATCCCATTTGAACCTGCCGCTGTCCGTAATCAGTCCGCTGATGGCATTGCCGCTTCCATTGATATACTTGGAAGAGGATTCCACCACGGCATCCGCGCCGAGCGCCAGCGGTCTGCACAGATACGGTGTTGCCACCGTATTATCCACGATGAAGAAAATTCCTCTCGCATGTGCGTACGCCGCTGCCGCTTTGATGTCTAACACATTTAACTTCGGATTGCCGATCGTCTCCGCAAAAAGTACCTTTGTCTTCTCTGTAACCACCGCATCCAGTGATGCCTCGCTCATATCCATCACATAGTGTGTCACAATCCCGTAGCTTTCCAGATCGGCAAACAGATCAATCGTTCCGCCATAAAGGGAAGCACTCGCCACGATCTCATCCCCGCACCGCACCACATTCATGACGGCATTGAAGATGGCAGCCATGCCGGAGGCTGTCGCCACGGTGGCGATTCCCTCCTCCAGCCCGGCAATCCGCTGCTCAAAATCCGCGATGGTCGGATTGTTGATTCTCGTATAGGCAAATCCCGGGGCAGTATTATGAAAAATCTTCTCCAGTTTCTCCGCAGAGTCATGTTCAAAAGCACTTGACTGATAGATCGGCGTCATCGTCGCCCCGGTCTTCGCGTCGCTTTTCTTATTCTGATGAAGTAAGGCGGTATTGAATCTCATCTTCTCTGCCATGCTCTTATCCTCTCTTCCTAGATCTCCCAGTAATTGCTGTGGAACAGCACCTCGCGGTAAGTTCCGAACCGTGTCCACCGGTTCCAGAATTCTGCCGACTCGGGATCTTTCTCATATGCATCAAGGAATGCTGCGAAATCTCCTGCTGACTTAACCTGTATCTCAAATCCGCGTCCGTTGACGACCGGCACACCGCTGTAATGGTACTCAGCGAGCGGAAGGATCTCCGTAATCTGCTCCTCCCTGACCTTCACTGCCACCTGATCACGCAGGATCACAATATCGAAATAGTCCGGATAGTGATAACTCTCGCCATTCACCGGAATCCGGTCTCCCACAGTATACTGCTTTGTTTGTGGCGTATGCTTTGCCACGGTGAATTTGTCGGTATTGTAGTAGAACTCCTCAAAAATGTCGCCGCGCGCCTTTAAGTTCTCATAGCAGAAGACCGGCTCCTCAATGCCGTCCCCCTCCTCAAAGCTTTCCACCACACCGCAGGCAGAAGTCATATTGCTCACGCGGTCGATTAAGATCAGCTCTCCAAGTGTCTTGTGATGGGAAAAAGCATCCAGCGTAATCTTCTCATCCAGCACGATCTCACAGCGTGCAATCTCATTCTTGTGTAATTCTTCTGCCGGCTGATGTTCCCCGGTATTCACGTCAATCCGGTAGTCAATCTTTGTCACGGTTCCGGTCGTAAGCTTCGTTCCAAGCTTGACAAAATAATCGCCGCCCGGCGTAAGCGCTGCATCGTCCATCCACAGAATCGTCGAGGTAAATCTGCGCGCCACCGAAAGGGAAGCCGCTTTTGCGAGCACACATCCTCTCGAGACATCCACCTCACGGTCAAGCTGGATTGTCACCGGCTGCCCGGCGGATGCGCTCTCACTCTCTGCTGCTGCCACCAGGATGCTCTTCACATGTGCGTTCTCATTGCTTGGCAGGGTGATGATCTCATCTCCCACCGCAATGCTGCCGGATTCGATCTGTCCCTGGAATCCGCGGAATGTATGGTTCGGGCGGCACACACGCTGCACCGGCATGTAAAAGCCTTCTTCCGGTCTGCTGTCCACATCTACATTTTCCAGATAGGTGAGAATCGGCTCTCCCTTATACCACGGAATCCGGTCGGATTTTGTCGTGACATTGTCTCCCTCCGTTGCGGATACCGGAATTACTTTTACATTTTCCAGTGCCAGTTCTTCGGAAAGCGCTTCAATCTGTGCCTCAATCTGTTTGAATTTCTCCTGGTCAAATCCGATCAAATCCATCTTATTGACCGCAAATACAAAGTAGCGGATACCCATCAGCGCGCAGATTCTTGCATGTCTTCTCGTCTGTACCAGCACGCCCTGCGTCGCATCGATTAATATAATCGCCAGATCCGCAAAAGATGCACCGACCGCCATATTTCTCGTGTACTCCTCATGTCCCGGGGTATCTGCTACGATAAAGCTCCGGTGGTCTGTCGTAAAATAGCGGTATGCCACATCGATCGTAATGCCCTGCTCACGCTCTGCCATCAGACCATCTAAGAGCAGCGAATAATCGATCGCGCCGTCTCTGCTTCCCACCTTGCTGTCAAGCTCTAATGCCTTTTCCTGATCCGCGTACAAAAGCTTCGCGTCGTAGAGGATATGTCCGATCAGGGTTGATTTGCCGTCGTCCACGCTTCCGCATGTGATAAATTTTAATAATCCCTTCATTTAGAAATATCCCTCCCTTTTTCTGCGCTCCATGCTTCCCTGCGCCTCGTTGTCTATGATACGGCTGGTACGCTCGGAAGATACCGCCGAAAGCGTCTCATCGATGATCTCATCCAATGTCTCTGCATCCGATTCCACGCCGCCGGTCAGCGGATAGCAGCCTAAGGTACGGAAACGGACCTTTTTCATCACCGGCTCCTCACCTTCGCGGAACTTAAACCGGTCGTCATCCACCATGATGATGTTGCCGTCACGGTAGACTACCGGCCGCTCTTTTGCAAAATAAAGAGGCACGATCTCGATGTTCTCACGCTTGATGTACTGCCAGATGTCCTTCTCCGTCCAGTTGGAAATCGGGAAGACACGGATGCTCTCTCCCTTGTTGATCTTCGTATTGTAAAGCTTCCACATCTCCGGCCGCTGGTTCTTTGGGTCCCATGCCTGTGCCTCGTTGCGGAAAGAGAAGATACGCTCCTTGGCTCTGGATTTTTCCTCATCTCTTCTGCCACCGCCAAATGCTGCAGTGAATCCATATTTTTTCAAGCCCTGCTTTAACGCCTGCGTCTTCATGATGTCCGTATATGCCGAACCGTGGTCAAACGGGTTGATTCCCTGCTTCACGCCGTCCTCGTTCGTGTAAACTAACATCTCTATGCCGTTTTCCTTTGCAATCCGGTCACGGAACTCAATCATCTCGTGGAATTTCCATGTCGTATCAATATGCATGAACGGAAATGGCGGCTTCTCCGGATAAAAAGCTTTCATTGCCAGATGCAGCATAACCGAACTGTCCTTTCCGATGGAATAGAGCATGACCGGCTTCTCGCATTCTGCAGCTACCTCGCGGATGATGTAGATTGCCTCTGCCTCCAGCGCATCCAAATGTGATAATTCACTCATATTTTCTCTCCTCTCTGCCACTAATATTTGTTTGCATCCTTCTGATTGATCACAATGGTCTGCGTCTCCCCCGAAGGTGCCGTAATCTTCCAATATCTGAAATCGCCGTCTTTTCTGGTCGTAAGACGGCTTCCTCTTCCTCCCATGTCTGCACCGAGGAAGAAAGAGATTGCCTCCCTGCCACACTCCTTGACACAGGAGGTACAGCCCCAGCAGTCTTTTGGATGGCGGATATACGCCTTTCCGCTCTCATCGATCCGGATGAGGTTGCCCGGACATACCTCCACGCACCGCCTGCAGCCCACACATGATTTCTGACTGATGAATATGCTCATTGTCCATCCCTCCGCTTTTCTTCTCTACGAAACCAGTCCCGCATCATCCAGCTCACGGAAACGGATCTCTACCTTGCCGTTGTGGTACACTGAGTTTACATAACGCAGCCACTCTTCGCTCGTGTCCGGATAATCGGTGTTTTCCGCGAACGCATGCCAGCGCGTCTCCTTGCGCGCACCCAGATGTGCGATCACGACTCTGCACACGAGCAGGCGCTCCTTCAATTCGTAAATATGAAGCAGATCGTCCATATCCGCCGCGTGCAGTTTTTCTGCCATGCCTTGAAGCATTAAAATCTTGTCATCCGCAATGTGGAGCTGTTTTTCATTGTAGCGGTAATTCGTGCTGATGCCGCCGGCGTAATTGTCCATCACTTTCTGCATCGCTTCCTCGAGCTGTTCTGCATCAAACATGCCATTTGCGTTTGCATCTGCAAGATGTGATTCATATTCCCGGATTTTTTTCTCCGTCTCAATGACAATCCGCTCTTCCCGTAGGCGTCTCCGTTTTTCTTCTGCCCTCCGCTCCGATGTGGCTTTCTGCCGTTCTGCCAGATCAGAAAGAATCGTCTTTGCTGCGATCTCTCCCTCCACCAGTGCTCCTGTAACATACTTCTGCGGGCATCCTCCCGCCACATCGCCGCCTGCATACAGACCGGGGAGTGTGGTTCTCCGTGCGGTGTCGATCCAGTAGCCGCTCGCCGTGTGACCGCCCACAATGTAAGGCTCGGTTCCCTCGATCTCCACATCCTGTTCGTGTGGCAGCTTTCCGCTTTCCATCCATTTTAAGGTCTGGCTCGGTGCCATATTCAGATAAGCTTTGATGAGATCCTCACTCTGGTCTGCCGTAATTCCCTCCGTATGTAAATAGCAGGGACCTCTGCCCGCCAGGTTCTCCGCCGAAGTGCCGTAGACACGCTCGAAAGTCGTCAATCCGTATTTTGTCTCGTAGACCTCTCCCTTCGCGTTCACCTGCTTCGCGCCAACCCCCTGCGCGATCGTCCCGGTCGGTGCGATCGTATCCTTGCACCTTAGCGCAATAAAACGCATCTCAAAGGTGGTCATCTCTGCCCCGGCACGGATTCCCATCGCATAGCCGGCTCCTGTGTTAAACGGCGGATACCACATCTTATGTCTGGAAAATCCCGGATTGTTCGGGCGGTACAGCCCTGCTGCCCCTCCGGTCGCGCACAGCACCGCCGCTGCGGAAAATACATAGGCAGCCGGTTCATTTACAGAAAATCCGACGGCTCCCTCTACCCGTCCGTCCACCAGCAGGTAGTCTGTCATATTTACATGGTTGTATACCGTGATATTTTTCTGACGCAGCACTGCCTCCGCCAGCAGCGGCTTGATGTTCTCTCCGTTGATCTTGATATTTCTTTTTCCACGCGCCACATAGGCACCGTTTTCGTCTTTTAGAATCACAAGTCCAAGCTGTTCGAGCTTTGCCGTGACCTCATTCAATCCTTCCGACATTGTGCGAAGCAGATCTTCTCTCGCAATTCCCGCCGCGTCATGCATCGCATAGTCTACATAATCCTGCACCGTCTGTCCCGGATTGATGTAAGCGTTTAAGGCATTGACTCCGGCTGCCAGACAGCCGCTTCTTATGATATTCGCTTTCTCGGCGATCACCACCTTCGTGCCGGGGCTTTGTTCTGCGATCGTAAGCGCCGCATAGCATCCGGTCGTGCCGCCGCCGATGATTAACACATCGGTATCGATTCTCTCTGTTTTCATCTTCTCGCTCATTTCCTTTCCATCTCCGGGAACATCAGATATAGAACAGATTCTCTGCATCGATGTTCGCATTGTCGACACCCGAGACCTCACCGTTTCCGTCAAACACATATGCACGGTAGATAAAGACGTCCACTTCTTCTCCCTCGGTAATCTTTGCTTCCTCAAGCCTGCGGTTCGCGGCAAGCAGCACGCCGTGTACCCGGACAGCCAGCTCGACTTCTCTTCCACGGAACAGCACCCGCTCTACCGTGCCGGACTCCACAGATGCCGGGTAGCGGCTGCGCTCCGACTTTTTCGTGACGCTGACATTTTCCGGGCGGATGACTGCATGGTAATTTTTGTCCAGCTGCTCATATCCCTTGAACTCGCTGATATTGTCAATGCGCGTCGGGCTTCCCATGAATTCTGCCACAAACGGTGTCTTCGGCTCACTGTAGATGTCTCTCGGACTTCCGATCTGCTCGATGCGCCCGCGGTTCGTAATGATGATCTCGTCTGCCACCTCGATCGCCTCATCCTGATCGTGTGTAACGAAAATGCTGGTGATTCCGACCCGTGTAATCATCTCCCGAAGCCAGGTGCGAAGCTCCTGCCGCACTTTCGCGTCGATCGCCGCAAACGGCTCATCGAGAAGCAGAAGCTCCGGATTCGGTGCCAGCGCTCTCGCAAATGCCACACGCTGCCTTTGTCCGCCGGAAAGCTGGTTCGGATAGCGGCGCTCCAGTCCTTTTAAATCGACCAGTTCCAGAAGCTCCTCCACACGCTTTTTGATGTCTGCCTTGTTCCACTTATTGACCGTAAGCCCGAATGCGATATTGTCGTACACTGTCATATAGCGGAACAGCGCATAATTCTGAAACACAAAGCCGATCCCACGCTTGCTCGCCGGCACATCATTTACCACCTTGCCGTCAATCACAATCTCGCCATCGTCCGCACACTCCAGCCCGGCAATCATGCGCAGGATCGTTGTCTTGCCGCTTCCGCTCGGTCCGAGAAGACCGATCAGCTTCCCCTTTTCAATGCCAAAACAGATATCATCCGATGCTTTATAATTTTTGAATGTCTTATTGATGTGCCGTAACTCCACATAATTTTTCGCTTCCTCTGCCATGCCAACCTCCATTTATTCACACACTGCTACCGATGTACCTGTTCTCCGCTTTTTGCTCCCTTATATTCGAGCACACTCCGCAGTACCAGAATCACTACCGCCATCAATACCAGAATCGCAGACACCGCAAATGCTCCGGTAAAATCATATCCCTGATACAGCAGTTCGATGTAGAGCGGCATCGTGTTTGTCTTGCCCCGCAGATGTCCGGATAACACGGACACAGCCCCGAACTCGCCCATCGCCCGCGCCGTACAGAGTACGATTCCATATAACAGTGCCCATTTGATATGGGGAAGTGTGATCTTCCGGAAAATATGGAACCCTCCGGCTCCCATCAGAGCCGCCGCTTCCTCCTCATCCGTTCCCTGCGCATTCAGTACAGGAATAATCTCTCTTGAGATAAACGGAAATGTCACAAAAATCGTTGCCAGCACGATCCCTGGTACGGCAAAGATGATCTTAATTCCCGCCGCCTTCAGGTACGGATATAAAAAGCTCTGCCTGCCGAACGTCAGCACATAGATCAGCCCAGCGATGATCGGGGAAACCGTGAGTGGCAGATCAATGAGCGTTGACACCACTTTTTTCCCCCGGAACGTAAATCGTGTGATGCACCAGGAGGCAAAGATTCCAAAGACTGTGTTCACGGCCACCGCAATCACCGTCACCTCAAGTGTCAGCCCGATCGCCTTTAAGGCGTATGGATCTGTCACTGCTTCCAGGAAGACTCCGATTCCCTCTCCGAATGCCGTGCACATGACATACACAAGCGGAAGAATCAGCATCACCGCAAGAAACACCACGCTTACCCCAATCAATATCCACTTTACCGGTCCCGAATTTTTCCTGATTTCCATATTCCGTCTCCTATGCAAACTATGTATTTATGCAATTCCACTTGTAATCTTTGCTGTGTGGCTCTGAATGGCTGCGTTCAAAAACAGGATCACAAATGCAGTAAATAACATCACAAGCGCGATGGACGTTGCTCCCGCGTAGTCAAATTCCTGCAGCTTTGACATGATCATTAACGGTGCGATCTCCGTCTCATACGGCGTGTTGCCTGCAATGAACACCACGCTTCCGTATTCGCCAAGTCCTCTGGCAAAGGACATCGTAAAGCCTGCTAAAAGTGCCGGGGCAATCTCCGGTAAAATCACCCGGAACACGGTCTGTCTGGTATTGGCTCCGAGCATATGTGCCGCCTCCTCATACTGGAGATCGATCTTCTCAAGAACCGGCTGTACCGACCGCACCACGAACGGAATTCCGATGAAAATAAGTGCCACGGTAATTCCCAGTTTGGTGTAAGCAATCTCAATTCCGAATGTTTGATAGAAAAAGGCTCCCACCCATCCGTTTGTCGTTGTCAGATGTGTCAGCGCAATACCTGCCACCGCAGTCGGAAGTGCAAACGGAAGTTCTATGATGCCGTTCATGATGCGCTTCCCCGGAAATTCATACCGGACCAGTACCCAGGCTAAGATCACACCCATAACCGCGTCCACTAACGCTGCAAAAAATGCGGTCTGGAAGCTGACCAGATAGCTGGATACCACACGTCGGTTCGTGATCGTCGCCACAAATTCCGGAAATGACATCTGCGCCGAAAAAATGATCAGGGAACAGAGTGGAATCACGACGATCAGCCCTAACATCGTTATGGTGATTCCAAAAGACAGTCCGAATCCCGGAATCACACGTTCTGTTTTCTGTTTTTTCCCTCTCATGCGGCGCTCCTCCTGTTATCTTACTTTTCCTATCACTTTTATATGAAATATACTCTACTCCTACTTAACCACCCTGTCAAGTATGTTTTGGTAATTTTTAGTAATAAAGTGGTAAAGAGAAAAAGGCATTCAAAAAGCCGTGTACGCATGTTCCTGCGTACACGGCTTTTCATCAACGCAAATATTTCCGTTTTTGCGGACATCACCCTTCACAATCCCGCACCATCATCAGCGTATATCCAAGTAAATTTTGTCCTCTCCATTGTTTTGGATTCAATCTTCTCGGATCGCTCATAGACAAACCAATCCCCCAAATACAGTCTTTTACGGCACATTCCACTAGCAGAGAGTTTCCCGTCTCCTTTAATTTCTTATTCAGCAAATCATTCTGCAAAAATTTTGCCTGCAGTCCTTCGTATACAATCAGTTGTCGCACTCCGCTCCAAAGCTGATCGTCATAGTTTGACACAAGTCTCCCCATATTCTTCACTTGCGCAGCATCTTCCGTTCTAAGAATCTGCTCTGCTATCGTATGATCTCCAAAGCAAACTGCCTTTTTATACATCATAAACTGTTCCATAGAAGAAAATTTGATATGACCCACCTCAAACTGCGACAAGTACCAGTTGCTCAAAAATCCATTTTCTTCATCCGGATTATGAAAACAGATAACCTCCATTACACTTTTCCCACTTTCTGCACTGCCAGATCTAAATCCAGATCGTGAAGTCCAAAATATGCCTTTTCCAAAAAATGAACAGGAATTTTTTCAATAACCTTTGTACTTGGCACATTATAATACCATTGATAATAGGCATAAAATTCTCCAATCCAGTCTGGAGCAAACCCTTCCAACGCCTTTCCAGGTTTCAGTAAGTAATGTTCTGTACTTGAGAAATAATCCCACAATTCTTTAGCATCCATTGTATTGACATATGCCTTTGCTTCATCAATACTCTTCCTCGTCTTACTCGTCATATAGGTATTGATAAAATCTACCGTATCTTTATCTGGAAATGACTGCGCAACAAGATCAAATAATTTTCCCTGATTTTCCACTACATCCCTTAAATATGCATCTGAATATGCCCGCATCGTTATCACCTCTCAAACAAAGTACTGAACACTTTTGTTACTTTATTGGCATCTGAATCCACCAGTTTACGCATAAGCTCCCGTGACGCAATATCCCGCTGGTTATATTTTTCATTAAACTCTGAATACTCAACCTTGACCAAGTCTTCCTTGCATTCCGCCAGTTTTGAATACGCACGTTCGGATTTGATACAATATTGGATTCCCAATCCTCCCAGCGAAAGCAGTTCTTCCAGAATATCTACATCAATATTATCTCTTACAAACTCCCGTGCAATATAAAAATAAGATGCATTTGCTCTCCAGCCTTTAATCACATCAAATTCATCGGTATCTATGCCATACTTTTCAATAAACTTTGCTGCCAACATCCTATATCGCTTAGAATCTGCCGCATCACGGTGTTTCATAAGTTCCGCCAACCAAGCTAAAACACTCATTTTCTGAAAATCAAGTATCTTTAATCCGTCACAATCCAATTCGTATTTATGCACCCACCCATTCCTGTCATCTGGTCTACATACGGCCCATTCCTTAGCAAGTTCCATGTTTTCCGTCAAATAAAAACCTCGTCCATAATCATGCTTCTCGTTGCCGTGACCATACGTTGGTATCACCAGTCTGTCAGGTGTACCATGATATAAAATAATTTTATCCATAATAGCTTCCTCACATTCATCTACCTTTGTTATTCACTCGCAAGCACCCATCAATCCAGCACGGTCTTCCAGCTGCTGCTCTCATACGCTGCAAAACACATTCCGATCTGCTCCGCCGTCACTTTTTCCTCCGCAAGCGGAGCCGGAAGGTCATCCTTTGCAAAATACGCGGTCTCCGTCGTCTCGCTGTTTTCCCGGAAGCTTCCACCAGTGACGCTGCACTGCACAAATATTTTTATCACGCCGTAGGTAAGTCCTGTCTGTGCTATACTCTGCACACGCATTGCAAGCTCCATCCATTGATCCATGTTATCGCTCCTGTATTTCCTTTCCGCTGAGATGCTCGATCGTAAGTTCATACACGCTCACTGCTTTTCCCGAACGCTCCATCTCCTCCTCAATGGAAGCTTCATCCGGATAATATTTTGCTGCGATCTGCCGCACCAGCTCCATTGTAAGATCTTTGTCATCCAGAATCCTGCATCTTCCAAACACCACGGCACTCTGCACGAACGGCGCCCACGTCTCCTCTTTTACCGTCTCATTTCCGTAAACGGTAAAGCAGACTTTGTCGTCGTTCCTAAGTGCGTCCGCCTTGTGTCCCACTGCCGCACCGTGGAAATAGATCTTGCCGGTGCTTTCCTTGTAGTAAAAGTTCACCGGTACGGCGTAGGGATATCCGTCATCGCCGTTTACCGCAAATACGCCGCGGCGCTCGCTGCGCAGCAGCTGTTTTGCCGCCTCGATACTGATTTCTTTCTTCTTTCTTCTGATCGGTCGAAACATGATTGCCTCCTTTTTCTCGTCTCTCTTCTAAAAAGTCAATGTCTGCCGGATGCTGTATCCGTCCTTCTTAAAATCCGAAAACAGCGCTTCATTCTTTATTATTTTTCTCAAGACCGATGAATTTTTCACCGCCCTCCCACAGATAATCGATACCATCTTTTCATGTAGGCATCCTTTAATAATTCGTTATCTGCATTCACTAATTTCACAAACAGACCTGTCAGTCCGTCATATTTGTGAAAATCACCAACATCATATAGTTTCCATTGAAGCTGTTGTAAGGTCCAATTACTTTTTATTGCATTGTGAAGCATTGAAGTTGTTGCCCAGTTCTCTTTAGAATCACACCCGCCCAATGCAACCGGATATATATGATCTAATGTCGGTACTAATTCCCAATACGCATTATGGCACTCTTCCATTTTCCAATGTGCATGATACGGAAATATCTCAGGCATATAGTATGACAGTGCCTTCAATATCCCCGGATTTACAAGTTTCTGACCGCTGTATCTGTCAATAAAGCCATCCCGAATAAACTGCTCCATTTTTTCTTTATCCGTATAATTTCGGCTTTGTGACGTCAGCTGATGGAATGGGTATTCCGTTTTTATTACATTTTGTGCCTCTGGAATGTTGCGTTGCAAAATCCTTGTGGCAGCAAATTCAATCGCGTCTATTTTTTCCATAGTGCTTCCTCACAAAAAGCAGTTTCTTTTGCACCCTTTTTAGGCTGTTAATATAATATCACAGAATCATTTTGCCACAGAATTTTCCGTTTAACAATTCGTATTTAGCAATTCCACGCACTTTTTCACAGAATATAGAAACCGGGCAGCATATCTCAACTGCCCGGTTTCTATATTATCATCTTATTTTTGCGCTGCTTTTTGCGCTGTTTTCTGCGCATCTGAAGTTCCGCAGGAACTTCTAATATGAACTCGTCAGAGTTCATTATATCATCTTTTTTATGCTTTGTTACTGCTCATAAATCGCGTCAAACACTCCGCCGTCCGCGAAATGCTTCCCCGACGCCTCACTCCATCCACCAAAATGTGCAATATCCGTGAGCGTAATATCATCCACGATCCATTTTCCGTCTGCCGGAAGTTCTGTGATGACACGCTCCCCAGCCGTACTTACATAATCTGCATAGACCTCCTGATCCAACGGCCGGTAGAAATTCTCCGCCTCAAGCTTCTGTGCCTCTGTGGAATATAGATACTCTAAATACTCTGTAGCAACCTCCCTTGTGCCCCGGTCATCGACGACCTCGTCCACGAGTGCCACGGTCGGCTGGCAGAGAATCGAAACGGATGGAACCACAATTTCATACTCGCCCGGGTGCTCCTCCAGCGATAAGAACGCCTCATTCTCCCAGGCGATCAAGACGTCTCCCTGTCCGTTCTCAGCAAACGTGGTCGTCGCGCCGCGCGCCCCCGAATCCAGCACCAGCACATTGTGATAAAGCGTTTTCATATTCTCGGTAATCTCTTCCTCACTCTGCCCCTGACTCTCAAAATAGTACCATGCCGCCAGATAATTCCAGCGCGCACCGCCGGACGTCCTCGGGTTCGGGGTGATGACGCCCACGTCCTCCCGGAGCAGATCATCCCAGTCCTCAATGGACTTTGGATTGCCTTTCCGCACCAGAAAAACAATCGTTGAGGTGTACGGAGAACTCTCCTGTTCAAACTCATCTGCAAAGCCGTCCTCGATCAGTCCCGCATCTGCGACTACCTGCACATCCCCCTCCAGTGCCAGCGTGACCACATCTGCTTCCAGACCGTTTGCAACCTCAAGTGCCTGCTTGCCGGAGCCGCCATGTGACTGGATGACCGACACATCCTGTCCGGTCTGCTCCTTCCAGTGATCCGCAAACAGCGCATTGTACGCCTTGTACAGCTCTCTGGTCGGATCGTACGAAACATTCGTAATCTCCACTTCCTTTGCATCCGCAGTATCTGCTGCCGTCTGCCCGCAGCCGCCCAGGATTCCCACTGCAAGGGATACTGTGAGAAATGCTGCCATGACTTTTCTGCCGTTCCTGTTCGTTTTCTTCATACACTACCTCTTTTCCTTATAGAGAAAGAAGGCTCAAAGACGCAGTTCCCTGTGCTTTGAACCTTCCGTTATACGGTCAGTTCTTACTTTGTCTCGCCGCCCTCTACCACAAGCGTATCCTCGTAGTCACTGCCGTAGGTGTCAGCCAGTGTTGCCTCGTAATCTGCGTGGAAGAAATTCTCCTCGCCGAGTGCCTTGATCTCCTCATTGATCCAGTCTAATACGGTCGTGTTGCCCTTGCTGACTGCCGGCGCAATTGTATCTGTGCTTCCAAGCTCCGGTATACCTACGGTATAGCCCGGGTTCTGGAGTGCAAATGCAATGACCTCTGTGTTGTCATTTGCCCATGCAACACCGCTTCCGTTCTCAAGCGCTGTCTTTGCTGCCGCATAGGAATCATATTTCTGTAAGGTCAGATCCGGATAGTTCTCAGTCAGGTAGGTCTCTGCTGTTGTACCGGAAATCACGATCACCGGATCATCCGCTGTCAGATCATCCAGACTCTCAACCACTGCAGAATCCGGAGAAATCACACCGAGGGATACGTTCATGTACGGGAGTGCAAAATCAACTTCCTCCGCGCGCTCCGGTGTCACGGTAAAGTTAGCCAGAATGACATCTACTTTTCCGGTCTGTAAATACTCAATACGGCTTGCAGCCTCGGTGGAAACGAAGTTCACATCCACGCCGAGATCCTCTGCCAGACGGTTTGCAAAGTAGACATCATATCCCTGATACTCTCCGTTCTCATCCACATAGCCAAATGGATTCTTGTCGGAAAATACACCGATGTTGATTGTGCCGCTCTCCTTGATCTCGTCTAAGGTGCGGTATACCACATCTGCGGATGCATCGCCTGCGGTTGCCTGTGTATCTGCGGTAACTCCTGTCTGCGCATCACTGCTGCTCTCCGCTGCATCTGTATTGCCACAGCCTGCCAGCATTGCTCCAGTTAATGTCAGTGCTGTAAACAGTGCCAGTCTCTTCGTTAATCTTTCTTTTTTCATAATATTGTCCTCTCTTTCTATTCCAAACTTCCATCGAAGCTTCAGAATCAACCTTTTGTGCCGCTCTCTAGTCGCGGACTGCCTCAAATTCAAATGTGTGCAGAAACTTTTTCGCACGCTCTGTCGTCGGATGGGTAAAAAATTCATCCGGCTTTCCTTCTTCCACAATCTCTCCCTGGTCAATAAAGACCACACGGTCTGCAACCGCCCTTGCAAAGGACATCTCGTGTGTGACGATCACCATAGTGCTTCCTGCCTTAGCAAGCTCTAACATCGTATCCAGTACCTCGCGCACCATCTCCGGATCAAGCGCTGCGGTCACCTCATCGAACAGCATAATCTCGGGGTGCATCATCAGTGCACGCACGATCGCAACACGCTGCTTCTGACCGCCGGAAAGCTGTCTCGGAAAACTGTCACACTTGTCGAGAAGCCCTACTTTTTCCAGAAGCTGTTTTGCCTCGGAAACGGCATCCTCCCTGCTTCTCTTCTGCACCTTAAGCGGCGCCAGGATCACATTTTCCAGGATCGTCTTGTGTGGAAAAAACTCGTAGCTCTGAAATACCATCCCGACCTTCTGGCGGATCCCGGCGATATTCTTCGCCTTTCCGTCGATGGTCTCGCCTCGGAGTGTAATGCTTCCCTCCTGTATCGGCTCTAAGGCGTTGATACATCGAAGCAGTGTGCTCTTACCGCATCCGGATGGTCCGATGATAACCACAACCTCTCCTTTGTGGATGGTCAGGCTTAGATCCTTTAAGATCTCATTTCCCTCGTAGGACTTTTTGATATGTTCAATTTTTAACAATTCTTCTGCTTCTGCCTTCATATCAGTTACTCCATTTCTTTTCCAGATGTCCCGCCAGCATACTGATCGGCCAGCATGCCAGGAAATACAGTACAAACACGGTTCCGTACAGTCCGAACGCCGCATTCGGCGATGCCATACGGTTTGCCTCGATGATCTGCTGTGTCACCTTTAACACCTCCACCACACCGATCATCATCACAAGGCTTGTCGTCTTAATCATACGGGTGACCAGGTTGATCGACAGCGGGATCAGACGCCGCAGGGTCTGCGGGATAATAATGTAAAAATAAATCTGACTTCTCGTCATTCCAAGCGCTGCACCACTCTCATACTGGTGCTTCGGGATACTGATTAACGCGCCGCGCACCAGATCTCCCATCTCTGCGGTTCCCCAGAATGTAAATACGATTACCGATGCAAACTCCGCCGATAAATTCCAGCCAAACATCCGCGTCGTTCCGAAAAACACGAGAAACAACAGTACCATCTGCGGCATGATGCGGACAATCTCCAGATACACTCTTGTCACTGCTTTTGTCACCGGATTCTTCCATGTCATGACGATGCCGAGCAGAATGCCGAGCGGAATACTGATGACCACGGAGATCAGGCTGATCTTAAGCGCCACCCACAGACCGCCCAGAAGCCTTATCATGTTCTTGCCCTTAAACAGGACACTAATTCCCAAATCCGGCATAGCGCAGCCTCCTCTCTAACAACGTTCCAAGGATGGATACCGGAAGTAAAATAATCAGATAAAATACCACCAGTAAGAACAGGCACTCCGCTGTCTTATAGTAAAGCCCGATCAGGTCTTTTGCTGTAAACATCAGATCCATCAGACTGATTGCTGAAAACACACTCGTCTCTTTTAACAGGAAGATCACATTCGCCACAAATGCCGGTACGCTGATGGATACCGCCTGCGGCAGGATGACATAGAGCACTGCCTGCTTTTTCGTCATGCCAAGGCTTAACGCGCTCTCCATCTGGATCGGCTCGATCGCCTCGAGTCCGCTGCGGAACGCCTCCGCCATATAGCTTCCTCCCAAAAGTGCCAGACCCGCCACGCCGCAGACATCCGCGGAGATGGAAAGTCCCACCTTCGGCAGTCCGAAATAGATAAAAAAGAGCTGCACCAGAAGCGGTGTGTTGCGGAACAATTCGATATATATTTTTACAATCTGTCTCGCCACCGGTATCTTATAATGTACAATCAGCGCACATATAAGACCAATGATGATTGAAAATGCAATTCCCATCCAGCCGATCCGAAGTGTCAGCCACATGGCTTTCTGATACAGCGGCAGATATTGCGAGATGACTTCCCAGTTCACATTTTCACATCCTATCTTATTTCTTATTATTCCTAGCTGTTTTATATGATATAAGAAATATACTCCTACTTTATATATATGTCAAGCAGGAAATTAAATAATTTCTTTTTGTTCTAAAAAAAGAAACAGAAGCATTCTGTGTCAGAGAATCCTTCTGTTTTGTTCTGTTACTCTCTTTCTATATTCTATGCAGTTTTAATATTATGCTTTCCGGATGCCGTCGTTCATGCTTCCCATCCGGTATCCGCCGAGATCGAGTGTCACATAGGTAAAACCGATCTCCTTGCATGCCGCATTGACCTTCTGGTAAAAATCGTCTGCAAACATTTTTGCAAAATCCTCCGTGCCGATCTCGATACGGGCAATCGTGTTCGTTCCGCTCTCGTGAATCCGCACGCGCACCTGATGAAATCCGGCATCCAGCAGAAGCTGCTCCGCGCGGTCCACCATGCCAAGGCGCTCCTCGGTGATCTCCTCCCCGTAGACAAAGCGGGAAGAAAGACATGCAAACGACTGCTTATTCCATGTCGGAAGCCCCAGCCCGTGGGAGAGTTCGCGGATCATGCTCTTGTTCATCCCCGCCTCGCGCAGCGGACTAAGCACGGAAAGCTCGGCAACCGCCATCAGTCCCGGGCGGTAATCGCCGTTGTCGTCCAGATTGGACGCCTCCGCCACGTAGGGGATGTCGTACTCCTTTGCAATATCCCAGATCTTTGTGAAAAGCTCCTTCTTGCAGAGGTAGCAGCGGTTGGTCGGATTATGGGAAAATCCCTCAATCTGCAATTCCTCCGACTCCACCACGATATGTTTTATGTGCTCCTTCTCACAGAATGCTTTTGCCTCTCTTAATTCTCTCTCCGGAAAGGAACAGGAGCGAGCCGTCACTGCGACCGCCCCATCTCCCAGCACGTCATGTGCCACTTTTAATAAGAATGTCGAATCCACACCGCCGGAAAATGCAACAACCATCTTCCCTTTTTCCCGGATCGACTGTTTTAATGCTTCCATTTGTTCCATCGTATTCTAAACCCGCTTTCTTCCATTTTAATTACACAAACGGATTGTAAAAACGGCTTCCGTTGCTGAAGGTAATCATCAGTGCCACCGCGGAAAATGCCGCCGTCACAATCAGCACCGCATAGTCTGCCGCCGCCAGCGGCTTTCCCATATACCAGGTGCGCTTCTTGTGCTTTCCGAACCCACGGAGCTCCATCGCATTGCTGACCACGTCGATGCGGTCCATGCTGGAGAATACCAGCGGGAAAATGATCGCCGCCACGTTCTTGATGCGGTCGCCGAGCTTCGCCTTGCCAGACATCTCAATTCCCCTCGCCTCCTGGGCGTGCTTGATTTTTGCAAAATCATCCTGCACATCCGGAATATACCGGAGCGCAATCGCCACGGAGTAACCGATCTTGTAGCTGACACCAACACGGTTTAAAGAAGCGGCCAGTTCGCTCGGATTCGTTGCCACGATAAACATGAACACCGCTGGAATGACCGTCAGGTATTTTACCATCACGTTGAACTCATAAAACAGCTGCTCTTTTGTCAGCGTGTAATGTCCAAACAGATGCACTATCGGCGTCTCCGTTCCGTAAATCTTCGTCCCCTGTCCCGGAGAAAAGAAGAAAATGGCGATGAGATTGATCACCAGAAAAAACATGATGAACTTGAATACCGTACCGACCTGCTTCCACTTCGTCTTCGACATGGCAAAAATAATCAGGCTGCACACAAGCATGACCAAGAGCACCCGCGTATCGTAGGAGATCATGCTGGTGATCGACCACAGGAGGAAAAACAAAAGCTTTGTCACCCCGCTCAGACGGTGAATCCATGTGTCTTTTTCTTCATATGATAATACGCGCGACATTATGCTTCCTCCTCTCTTTCCGCCGCTCTCATCTGCCGCTCGTAGCCGATAAAGCGCTCCACGAACTGTGTCGGCTCTGCAATGCCGCAGCGCACCGCCAGATCGTAGAGAGATGTTTTCTTCAAATAGGCACGATCCGCCACCGCGTCATCCGTGAGTACCGCCGCCGGAGCGGTATCTGCCAGAAGCCTGCCGTCAGCAATCACGACCGCGCGGTTCGTATACTCTAACATGAGATGCATGTCATGTGTGATCATGATGATCGTAATGCCGTACTCCTCATTCAGCTTCTTTAAAAACTCCATGATCTCCGTATAATGTCTGTAGTCCTGTCCCGCCGTCGGCTCGTCCAAAATCAGCACCTGCGGATGCAGCACGAGGATCGAAGCGATCGTCACGCGCTTCTTCTGACCGAAGCTTAACGCGGAGACCGGCCAGTTGCGGAACTGGTAGAGGCCGCAGATCTTTAAGGTTGCATAGACCCGCTCCTTAATCTCCTCCTCGGGCACGCCGCGCACCGCAAGTCCCAGCGCCACCTCATCATAGATCATCGGTTTGCTGATCATCTGATTCGGATTCTGCATGACAAGTCCGATCTTCTCGCCGCGCTCCTTGATCGACCAGTCTGCAATGTCCTCGCCGCCAAACAGAATCCGCCCCTGACCGGGCTTTAAAAAGCCGCAGATGAGATTCGAGAGCGTCGACTTTCCGGCACCGTTCTTGCCAACAATCGCCAGCATCTCGCCCTTTTGTACCTGCATATGGATGTCGGTTAGAATCGGCGTTCTTCCGTCATAGGAAAAAGCAAGATTCTCCACCGAGAGGATGACGTCATCCCCCGGTTTTTTCTCCGGCAGTGCAACCTTCTCGTTCCAGCGGCACAGCGCCTCCTTATAACCGGACAATTCCATCGTCTCCACATGCGCCGGATGCGTCTCGGGACGGATCTCGCATCCCGCATGCTTAAGCGCCGTGATGTAGAGT
>ERZ1034976.253-NODE-253-length-50663-cov-6.227849_pt1 | contig 50663 bp, 40 predicted proteins | sample MGYA00520623_ERZ1034976 | MGnify/ENA primary metagenome ERZ1034976 (study PRJEB33766, sample SAMN09781774) | gut metagenome | biome: gut microbiome | host: Homo sapiens | place: Madagascar | study: EMG produced TPA metagenomics assembly of the PRJNA485056 data set... | reverse complement strand
CATTGCAAGCAACGCTAAACACCCATTTTCAAAAATTATATAGATTTATCGACAGTCTGGAATGAGCCGTTTGCAAAAAAGCAAACGGCTCATTTTAGCTATATCAAAAAGGCTTTTTAACGTAATCCGTCTGAATTACCGATTTGGCTGTCAATGCACTAATTATATGATTTCTATTGACTTGAAAGCCAAAAAAGGTTATACTTAAATATATTGATAATAGAATCCGATAACTATAATTTGCAAAGGAGGGATAATGTGAATAATGCGGCGGAAAAGAACGCCCGTATACTTATTGTTGACGACTCTGAGATGAACCGTGATATGCTGAGCGATATGCTGAGCGATGATTATGATATTGTCGAAGCGGCTGACGGAGAAGAAGCGCTCAGCATCCTCAAAGAGCGGGTATATGATATAGATCTCGTTCTGCTTGATATAATAATGCCTGCTGTTGACGGATTCGGTGTGCTTGATGTTATGAAACGCTATCACTGGATAGATAACACTCCTGTAATTATGATCTCCTCCGAAACATCGCAGAGCTACATCCGCAAAGCGTTCGAACTCGGCGTTACCGACTATATTCTCAGACCGTTTGACAGCTTTATCATACACAAACGTGTTTCCAATACGCTTATGCTCTACCGCAAGCAGAAAAAGCTACTAAGTGCCCTTGAGGAGCAGGTTTACGAGAACGAAAAGAACAACAGTATGATGATAAACGTTCTTGCCCATATTGTCGAATTCAGAAACGGCGAGAGCGGAATGCACGTTCATCACATAAAACAGCTTACATCTATACTTCTGCAGAATCTTATCGAAAAGACGGACAAGTATCACCTTACAGAAAACGATATACTGCTTATCAGCACAGCATCATCCCTGCACGATATAGGAAAGATCTCGATAGACGACAAGATACTCAACAAGCCCGGAAGGCTGACGGCGGAAGAATTTGAGGTTATAAAAACTCACTCGGTCATCGGTGCGGAAATGCTTCAAGATCTGCATAACACGCACAACTATCCCCTTTTTGACAAAGCCTACGAGATATGTCGCTGGCACCACGAGAGATATGACGGAAAAGGCTATCCCGACGGGCTGAACGGTGAGGAGATACCTATCTCGGCGCAGGTCACTTCTCTTGCGGATGTATATGACGCACTGACAAGCAACCGATGCTATAAAAAGGCATTTTCGCACGAAAAAGCGATGGAAATGATACTCGACGGGCAATGCGGTGCTTTCAACCCCGTGCTTCTTCAGTGTCTTAAGGACTGTGAAAAGCAGATCCTTGCGGAGCTTTCGGACTCGATAGACACTACTCAGGACGACAAACTGCTCATCCGTGCGACTGAGGAGCTTGTAGAAAACAAAATCTCTTCGGAAAAAATCAATTTCTCCACTCACCTGCCTATTGCCGCAAGAGATCGCTGGAATTTCTTCTCTGACGGCTCGGGAGAAATACAGTTTGAGTATGACGCAATGCTTGATGTACTGCGATTGACCAAATATGGTGCTAAGGTACTGGGGCTTCAGGAGCTGACTATGCATCCAAAAGGTCTTAAGCAGGATTATCTCGGCGTACAGAATATACAGGATATACTGGACGCTATGCAAAGCGAGGCTTCTTTTGAAAAGCCTGTCGTAAAAATCAAGAAGCAGATCTCACTAAACGGTCCACGTCGCTGGTACGAAATAAGGATAAGGACGCTCTGGAGCAACGATGAAAAGCCGAAATATACAGGTATACTCGGCAGAATAATTGATATAAATGACAGCGAGCTTGCTATTGTTCGTCCCGAATACCGCATTTTAGAAAACGACGACGCAGAAATAAGGCAAACGATAAGCAAACTGACTCAGGTATTCGATGTGGTAAGACTGGTCGATATAACCGACAACGAGATCGTCAGAAGCGGCTGTAAGCCCGGCAACGAGGAAATGATAAACGCTTGCCGTGGGGATAAATGCTATGCGATATGGGGCAAGACACAGCGTTGCAAGAACTGCGTATCATCAAAGGCTTTTGAAAAGCGTGGGCAGGTCAGCAAGCTGGAATTTGCCGACGACAGCATATTCCAGATAATCTCAAAGTATGTTGAAATCAGCGGAAAACCGTATGTGCTTGAGATGATATATAAGGATAAGGACGGCGTTCTGCTCGGTGCTTACGGTAAAACCGATTTTATGGACAATATCGTAAACTATAACAGACAGCTGTATCACGATGCGCTGACAGGCGCTTACAACCGCCGTTATTACGAAGAACAGGCTAAGTCCATGCGTTATATTGACGCTGTGGCGATGCTTGACGCTAACAATTTCAAGGGCATAAACGATCATTACGGACACGCCGCAGGAGATTGCGTGCTGAAGGCGGTCTGTGAAAGCATAAAGGAATGTATAAGGAGCAGTGATATTCTTATAAGGCTTGGCGGCGATGAGTTTGTGCTTCTTATGGCTAATATTCCCGAAATTGTGTTTTATCAGAAAATTTCGGAGATAAAGCAAAGAATCTCGGAAATAAAGCTGCCTGATTACCCTGATATTAAATGTGCCGCCGCTATCGGCGGTGTGTACGGAATCCAACCGATAGAAAACGCATTGACAGAAGCGGACAGACTTATGTATTTAGATAAGAACGCTTCAAAGGAGGGAAAATGACTCTCGAAGAATGTTACAGGGCGCTTGGAGGAAGTTATTCGGAAGTTCTTGCAAGGCTGGTTGACGACAAGATGATAACAAAATATCTCAACAAGTTCACAGAGGACACATGCTACAGGGATATTTTTACCGCACTTGAAAACAATGATTATGAAACGGCTTTTCGTGCGGCACATACGCTTAAAGGTATCTGCCTTAATCTCGGTCTTGAAAATCTCTACAAAGCCGCATATAAGGTCACCGAGGCTCTGCGGCAGAAAACGGACGAAACCACTCCGGAAATGCTGGACGAGCTGAAATCAAGCTACAACAGCTCAATCCTCGCAATACAGCAGCTTTAATATGCGGTTTTTGCCGCATAACCGCACAAACCGGTAAGCCGATATATTCGCAGGGCTGTAAACGGCTCTGCGAATAATTATATCACGCAGAATTGCCGTAATGGATTTTAAAGGTCACAGGAGTGCCTTGCTGTGAATTTCTGCGTACTTTTATTGCCGTTCGTAGCTTTTCACTTGACGATAACCGTAAAAAACGGTATAATAATCTTATGCAAATAAATCAACCCGCCGGTTTTAAGAAAGGGACAAGCAATGACAGTTAGAGAAATGCAGGATGAAATCCTGAGAATAAAGAAAGAAAAAGACATCTGCATACTGGCTCACGCATATCAAAGACAGGATATACTGGATATAGCCGATTTTGTCGGTGATTCGTTTGCATTGAGTCAGATGGCGGCAAAAGCGCCTCAAAGCACTGTTCTTATGTGCGGAGTACGCTTTATGGCTGAAACGGTAAAGATACTTTCGCCTCAAAAGAAGGTTTTACTTTCAGACAGCAATGCAGGCTGTCCTATGGCTGAACAGATGGATAAGGACCTTATCCTGCAGCTTAAGGAGATGTACCCTGACTATAAGGTCGTGGCTTATATCAATACGACCTCGGAGCTTAAAACAGTATGTGATGTATGCGTGACCTCGTCAAGTGCTGTAAAGATAGTGAAAAAGCTGGACAGTGACAAGATACTTTTCATACCGGATTGCAACCTTGGCGATTATGTTCAGAAGCAATGCCCCGACAAGACATTCAAGCTGGTGAGCGGCGGCTGTCCTACCCATCTGCGTATGACCGTAAAGGACGTTGAAAAAGCAAAGGCACAGCACCCCGACGCACTTCTTCTTGTTCATCCCGAATGCGCTCCGGCGGTAACGGCTCTTGCAGACTATGCAGGCAGTACAACGGGCATAATGAGTTATGCAAAAAAAAGTGACGCAAAAGAATTTATCATCGGCACAGAAAACAGCATAGTGGAGCATCTCAGCTTTGATGAGCCGAACAAGAAATTCTATCCGCTGTCAAAGGACTGCGTCTGTCACAATATGCACCTTACAAATCTTGCCACTGTATACAACTGCGTATGCGGCAATGCAGGAGAAGAAATCGTGCTTGACGAAGAAATCAGGCTCGGCGCAAAGCGTTGCATAGACGAAATGTTAAGGCTCGGCGACTGATTTTTATCTCTTAATCAAAGCGTGAATTAAAATGCTTTGAAACCGCTGATTTCTTGACTTTTAAAGCGGTGTGAATTATAATAATAGAACAGGCAAAAGAAGGACTGTCTGCGGCGGCAGGCTTTCCTTCAGGACAAAATGTTTATAAAAAGCATAAACTGAAAGGAATACAACTTGAAATTCAGAAGAAAATTAGCGGCGGTATTAGCCGGAATAATTACGGTAACCGCCTTTTCGGGCTGTTCAATGCTCGGTAATCAGACAACCAACGCACTCGGCACTTACGACTTTACACAGATGGATCTGGTACAGCTCAACAAGCCGTCAGAGGGTCAGGACGTTGCAGTGATAGAAACAAATCTTGGCACGATAACTGCTGTTTTATACGCAGAATTTGCTCCCAAAACCGTGGCAAACTTCAAGAAGCGTGCCGAGGAGGGATTCTATGACGGGAAGCCGTTCTTTGCGTTACAGAAGGGTATTTACGCAATTACCGGTGCTTCAAACGATGAAGGTACCGAGGGCGTTACCGACGACGGCAAGTTCATTGAGAACGAATGCTCGGTCAACCTTTGGCCGTTCAAGGGCGCACTTTTAGGATACAGCTCACAGCAGGGCTACTCGGACAGCCGTTTCTTCTTCACGGGAGCGCTTGAGATAACCGAAGAAAACAAAAAAGAGCTGAGAGGCTATACAGACCAGGAAACAAGCGCACAGGTAATCCCCGATGAGCTTATAACAGCCTTTGAGAAAAGAGGCAGTGTTCCGGGCTTTGCCGGCACTTACACGGTTTTCGGACAGGTGATAAACGGCTTTGACACGCTCGACAAGATACTCTGGTCGGCTTCCGACAAGAGCACGATGAAGCCTCTTGAGGAAATCAAAATAGTAAAAGTTACGCTTGACTCCTACAAGGACGGAAAGTTCACCATAGAAGAACCTACTTCCGACAAATATCTTACTGCCGAAGAAATTGCAGAACTTCAAAACGAATCCAACGGTACAAGCGGCAGTAACAGCTCAACGGCAAGTTCTTCGGATTCATCATCAAACTAAAGCCTGCAGGCGAAAGGACCGATAAAAATGAGGTTTAAGTCTTTATGCAAAGCTGCAGCGGCGGTAACTCTCGCCGCAGCCATGATAACGGCAAGCGGCTGTAATAACGAGAAAAACGATAACACAGCAGAAATAACCGTAGGACCCGGCGATACCCTTGCCGAAATGACGATTCAGATAGGCGAGGAAACGGGAAAGATACGTTTCAAGCTCTTCCCTGAGGTTGCGCCCAAGGGTGTCGATAACTTTGTCAAGCTGGCTCAGAGCGGATATTATGACGGCAAGACAATCCACAGAGTAATCAAGGACTTTATGGTACAGGGCGGCTCGCTCAGGGGTAACGGCACAGGCGGAACAACAGCCGACAAGACCGAGATTCCCCGTGAAACGAACAACCGTATGAGAGCTTATTACGGTGCGCTGGGATATGCAGAAGGCAGTGACGGCATCAACAGCCAGTTCTTTATCGTGAACAACAAAACGCCGTTTGACATTGCAAAGACTGCTGCGAATATTTCCTCAGACCTTGAAGAATACAAGGACAGACTGAAGGAGGAGGACAAAAAGACTTATACCGATTATCTTTCAAAGCTCAACTCCGTTCCGGACGATGTAAAAGCTAAGTACCTTTCAAGCGGCGGTGCGTTCAGCATTGACGGTAACTATACGATATTCGGGCAGGCTATAGAAGGGCTTGATTTCCTTGACAAGATAAGTGCTGTCGAGGTTTCATCCGGCAATTCCATTGACGATGAAGCCGGCATCGCCTCTAAACCCGCAGTTTCGATAATAATCAAGAAGATCGAAATCGCCACAATCCCGACAATAACCGAAACAGAGGCTACCACCACTACAAGAAAGAGCATCCGCCCGTCAGCGACTACTCCCGCTCCGAGCGATACGACCACAGCGGAAACTCCCGCTCCCGACAATACAACAGCGGCAGAAACTACTGCTCAGTAAATGAAAACGGATAACACCCCTGCGTTGCAATTTAATGCAACGCAGGGGTGATTTTTGTGTAGGTTAATTGTGAACAAAAGTAAACCTTACGAGCTGTGTGGGGGTGGGGGAGGCAGATTTTAAAAGCGAACAGCTTTTAAATGTCGAATTATTTGAATTACTTGCCGTACTTCTCTCTCAGAATCTCCTCAATCCTGAATGCGACCTTATACACATCGCCGCAGCCCAGCGTGATTATCATATCGCCGCTTTCGGCGTTATCTGCAACATAGCGTGCCACTTCTTCAAAGGTGGGGAACCACTTGCAACCGGGAATCTTGGCCGCAAGGTCGGCAGAATAGACGTTGTATGTGTTCTTTTCACGGCTGCCCATTATCTCGGTAAGCACTACCCTGTCAGCTATTTCAAGTGCTGAGGCGAAATCATCCATGAGCGTGAAGGTTCTCGAATAGGTGAACGGCTGATGTACAGCCCATACACGCTTGAAATCCTGCATAGCCTTTGCCGTCTTTAATGTTGCGGCTACTTCGGCAGGGTGATGAGCGTAATCGTCAACAACGGTTATGCCTCCGATAGTCGCAAGACGTTCAAATCTTCTTCCGGCACCCCAGAATGTGCTGAGTCCTTTATTGATGTTTTCGGGGGTAACTCCCGTAGCAAGTGCGGCGGCACAGGCGGCTACCGCATTAAGCACGTTATGCGCACCGGGAACGTGTATTGATATACGTTCTATCTTACTGCCGTTTTCCATAAGGTCAAAGTCGGTCTGAAAATCGGATATACGCTTGATATTTTCCGGGTAATATCTGTTCTTGTCGGTCTTTCCGAATGTGATGATCTGCTTGTCAAAGCCCGATGCCTTAACCGCTCTCATCGTGTTTTCATCATCGCCGTTTACGACAAGAATGTCGGTCGTATTATCGCAGAACTTCGTGAATGACGCTCTGAGATTATCCATTGTCTTGAAGAAATCAAGATGGTCTGCATCAATGTTCAGTATTATAGAAATATTAGGGAACAGGTGCAGGAACGTATTTGAGAATTCGCACGCCTCGCATACCATAACATCGCTTGAGCCTGCCCTTCCGCTACCGCCTATAGCTTTCAGCTTTCCGCCGATAACGGTAGACAGGTCAACGTTCTGTGCAAGGTACATATGCGTCAGCATTGAAGATGTTGTTGTCTTGCCGTGTGTGCCTGATACGCATACAGCCTTATTGTACCAGCTTGTAACAAGTCCGAGCAGCTCACAGCGTTCTACGGTCTTTACACCGCTTGCTTTAGCGGCGATAAGCTCAGGATTATCGCTCATTATAGCCGCAGTGTATACTATAAGGTCAGCACCCTCTATATTTTCGGCTCTCTGCCCCATATATACGGGTATTCCCATATTGCGTACCGCTTTTAGCGTTTCTGTTTCGTTATTGTCAGAGCCTGTAAGATAAAAGCCCTTGCTGTGAAGTATCTGCGCCAGCGGATACATACCGCTTCCGCCTATGCCGATAAAATGAACGTGCTTTTTTCCTGTAAGGAAATCTTCCATTGTACTCCTGTCCTTTCAGTCAATAGAGTTAATTATATGCTGTCGCTCAGCCGAGTATCATCTTTGCTTTAAGTAAAGCGAGCTGTGTCTTTCCGTCCTCGATTTCGCCGTTCATAACCATTTCAACGGCTTTATCAAGCGGTATTTTCACGACCTCAAGAAATTCGTCATCGTCAAGGTTCTGCTTTCCGCCCTCAAGTCCTGTCGCAAGGTACATATGCGTTATCTCCTGACAGTAGGCGGGCGTAGGAATCATATATCCCATATATCTGAACTGCTTGCAGGTGCAGCCTGTTTCCTCCTGCAGTTCTCTCCTGCCGGCTTCTGCGTGATCTTCACCTGCGTTGAGTTTTCCTGCGGGAATTTCCATAAGTACCTTCTGGAACGGGTATCTGAACTGCCTTACAAACAGGACATCTCCCTCATCAGTAACGGGAACAACGCCCACACCGCCGCTGTGGCGGATAACATCACGGGATACTATCGCACCGTTTTCAAGCTCCGCCTTATCCGAGCATACGGTGAGAATCTTTCCCTCGTACTTTACTTCACTGTCGATCGTCTTTTCAAATAAATGCATATTGTCCTCTTTTCTGCGGTTTATTCTGCTATATCGTCATCGGATATATCCGCATTTTCATTGATTTCATCACTGCCGTTATCTTCCTTGGACAGTTCACTGCTTTCAAGCTGTTCGTCAACCGTTTTTTCTATCGTCCTGATATATGCGTTATGATTTATAACGGTATCAAGCTGTTGCTGTTCGTACAGATGAACATTGGGGTTCGGCTTATATCTGAATACCTTTTTCAGAACGAAGTAATATATAACGATAATAAATGCCGCTCCGACCGTGCAGACAACGCCTGCTTTAAGTCCGGGTGTGACATAATTGAATTCTATATTGCATTCGCCTGCAGGTACTTTTATTCCCATCACGCCACGGTTTACCTTTTCTATCTCGGCTTTCTCGCCGTTGATTGTTGCGCTCCAGCCGCTTTCCCACGGTACAGTGAACGTAACGAATCTGTCCTCCGTGAACGAGGAAGTAGCCTTAAAGCCGTTTGCCGTAGGTGTGAACGTATCTACAGCCGTCTTTGCAAGCTCCTGTGCGTCCTTTTCAAATGTATCATAGTTGAAATCGGAATATCTGTCAGGTTCAAGCTCGGGCAGAATATCGCCGTATTTTTCAATCTGTTCATCTGTCAGCACGACAGCACGGGCGAGCATATTGTCACGGTTACTCTTAGCAACCTTTTCGTACTCGTCATCTGAAATATAGAAGCTGTTCGAATAACCTATCGGGATATAAGCCTTGTTCTTGAATATAGTAAATCCGTCCTGCTCGTCAATCTTTTCAAAGTTCTTGAGATTTTCAAGCAATGTCTTTGTATCGCTGTACTCCAGCTTGTAGCTTTGAATAACGAGATATTTTGTGGAATTTACCGAGCGCATAGCGTAATATGATCCGTCGGGGTCGGTATTTACCGAACGGTTGAATCCCATTCCGCTGTAGTACTCAAATGCTGAGCCGGGAAGAATGCTGTGGAAGCTGCGGAAGCCGTACATTCCCCACAGCATATTTGCGTTATTGGTAACTCCGTAGGTTTCTACCCTGTAGAAGCTGTCATCGTCAAGCTCTATCGTAGCGTTTACAATATTGTTGTAATCGCCCACCTTCGGACCTATCGCTCTGCCGTATATCAGCGTGTAGTACGAGAAGCCAAGGCACGCAACCATAGTAAAGCAATAGGATTTTTGCAGGAATTTATTTGTTCTGAGCTTTGCCTTGTTTCTGACAAGAATATAGCACACTATAATTGCGGTTATTGCAAGAACAACCGAAATCCAGAACGGCAGCTTCTCATTAGGCATTTGGAAAAGCTCGGTCACCTTTGTTGTTGTCGTATCTCCTGTGCCTATATCGACTATGTCCTTCGATACCTCAGACGGAAGTATTCCGACCATAGATATAAGCACTACGGCAAATCCACACCACTTAAGGCCGTACTTCATATCTATCTCGCTGTTTTCAAGGGCATAAGCCGTCATAAAGCAAGCGACAAGTATCGGCATATAGAACCAGCGTGTGTAATAGTTGTTGTTGAAAAGCACGAAGCTGGAATTAAGAACGGGGATAAGCGCAAACAGAAGGCATATCGGCATAAGCCACTTCGCCCAGTGCTTTTTCTTGTACTTGATGAACGATATGACACCTGCCATAGAGAAAAGCGGAAGATATGCCGATACGCTTGCCCATCTTGCCGATGAATCGGGGAAGAAGTTCTGCCTTGCCGGAATATCCGCAGGGAAGAACAGGCTCTGGAAAATCAGTCCGTATCTCTGTGCGGGATTATGGAATACGAGATTCCATCCGTTTAAAGTATTGCTTGAACGGGGCGTATCTATACAGGTCAATATTGCAGGAACGAACATTGCGCCTGCAAGCGCAACGCCGATGACAGATTCAAACGCAAGCACAAGGAACGTTTTAACCGTGATCTTGAACTTGGGGTCGGTAAGCCTGCAAAGAAAATAAATCACAAGGAAAATACATTCTCCGATAAAGAAGAAGTAGTTTACAAATGCGTTGAGCGCAACAGTAAGCGCAAAGAACACTCTCCTCTTGTTGACTACGGTTTCTTCAAGGGCTATAAGCATAAGAGGGAATACAACCATAGCCTCGTGGAAGTGATTGAAGAACACATTATACATCGAGAAGCCTGAGAATGCGTACAGCAGTCCGCCGATAAGCGCCGACTGCGGCTTTCTTACAAATCTTCTGATATATGTGAACGCAAACAGCGAACAGCACGATATTTTAAGCACCAGCAATGGTGCCATAAGATATTTGGCAAATTCCGCCGGGAACGGCATACTCAGCCAGAAGAACGGGCTTCCGAGCGTATAGAACGAATATGAACCGATGAAGTTTGCACCGAGATCTGTCTGCCAGCTCCACATAAAGCTGCCGTTTTTGATTGCCTGATTGCAAAGTGTATAAAAAGGTATCTGCTGAGCGTTATAATCGCCGTAATAGATGAAATATCCGCCGTCTATGAGAACAAACGGCAAAAAGAGTATAACACCCATTATCATTGCCATAAAGAACGCTTTTCGGTAGTATAGCTTTTCAGATTTGTACATTCCGTGTTTCCTTCCGTGATGAAGAATATATCGGCTGTTTAATACAGCACAGCGCCGTATTTTTCAGCCATAGCCTCCAGCTTTTCAGGCTCTATAAGTGATTTTCTGTCTATTATTGCTCTGCCCTGATACAGCATAAGCGCCATCTTGAGCGAGATCTCGTCATCCGATAAAAACGCTACAGGCAGTGTAGCCATGTGCATATTCCTGCCGAAGTCGATAGCGTCATCCGGAGAGTTTATGCTTACTGTCAGGACATCATAGCTTTCGCCGCACATCTGTGCAATGTCGTCCTCCATATAAGGACCGCATTCCACCGCAGGCGAAAACTCCGTTGTTTCGGGGTCTAAGAAGAACATCTGGTTTTCGGTCGCCAGTGCGAGAGAGGTATCCTGCTTTTCAACGGGATTTATCTCGGATGCATCAAGAGATGCAAACATTTCACGCAGTGCGGCGATATGCTCTTTTCCTGTACCGCAGCAACCGCCTGCAATCTCAGCGCCGCTCAGAACCGACTTCTTTACGGCGAATGCGAATTCTTCGGGCGATATGCTCTGCCTTTCGCCGTCCTGTTCATATACGGCGCTCGGCTTTACTATAAGAGGAATTTTCGCATACGGAGCAATCTCGGAAATAATATCGGGGCAAAGATCTGACGAGGTACAGTTAAGACCGAATGCCGATATACCCATAGCCTGCAATACAAGCAAGGTGCATAACACATTTGTGCCTATTGCGGTTTCTCCGTCCTCGTCTACCTTCATTGTTGCTATTATCGGCTTGTTTTCCTTTTTGCAGGCAAGCACGGCGGCTCTCATATTCCACAGTGCAGGCACAGTTTCGATAACAAACATATCGCAGTAAGGCGACAAAGCCTTCACCTGCTGTCTGTAGACCGACATTATCTCGGTAAACGTGTAGTCGCCGTAAGGCTCTATGTAAAGTCCCGTTGACGACAGACAGCCTGCAATGAGCGCCTTTTCGTGAAAGCTGTCATAGGTTATCTTTGCGGCGGCGGCATTAAGCTGTTCTGTTTTGTCCTCAACACCGTATGCCTTCAGATTCTCACGGTTTGCACCGTGTGTTGCGGTGTAGAGTATCTGCGAGCCTGCGTCAATAAAGCCCTGCTGAAGCTGCGTAAGGGCTTCGGGATGCTCGCAGACAAACTGAGCCGTTGAAACGGTGTGGTCGTAGCCGTATTTTTCAAGTCCTGTGCCGGTACCGCCGTCAAGCAGTATCGGCAATCGTATAGGTATATCCTGACTGACGGGATTGCTGTCCATATTGATTCCTTTCTGAAGTTACATTTTTTCGGGTGCATCGACCTTAAGCAGATCGAGCAGATTCTTGAATACTGTCTTTGTGGCAACGCAAAGAGAAAGTCTTGACTGAAGGATATTCTCCTCCTCGCCCTTTATCTTGCAGTTGTCGTAGAACTTGTGGAAAAGCTGTGCAAGATCGCACAGATACTTTGTTATCTTTGAGGGATTATAGTCCTTTGCCGCTTCGTTTATGCAGTTCGGCAGAGCCGCAATATGACGTATAAGCGCAAGCTCTGCGGGGTGATTGAAGTTAAGCTCCGATACGGGAATGTTGCTGTAGCCTGTGCCTTCTTCTTCCATACGGCGCAGAATGCTGCATATTCTTGCGTGAGCGTACTGAACATAGAACACGGGGTTGTTTGAGCTTTCCTCAATGGCAAGCTCAAGGTCAAATTCAAGGTGAGTGTTGGGATCTCTTAAATTGAAGAAGAATCTTGCCGCATCTATCGGTACTTCGTCAAGAAGTGTCGAAAGCGTTATAGCCTTGCCTGAACGCTTTGACAGCTTTACCGTTTCACCGTTTCTGACCAGCATTACCATCTGCATTATAACAATATCAAGCTTGCTTGCGTCAACGCCGAGCGCTGTCAGGGCGGCTTTCATTCTTGCGATGTATCCGTGGTGGTCCGCACCGAGAATGTCTATCGCCTTGTCAAAGCCTCTTGTAACGAGCTTGTTGTAGTGATATGCAATATCGGGTACGAAGTAGGTAGGGATACCGTTTGCACGGACAAGAACTCTGTCCTGATCGTCACCGAAATCGGACGCCTTGAACCAGATTGCACCGTCCTTTTCGTATGTCTGACCCTTTTCGGTCAGCATATCAACAATCTGCTTTACCGCACCGCTCTTATGAAGCGAGCTTTCTCTGAACCAAGTATCGTATACGATACGGTATTTTGCAAGATCTTTCTCAAGTCCGTCTATGTTGAGCGGCAGAGCGTATTCTACCAGTGCGGACTTGCGGCTTTCCTCGTCTGCGTTTACAAACTTGTCGCCGTTTAGCTTATAGAAATTATATGCGTGTTCGATTATGTCAACACCCTTGTAAACGTCCTCGGGCATAGGGAAGTTTTCTTCATCTTCAAATATCTTGCGGCATACATCCTCGTCGCCGTATGATGCGATGACATCAGCCTTGTTGCCGTCAGCTATCTGCATATATCTTATGGACAGCGATTTGCCGAACTTTTCTATCTGGTTTCCTGCATCGTTTACATAGAATTCACGCTCTACCTCATAGCCCGCAAACTGAAGTACGGAAGATAAGCTGTCGCCGAGTGCGCCGCCTCTTGCGTTACCGATGTGCATAGGGCCTGTGGGGTTTGCCGATACGAATTCAACAAGCACTCTCTTGCCCTTGCCAAGCTCGGTCTTACCGTAGTCGCTGCCGCTTGAAATAACCTCGCCGACAGTTTCGTTGAACCATAAGGGGCTTATAAAGAAATTCAGAAAGCCGGGTCCTGCAACCTCAATCTTTTCGAATACTGTGCCGTCAAGCACTGCGGCATCGGCTATCATCTGACCTATTGCTCTCGGATTGTTTCTGAGCGCCTTTGCACTTGCCATTGCGGCATTGCAGGAGAAATCTCCGTGTGATACATCTGCAGGACGCTCAACATTGAAAGCCGGCAGGGATACTGCCTCTATCTTGCCCTCGGCAACAAGTCTGCCCAGTGCGTTCATTACCGTTTCCTTTACCTGCTGTTTAGCAAGCTCTATCATATTGTTCATCAGTTACACTCCTTGACATTTATAAACATTTCATTTTCCGACATATAGCTTGAATTGATGTCGAGCGTATATTTAAGATATATTTCTCCGCCCGTTTCTGCAAGCTCGTTTCTTATTTCATCAGTGCATACGCCTATCATAAAGTCACCGAACTCCGTGCCGTAATGGCAGTGGTGCTTCTTTCCTTTTTCTATGAATAAAGAGCTGATGGCTTTGCCGCTCCTTGTCATAGTCACCATTTCATCGGTCACCTCAAGCGTCACTGAGCTTCCGGCAAAACCGGTAGCCTCGCTTTCATCGTAATACAGACGGAAGCCGTTCTCGGTGCTTTCCATAGCGCCGAATGTAAACAACTCGGTGGAATCCTTATCCTGATCTACCGTCTGCGTACTTTTTATCGTAATACATACGTTCTTTTTCATTTATTATCCGTTGTTCCTTTCAAAGCCTCAATCGAGGTCAACTACAGCGCCGATGAGCATTCTCAGCATTTCCTCGTAGCTGTATGCGCTTTCTGTCACAAGCCTTGTGAATATACTCTGCCTGTCAAGGCCGGGTATTCCTCTTACACGTCTTACATAGACCTCTCCGTCATTGTCAAGCACCATATCTACTCTTGCAAAGCACTTGCAGGAAAGTGCATCGTATGCGGCTCTTGCTGTCTGCTTTATCTTGTTCTGAGTAAGACCGTCCAGCTTTGCAGGCACTTTAAGCTCCGACGTAGACGCTATATATTCGGACAGCTTATCAATGCTGTCGTCCGTTCTTACAAGCTCGCCTATCGCTACCCGCTCATCGTGATGCTTTGCGCCGAGTACGGCACAGGTAAGCTCTCTGCCTTTAACGGCACTCTCGGCTATGATATAAGGGTGGTGCGAAAAGCTCGCCTTTATCGCTTCTTCAAGCTCCTTTTCGTTTTCTGCCCTGCAAGCGCCGACTGATGTTGAACAGCTTGTCGGTGCGGTGTATATCGGGAAGCTCAGCTTGCCGGTTATCTTTTTTATCGCCGCCGTCATATCGTTCATCTCACTGCGGTGCAAGGTTACGTTCTCGATAACCTTTATGTTGCTGTCTGACAGCACAAGATCCATTATGCGTCTGTCGTTGCACAGTGCCGCCGCCGCAAAATCGTTGCCGATGACGGGAAGGCCTGCCAGCTTGCATAAGCCCTGTACCCTGCCGTCCTCGCCGTATTTTCCGTGAAGCACGGGGAACACAGCGTCTATACGGTGAATCGTGCTTTCGCCGTCGGAAATTATCTTTATAACGCCCTTGTTCGTCATATCGGGGCTTATCACGCACGAACAGCAGTCGCTGTCCTGCTCCCAGCTGCCGTCTTTTATATTCTCATAGCTACCGGGATAAAAAAGCCATCTTCCTGCTCTTGTGATGCCTATTGCAAGCGGCTCGATCTCCTTGGGCAAGGAGCTGAGAACGCTGTATGCGGTATGCAGTGAAGCGGCATGGTCAGCGGACGCACCGCCGAACAGCACGGCTATTCTTTTCTTTGCCATAGCTCTTCCTCTTCTTTCGTTCTTTATATGCAATAATACAATTAAGTATATCACATTCTGCTTTCAAGTTCAAGTATTAACGTGTAAATTATAAATAGTATCGGCCTAACGGAAGAAAAAAGTAAAATTTCGGATAAAAATATTGACCGTGTGCCGCAGATATGGTAATATTAATGTGCATATAATTTTTAGCAGGCTGTAGCAGATGCTGTACCGCCTATATCAAAAGAAGAGGTATATTTTAACGTATGGAAATACAACTACTCATAATAATCATAATAATGATCGCCTGTTCGGCGTTCTTTTCCGCCAGCGAAACAGCACTTACCGGTGCTAACCGCATAAGGCTCAAAAGCATGGCTGAAAACGGCTCCAAGGGCGCTAAAATGGCGCTTAAACTGCTTGACAGATACGATAAGGTTATCACAACAATACTTATCGGCAACAACATAGTAAACATAACCGCATCTTCACTCGGTACTATACTCGCAACCGCCGTGGTAGGTGCTGACAATGCGGCACTCGTATCGACAGTGGTACTGACACTTGTGATACTCACATTCGGTGAGGTAATGCCGAAAAGCCTTGCGAAAGACCACTCAGAAGGGATGACGGTCGCAACAAGCGGAATAATCACATTCCTTACATTCATATTCACTCCCCTGTCGGCTTTATTTATACTGCTTAAAAAGCTCGCAAACAAGCTGTTCGGCAACAAGAAGGAGGTTACCGTAACAGAACAGGAGCTTATGGCTATAATAGACGAAATCGAGGACGAGGGAGTACTTGAAGAACAGGAGCGTGACCTTGTGAAGTCTGCTCTTGAATTTGACGAAACGGTAGTTGACGAGATAATCACTCACCGTGTAGACGTTATTGCGGTCGACGTAAACGAAGATATTGAAACAGTAAAGGAAACCTTCATCAACGAGGAATATTCAAGACTTCCCGTTTACGAAGGCTCTATCGACCATATAATCGGCTTTGTGAGCCAGAAAGACTTTTTCAAGAAATATCTTACCAAAAAAGAAGACGAAACGTTCTTACTGCGTGATATAATGCAGGAGATCCACTATGTTCCTCATCTGATGAAGATAAGCGACATAATGAAGCAGATGCAGAAGGACAAGGTACATATGGCTGTCGTACTCGACCAGTACGGCGGAACGCTCGGTATAGTTACTCTTGAAGACATACTCGAACAGCTTGTCGGTGAAATATGGGACGAGAATGATGAGATAATCGCTCCTGTCACATTCGTATCGGAAAACGAGTTCAACGTCAACGGCGATGTATCGCTGACCGCTTTCAAGCGTTACTGGCATAACCGCACGGGAGATAGTCCGAAAATCGACGGCAACGCAAAAACCGTCGGTGGCTGGGTGCTTGAGCTTTTCGGAAAAATCCCAGAAACAAACGAAAGCGTTACAACAGACGATTTCAGGATAACGGTTCTTAAAGTCAGCGAAAGAAGAATAGTAAAGGTACGCCTTACCGTTATTCCCAAATCCGAAAATAAGGAATAATATGCGTGTACTGTTTATAGTCTGCGCCGTACTGGGTACTGTCGGGATATGCGGACTTCTTGTAATGCTGCTGTTCTTCAGGCTGAAAATAAACCTCGGCTTCAGACTGCCGAAGGGCAGGACTATACCGATCGAGCAGTTTATTCCTCAGGGGATATATGGATATGCGGTGTTTACTGCGGTTTTCGGATATTTCGGGCTGATGCTGATGCAGCTTTCACTGCCGTGGTACTTTATAGTTCCCGCCGATATTGCTATGGGCTTTATTGTGAACTTTATCGGTATGCACTTTCTTTCTCCTGCCGTGAAAAGTTTTGTGAACGGCAAAGCGCCGAAACCCGACGATCTTACGGGATATGAGGCTGTCGCACTTGAAAATATAGCAGGGAGCGGTTACGGGAAGGTTCGGGTGAAATATAACGGGCTGAATTACCGTTTTGACGCAATATCCGTATATCACACGGATATTGAATCGGGCGAAAAGGTCGATATAGTTACAGGCGAGGACGAATTGCTCTTTGTCCAGAAAAAAGATGAGATATACAAAGTCCTTGACGAAGAAAAAACGCCTGTAACAAAAACAGAAACCGACATTACACCCGAGCCGAAAAGAAAAAACGACAGCTTTGTAAGCTCGGAAGAAATCAATAATAACCGAAAGGAAGAATAAAACTTGTTCTCAAAGGAGATAACAACTACTGCGGAGGACTACCGCACATTAGTAAAATTTACCGAATACTCGCTCAAAAAGTCGAATAACATTCTGTTTATCGCTATGGCGGTACTTGCGGTGGCATCGCTCGTTATCGGGCTTGCGGGAATAATTCCGCTGTATATTTCGGCGGCTGTATGCCTTCTTTGCGTTGCGGTAATCCTTGCCGATGTTCTTATAATTTCAAAGAAAGCAAAGGACGGTATAAAGTACGGCAAGGTGGTGCTTAACGCAAAGCGTACCTTCAGCTATGATGCGGCATCGGTAAGGGTGTTCGGCGGAAGGACGGCTACCGATATAAACGCACAGTGGGGTACGATTTTCAAGATATACGAGATTGAAAAGTGCTTTATAATCTATTTCAGATATAACCTTGCGTTCTGCCTGCCGAAAAATCAGCTTACACCGCAGGAAACACTGGATGTAAGAAACTATTTTATAAAGAAAATGGATGGAAGATTCATCAAAAAATGCAAATAAAACAGGAGGACGGTATTATGTTGAAGAAGCTCAAAAAGCAGGTGCTTGAAGCAAATCTCCTGCTTCCGAAATACAACCTTATAACATTCACATGGGGCAACGTATCGGGGATAGACCGTGAAAGAGGACTTGTAGTAATAAAGCCCTCCGGCGTTGAATATGACGGTATGACGGTAGACGATCTTGTTGTAGTAACTCTTGACGGCGAGCAGGTCGAGGGAGATTTAAGGCCGTCAAGCGACACACCGACACATCTTGAACTGTACAAGGCATTCGGGAACATCGGCGGTATAGTTCATACGCATTCTCAGTGGAGTACGACCTTTGCACAGAGCGGACTTGATATTCCTGCGCTCGGCACAACGCACGGCGACTATTTCTACGGTGCTATACCCTGCACCGACAAGATGACGCCCGAAGCTATCGGTGGCGAATACGAAAAGGAAACAGGCACGATAATCATTGATACGTTCAAAAAGCGTAACATCGATCCCGATTCCGTACCTGCAGTAAACGTACACTCTCACGGACCTTTTGCCTGGGGCAAGGACGCAATCGACGCTGTACACAATGCGGTCGTGCTTGAAAATGTCGCAAAGATGGCTATGTTCAACCTTCTGCTTGACAGGAATATTGAGCCTATGCAGCAGGAGCTTCTTGATAAGCACTATCTGAGAAAGCATGGCGCTAACGCATATTACGGACAGAAATAACAGCTTTGGGGGAATAATATGAATATTTACTGCCTATCGGAAGGCGAGCTTTATAATATCGAAAACGGCAAGGAACACCTCGTTCACTGTGAGCGTGTGGAGAGCTACCGTGACGCAGTGCGTAAGATGAAGGCTCGTGACGAATGGAAAACTACCGGCAAAGGCGCAAAGTTCATGGGCGTTGAGCAGAAGGAATACGGCGAAAATGAAGCATTCGATATGCTAAGGGGCATCGGTTCGTGCGGCGACAGGCTGATATACACGACTTTTGCGGATAATGTCGGCGGTATGTACTTCAAGGACAGCGAGGGAGAAAACTATATTTTCGCAAACCGTGAAGAAATAATCAGCGATATTGACTGCTATGACGGGAAGTGCGTAGTCAGCGCAGGAAACGGGTATTACGAAAATCACATTGCCCTTGTCGATACGAAAAACGGCAACTTTGAACAGCTCACAGAAGGGTTTACCAGCGAAACGCACCCGTTTATTTCACGCAGGAACAGCGATATAATCTACTATACGGCTATGGGCTTTGCGACAAATGCCGGAGGAAGTATTACAGAAAAAAGCCCGTGTACGATATGTCTTTTCGATACACGGAGCGGAACAATAGACGAATTTATCGCAGAGGAAGGATTCGACTGCATAAAACCTCAGGACGATGCCGACGGAAACATATACTACATACGCAGAAAATACGTTCCGACAAAGCAAAAAAGCAATCTCGCAATGGATATACTGATGTTCCCTGTCAGGATAATCAAGGCTATCGGCGGATTTTTAAGCGTGTTTTCAATGGCATTCGGCGGAGAACCTTTGCGTACCGGCGGTAAAAATCCGGCAAAGAGCAAAACCGCAGACGAGCGTGAAGCCTTCATCGAGGGAAATCTGATAAAAGCTGAAAAACAGCTGAGCGGTAACGCAGACGACGGTATAATCCCATCGGACTGGGAGCTTGTAAAGCATGATAAAAACGGTAACATAACCGTTTTAAAAAAGCGGATAATGGATTACAGACTGCTTTCAGACGGAGATATTCTCTATTCAAACGGAAGCCGCATAGGAATGCTGTCGGGTGATAAGAACACCGTTGTGTGCAAGATAAAGTACGCTAATTCGATAACAGTAACCGAATAAGGCACAAAAAGCCGCCGTGCAGATAGCACGGCGGCTCTCGTTATCAAGAATCACAGATTACTTAACGATATACTTATCAAGCTCAGCCATAAGCTCATCGCAATCATCGCTGTGAACACGAAGCTCGAGGGGCTTTGAAAGATCCAGACTGAAGATACCCATTATTGACTTTGCGTCAATTGCATATCTGCCGCTTACGATGTCAACATCGTAGTTGCACTTTGTAACTGTAGTTACGAAATTCTTAACGTCTTCAATAGTATTGATTCTGATATTAGCTGTTTTCATACAAAAAACCTACCTTTCATATTTCAGGTCTTATTTCGGCTCCTGACCGATTGATTTCATTTTACCAAAATGTAAGGCGGTTGTCAATTGCTTTTAACTGAATTTACTTATTTTTTTCAATCGGAGAAATAACCGTTAACCTGTTTTCCCGTTTCCGCCTTATCACTGTAAGTGCTTATCGCTCCTTACAGCTATATAATAACACATTTCACGATACGGTCAAGAGTATTATTGTCAAAAAATCGCCACAGCTTGCAAATTTCGTAATAATAAAGTATAATTAGGCTGTCGGGAGTTTACTTTTGGTGAAACTCACCACAATTAATTATGGAAGTGATATTATCAGATATACCGTACAGACCTTCGGGTGTAAAGTCAACCAATATGAAAGCGCTTCGGTAGCAAAGGCTATGGACGAACACGGATACGAGAAAACAGACGATATTTTCACGGCGGATATTGTTATAATAAACAGCTGTTCAGTGACGGAAAACAGCGATAAAAAGGCGAAACAGCTTATAAACAGGATAAAAAGCAGCGACCCTATGAAGATAGTCGTGCTTACGGGCTGTTTTCCGCAGGCTTTTCCCGAAACGGCTTCAAAGCTGTCAGCCGATATAGTAACGGGTACCGAGCATAAAGACAGCATTGCGGATATGATAGACGTTTTTACCGGCAACAAGGTAAAGCAGGTAGCCATACCGCCAAGACCCGTTAAAAAGCAATATGAAAAGCAGAAAAACGCCGATATGGGCAAGACGAGAGCGTTTATAAAGATTGAGGACGGCTGTGACAGATTCTGCAGTTACTGCATAATACCTACCGCCAGAGGCTCTGTAAGGTCACGTTCCTTGCAGGATATAACCGAGGAAGTAAGGTTTCAGGTATCGTGCGGTCATAAGGAGATGGTGCTTGTCGGCATCAACCTTTCCTGCTACGGTCAGGAAATTGGGCTGAGGCTTGCGGACGCAATAGAGGCGGTATGCTCGGTGGACGGAGTGGAGCGTGTACGTTTGTCATCGCTTGAGCCGGAGCTGCTGACAGACGAGGATATAGCAAGAATGGCGGCGCAAAAGAAGCTCTGTCCGCATTTTCACCTGTCGCTCCAGTCCGGAAGCAGTGCTACATTGAAGCGTATGAACAGGCATTATACGCCCGATGAATACTATGATATAGTCCTGAGGCTCAGAAAAGCGTTTCCGGATTGTGCGATAACCACCGATATTATGGTAGGGTTTGCAGGGGAAACCGACGAAGAATTCAAAGAATCCTGCGAATTTGCCCAAAAAGTCGGTTTTGCGGCAATGCACGTTTTTACCTACTCGATTAGAGAGGGTACAGCGGCGGCAAGACGCACAGACCACATTGCACATGATATTGCCGTAAAGAGATACCACGCTATGAGCAGCCTTGCAAAAAAGCTGAAAGAGGAATATTTCCGCTCGTGCGTGGGAAAGACGGAAAAGGTGCTTATTCAGCGCAGGGAAAGCGAAGAATATGCAAACGGCCTTACCCCACAGTACGTTCCCGTGCGCATATACGGCAGTGACGCAAACAGGCAGGATATAATTACTGTACAAATTACAGGAGCATCGGGCAGTGATTTTTGTGTCGGAGAAGAAATAAAATGCTTGTAATCGGGCAGATATTGTAGTATAATTAAAAGGTATTGATAGTTTTGTGCCTTTACACGCTTGCAAAAGCCTGTGGCACTATCACAAAAAACGACGGAGGAAGTTTATGTCAGTTTATCGCATTTATGTGGAAAAGAAACCGCAGTTTGCCGTTGAGGGAAAAGCTGTTCTCTCAGACCTTAAAACCGCACTTCAGATTAAAGGTATCAAGGATGTGCGTATCGTAAACCGTTACGATGCAGAGGGTATCACAAAGGAGAATTTTGAAAAAGCTACTCCCACCGTATTCTCAGAACCGCCTGTTGACGATGTTTATTATTCACTGCCTGAGATTGAGGCTGATGAAAAGATGTTCGCAACCGAGTTTTTACCCGGTCAGTTCGATCAGAGAGCGGACTCAGCCGCTCAGTGTATACAGATGCTGTGTCAGGGCGAACGTCCCACAGTTAAATATGCAAAGCTGTATATCCTTAAGGGCGATATTTCAGATGAGGATTTTACTAAGATAAAGCACTATCTCATAAATGCCGTAGAAGCAAGAGAATGCGGCTTTGAGCAGTATGAAACGCTTGATGTAAAATATGATATTCCGAAGGATGTAGCTGTGCTTGACGGATTTATCGGTCTTTCCGAAGACGAGCTTGCCGAGTTTATCAAGAAGTACGCACTTGCTATGGATCTCGGCGATATAAAGTTCTGTCAGGAATATTTCAAGAAGGAGCAGAGAGATCCTACCCTTACCGAAATCAGAATGATAGATACATACTGGTCGGATCACTGCCGTCATACAACATTCGGAACAATAATCGACAATGCGAAGATTGACGCTCCCTATATTGCCGAAACTTATAAGGAATACAAGCTCGACAAGGAGGAGCTTGGCAGAAGCGCAAAGCCTGTCTGCCTTATGGATATTGCGACCGCCGCAGTAAGAAAGCTGAAAAAAGACGGTCTTCTCCCCGACCTTGACGAGAGTGAAGAAATAAATGCCTGCTCCGTAAAAATAACCGTTGACGTTGACGGCAAGGACGAGCAGTGGCTTCTTATGTTCAAGAACGAAACACATAACCACCCCACTGAGATCGAACCTTTCGGTGGTGCAGCAACCTGCCTTGGCGGTGCTATAAGAGATCCGCTTTCGGGTCGTTCTTACGTTTATCAGGCTATGCGTGTAACGGGTGCTTCGGATCCCCTGCTCCCTGTTGACAAGACGATCCCCGGCAAGCTCCCTCCGAGAAAGATAACAACAACAGCCGCACAGGGCTATTCGTCATACGGTAACCAGATTGGTCTTGCAACAGGTCACGTTGCCGAGATATATGACCCCGGATATATGGCTAAGCGTATGGAGATAGGTGCTGTAATCGGTGCCGCTCCTGCCGAGAACGTTGTCCGTGAACGCCCCGTCCCCGGTGACATAATCATTCTGCTCGGCGGCAGAACAGGTCGTGACGGTTGCGGCGGCGCTACAGGCTCATCAAAGTCGCACAGCGTTGAATCGCTCGAAACCTGCGGTGCTGAGGTTCAGAAGGGTAACGCTCCAGAAGAAAGAAAGCTCCAGAGATTATTCCGTGACAAGAATGCAACAAAGCTGATAAAGCGTTGCAACGACTTTGGTGCAGGCGGTGTTTCCGTAGCCATAGGCGAGCTTGCTGACGGTCTTGAAATCGACCTCAACGCAGTTCCCAAGAAGTATGACGGTCTTGACGGCACAGAGCTTGCCATCTCTGAGTCACAGGAAAGAATGGCAGTTGTAGTTGACAAGAACGATGTTGACAAGTTCATCGCTCTTGCAGGCAAGGAAAACCTTGAGGCTACTCCCGTTGCGGTAGTTACCGAAAACCCCAGACTCAAGATGAACTGGAACGGCAAGACTATCTGCGACATTTCAAGAGAATTCTTAAATTCAAACGGTGCGGAAAAGCACACGGATATATATGTTCCCGCTCCCACAGTCAGCTACTCTACAGGCAGACACAACACTAAGGAAGAATGGGAAAAGCTCGTTACAGACCTTAACGTATGCTCACAGAAGGGTCTTGTACAGCGCTTTGACTCAACGATCGGCGCAGGTACTGTACTTATGCCTTATTCGGGCAAGACACAGCAGACACCCGTACAGGCTATGGCGGCAAAGCTCCCCGTACTTTCGGGCAACACAAAGACAGCTTCCATAATGGCATGGGGCTTCGATCCTTTCGTAAGCCGTCAGTCACCCTATCACGCAGCCGCTCTTGCAGTAGTCGAGAGTATGGCAAAGGTAGTTGCCGCAGGCGGTAAGAGCGAAAAGTGCTGGCTCACATTCCAGGAATATTTTGAACGTACACAGGGCGATCCTGAGCGTTGGGGCAAGCCTTTTGCCGCACTTCTCGGTGCATATAAGGCTCAGATTGCACTCTCAAGCGGTGCTATAGGCGGCAAGGACTCAATGTCGGGTACATTTGAGCATATAGATGTTCCGCCCACGCTCGTTTCTTTCGCAGTTTCAACCGCAAAGTCAGACAAGATAATTTCCGCTGAATTCAAGCTCCCCTGCAGTGATATTTACTACATTGAACCTGCATACGATGAAAACGGTATGCCCGACTTTGACAGCGTCAAGAAGGTATTTGCTACAGTAGAAAAGGCAATTGCCGACGGCACTGCCCTGTCAGTATGGACTTTGGCTCACGGCGGTATTGCAGAAGGTATCTTCAAGATGTCGCTCGGTAACAGAATCGGTGCAAAGCTTAAAGCTATGGACGATGAAAAGCTGTTCGGTCTGCACTATGGTGCATTCATCATCGAGGCTAAGGGCGCAATTGAGGGCGCAGAGCTTATCGGTGAAACAGTGAGCGACTACACGATTACGGCAGGCGATGTCAAGCTCGATATTGCAGATCTTGAGAAGAAGTATGACGCTGTTCTTGAACCTATCTTCAAGAATTCGCTCCCCGAAATGCCGAGGCCCGTATCGGTTGCTTACGACAAGGGTTGCGACTTACTTATCAACAAGGCTCCCGGCACTATTGCAAAGCCTAAGGTACTTATCCCCGTATTCCCCGGTACTAACTGCGAATACGATATGGCTGCCGCATTCAACAGATACGGCGGTGAAGCTGAAATATTCGTTATCAGAAACCTTTCTGCAAAGAATATGGAAGACAGCGTAAACGAATTTGCAAAGAGAATCGAAAACAGCCAGATGATAGCTGTTCCCGGCGGTTTCTCAGGCGGTGACGAACCCGAAGGCTCGGCTAAGTTCATCAACGCATTCTTCCGCAATCCTAAGATCAAGGATGCCGTAGAGAATATGCTCTATGCCCGTGACGGTCTTATGATTGGTATATGCAACGGCTTCCAGGCTCTTATCAAGCTTGGTCTTGTGCCTTTCGGCAAGATAGTTCCTCTGTCAAGCGAAAGCCCCACGCTTACATATAACACCATAGGCAGACACCAGTCACAGCTTGCTCTTACAAAGATTTGCACCAACAAGTCACCGTGGCTTATGCACTGCAAGGTGGGCGAGGTTTACAACATACCGATTTCGCACGGCGAAGGACGTTTTGTAGCAAGTGACGAGGTTATCGCAAAGCTCATCGAAAACGGTCAGATTGCTACTCAGTATGTTGACCTTAACGGCGAGCCTACAATGGATCTTGCATACAATCCCAACAGCTCGATGTGTGCTATCGAGGGTATCATTTCTCCCGACGGCCGTGTACTCGGTAAGATGGGTCATACAGAGCGTATAAGCTCAGATACCTGCGTTAATGTCGACGGCAACAAGGAACAGCTTCTGTTCAAGGGTGGCGTTGACTACTTCAGAATTTAACATTAAAACCGCATAAAATCTGCCCTGCAACGTATTTAGAACGTTGCAGGGCATTTTTGTGTGCAAAAATACAGAGCAGACTTTCGTCTGCTCTCAGTCTGTCGAAAAAGCCAAGCAGAAATGCTTGGCTTTTTCATTGATATGTGGTATAATAAATATGGTGATGAAAGGTGCTGAAAACAGGAAAACAAGAAAGACATCAGATAGAATTTGTATGTATGGACGAGCTGATACCGGAAGACCATCTGCTCAGAAAAATAGATAGCGTGATAGACTTCACAAAAATCTATGAAATAGTTTCGGATTTATACTGCGAAAACAACGGAAGACCGAGTATAGACCCCATAGTGTTGTTCAAAATGGTATTGATACAGCATATCTATGGGATACCTTCTCTGCGTAAAACGGCTGATGAGGTAAAAGTAAACGTGGCATACCGTTGGTTTTTAGGCTATCTGCTGAATGAGCAGACACCGCACTTCTCGACAATCAGCTACAATTTCAAAAACAGATTTACTGCTGAAACAATAGAAAAGGTATTCTATTGGATATTGAACGAAATCGAGCAGGCAGGCTATCTTACACCCGAAACAGTATTCGTTGACGGAACACATATCAAGGCAAATGCCAATATGAAAAAAGCGGTTAAGAAAGCCGTTCCCAAGGCGGCTAAAATATATGAAGAAAAGCTGATGGAAGAAATCAATGAAGACCGTGAAGAACACGGCAAGAAACCGTTTGATGACACCAAACCGCCGAAAGAAAGAATCGTTAATGAATCGACCACCGACCCAGAATGCGGAGTATTCCACAAGGGCGAACACAAAAAATGCTTTGCATATACAGCACAGACCGCTTGCGACAAGAAAGGATATATTCTTGATGTGACAGTCAATCCCGGAAATGTACATGATAGTGTAGCTTTTGACGGGCTATATGCAAGACTTACAGAACATTATCCTGAAATACAGAATGTCGTAGCTGACGCAGGCTACAAAACCCCTTGGATATGCAAAGAAGTAATTGATGACGGAAGAACACCGATTTTACCATACACAAGACCCGCAGGTGTAAAAGATTATTACAGACCATCCAAATATGTATATGATGTTTACTATGATTGTGTAATTTGTCCTGAAAATCAGGTGCTGAACTATTCAACGACAAACCGTGACGGCTACAAGGAGTTTAAAAGCAAAGGCTACAAATGCGAGAAGTGCCCGACAAAAAATAAGTGTACCAAAAATGCAAAGAGTGAGAAAACAGTAACAAGGCATATATGGAGTGAGTATATCGAAATGGCAGAGGATATTCGGTGTACTCCGAAATACAAAGCAATATACACACTGAGAAAAGAGACAATTGAACGGGTGTTTGCAGATGCAAAGGAAAAGCACTCGATGAGATATACTCTTTTCAGAGGCTTGGCTCAGGTAACGAATTGGGTCAAGCTTAAATTTGCTGCAATGAACCTCAAAAAATATGCGATCCATAGCTGGAGAAAGCGCATATTTTTCTCGTTTTTCGCTGTTATTGAGCGTGATTTCTGTGCAAAGGCATAATTTGGCATAAATTTAACCCCGATTTGCTTGCAAATCGGGGTTTTTCTACAGACTGAGAGCAGACTTTCGTCTGCTCTGCGATTTTACTTACTTATTCTTTCTTTTTCTTGCCTTATACGTTACAGGAACTGCTCCGCCGGCAACAGCCGCTACCGCAATCCAGGCGGCAAGTGACGATGCACCTGTTTCGGGGTTTCTCTTTCCGAATTCTTCGGGTGCTTTTTCAAACGCACAAGCTATACACTCATAATGGCCTATACCAGGCTCTGTGGCGGTAGGCTCTTTATCTACCACCCACTTGAACTCGTGGTCGTCAACATCGATTATATTGCCATTGTCATCAACGTGCCAGTGCTTATTCTCATCGTGTTTCCATTTCTTCTTACCGCTAAGCTTAGGAAGTGCTTTCTCCTCCTTTATGCCGCAAACGTTGCAGGATCTGCACTCTTTACCCTCAGATGTGATTGTCGGCTCAACGAGAGTTTTCCACTCGGACCAGTCGTGTCCCTTCGGAGAAATTTCCTTTATATCTTTTCTTTCATCGCAATTTCTGCAATGCACAGAATCCTCGCCTTGCTCAGTGCATGACGGTGCAATATCAACAGTACGGGAATCCTCCCATTCGTGTGCAGGCTCTATAATTTCGGTCTGTTCGAAACCGCAATGGATACAAGCGTGTTTCTTAACGCCGTTTTCAGTACAGGTTGAAGGTGTTACTACCTCCCATTCGCCGTAGGTATGATCTGTAACGGGGATAACCGTTGAATCCTTTGTTGCGTCACAGCGTGAGCAATGGATGGATTTAGAGCCTTCGGTCGTGCAGGTAGGTTCCTTGTCTATCGTGTAATTCTCTTCCCACTCGTGAGCGTCCGGATCTATATCGGTATCTTCATATTCAGTGTATCCGCAGATCTCACATTTTCTTGTTTTCTGACCGCCTGCAACACAGGTAGAGTCTTTTGATACCGTCCACTCGCCGAATGAATGTCCTGTCGGTTCAATCTCTGTTACATCCTTTGTCGCATCACATCTTGAACAATGTATCGACTTTGAACCGGGCTGTGTGCAAGTAGGCTTTACATCAGTTGTGTAATCAGCATTCCAATTGTGTCCGAGCGGTGCTGTATCACGTTCTTCTTCAAATTGGCAGACGGAGCAGATATGCTTTTCCTTACCGCCTGTTGTGCAGTCTGCCGACTTGCTTGCTTTCCACTCGCCGAATTTGTGTCCGTTTGGATCGCCGTTTTCAAACACGAGCGCTGTGTCATTCGTGTGTGCTCCGCATTCGCACGAATAGAAATACTTGGCAGGATTTACGCAATCTGCAGGAGCTGCAAGCGTATCCTCATTTACGGTCTTGACATCAAATATATGATTTACTTTATTGATTTTTGCCTGACAGTTCTTACAAAGATTATAGTGTCCGGTAAGATCGGAATAATGCAGTTTACCGTCACTCTCGTGTTCAACCTTATAAGTCAGCGTGAAACGTGCCAGAGCCTTATCCTGAGTGCCTGCAGACGCATCCGCATAAGCGGTTCTGTCTGTTATAACGATGAAAGCTTCGGTATAAGTTCCTGCGGCTAAATTGCTGTCGGGCTTAACTGTGAATGTTGCCGTTTCACCCTTTTCGATCTTTGAAGAGCCGTCATCGGCAGTACCCCATTCATTGCCGGCAGTGTATGATACTGTGAACGAAGAAGTATCGGTTATAGCACCGCTTGCTTTATTAAGGTCGGATTCCTTTACTACTCTGTACTTTGCTATAGAACCGCCCTCTGTGACTTTCACCTTGAGCGATACTGCCTTTGTCGGGTTGCCGTTATCAAAATCTGTACCGAAGTCAACAGTTGACACAGGATTGTTTTCACTGTCTGTTACAGATATTTCAACATCTTTAAGACTTGCATTTGCGGTTACGATAAGGTTGCGGTCAACAGAAAGTGCGATGAACTCACCTGTCGTGATGTCAAACGTGTACATATCATCAGGTACCGCATTACCGTCAGCATCTGTTACCGTAACACCTGAGAAACGATATTCATCGGGATCGTTCAGAGCAAACACAAGCCTTGAAGAAACTCCTCTCATAGCAAAGACATTTCCGTCCGTTACGGTTGTTTCATTCGTATTATTTGCCTTTATGCAATAGGGCATTACATTTGTGCATGGCTCGCTGTCATCTATTATTTCACCGTCACCGATGCGGACAATATTAAGTCTGTTTGATTCCGATACTATTGTGTCGGCATCGGCAACATCGGTTAAAGTATTTCCGTCCGACAGCTTTATTTTATAGCCGGTTTCCGCAATGCACTTACCGCTTGCATAATCCAGTGTATATCCGGCACCGTAAGCAGGTGTGAACCTGCGGATAACGCCGCCGTTCGTCTTTGTTATCTGTGCCGCACTGCCGGATTTTGTGATACTGCCGTTTGTGAGTATCGTACCGTTATCGACAGACAGAGTGCCTGCTACGGAAATATCGCCGTAGGTTTCAATAACAGTGCCGTCAGCTACCTTCGCCGTTCCTTTACCGATTATATCGAGCTTTGCATTTTCGTAACCGTCCACAGACAGGAGCTTAAAATCGCCCGAAGTATCGGCGGCATCGGAATCATCGAGCTTATTGACGTTGAGAATACCGTTTACGGCATATATTCCGCTTACCGATGTTCCGTTATTTCCCGACTTGCCATTATAATTATCCTGCTGTTCAGACGGTACATGGGTATTTACACCGGGGTTTCCGCCTCTGCCGGCTGTAACGTTAAGTCTGCCGCCATTAAGATACACCTTTGTATTATCGGTTATAGCCGTACCTCCGTTACCGCCGTTGCCGCCAATGCCGTAATACTTTTCATTTGTATCGTAGTCAGTGCCATAACCTGCATCGCCGCCTTTACCACCATCGCCGCCGATAACAGTTACTGTGCCGCCTGCAACCGTGAACGACGAAACATTTACCGCATCTTTGCCGTCCTCACCGTTCTTTCCGTTAGCCTCATCGGGACCGCTCTCCGTCGTACCCCATCCGCCATCATCGCCAGTGGCTCCGATAAAGCCAATAACACCGCTTGCGCTTTCACTCTCACTATAAAAAGTTATTGTTGCGTCTGTGCCGGCAATGCCGTTCACTACACTTACCTCTGCATTGTTCTTGAGTATGACATTTACATTTCCTTTAAGTTCTACAGGATTATATACATTTTTATTGTTGTCATAATCATAGGTTGTTGTGATGATATTAACGATACCGTCAGCCACATACCACGTTTCTTTGCCGGCAATGCCCCATGCGGTATCAGTTGAAGTTATCCGTGTATAATCAGTTACCGTTCCGCTTACAACAGTACCGTCTGCGGACAGTCCGTAATAACTCACCGCTTCATCGGCAATTGCGTTGATTACTGTAAATGACAACGTGCCGACTGCAAGCACGGCAGATGTTGCTATGCAAGTTATGATTCTGGTTGAAAATTTTCTTTTCATTTGTCTCTCCTTATCCGAGAAATTTTAAATAATGATATGCATTACTTATCTATCATACAATTGTAACATTCCATAAAGAGAATTTCAACAAATATGGCACGAATGGTCAAAAAATGGCGGCGAATGGTATAATTACCTTCGCCGCCTGACTATAATGAATGATTTACTTATCAAAACCGAGCAATTTCTTCGTTCCTGCTTTTTCAAGCGCAACTGTCAGAAGCACACCTGCTACAAGCCCTACAGCGCCCTGTATTGCGTTTCCGAAAATGCCTGCCGCCGCTGTTGCCACATTACCGTAAAGTATAATAGCATAAACGAAATAGCCTGCCACCATAATTATTTCTGCCACAGTGCCGCCGATTACCTTGCCGACAAGCGACTTGAAATAAGAGCCGTTCATAAAGCACTTTGCAATGTAGAATGCCGCTACTGCCATAAGTGCCTTAATTATCAGCGTTGCAGGCGCATAATAAGCATAACCTGTAAGCAGATCAGCCATCGCAGAGCCTATGCCTGCCGCCGCAACTCCCCACGGCGAGCCGATAAGCCATACCGATGTAAGTACCATTACATCACCGAGATTTACATAGCCCTTTGTTAGCGGCATAGGTATCTGTACCACCATTGTCGCAACACAGGTAAGTGCGGCAAGCACAGCCGCCGTAACCATTAATGTGAGATTTTTTGTCTTTACCATTTCTTTTGTCTTCTTTCTTTTGTATTTGGCTTATTTGCCTTTTTTCATATCATTGGCGGAGTAAACGACCTCCGCATAGATAGCCGCAATAATTCTGTACAGCTCGACCGGTATCGTTTCACCGCTGTTGAGCATTACAAGAAGCGCCGCCGTGCTGTCGTCACGGTAAACGGGAACGCCGTTCTCGTCTGCGATATTTATAATCTTCTTCGCAAGCTCGCCAAGGCCGGACGCTACCACGACCGGAGCATAGTTAAGGTCGGGATTGTACTTAAGCGCCGCCGCAGCCTGCTTTCCTAAATTACGCTTGGACATTAAGACCCTTCCTCCTGTCAATTATTTTCGGGAAAACCTCTGTCAGCACATGAGGCTTTCTCAGCACCGCAGTTTCAAATTTTGCGGGCTTATAGCCGATATTCCTTATTATAAGGTCAATCTTATCGCTAAGCTTTTTTATCTTGAAGCCGAACTTTTCGGGATAAAGAAGCGACAGATTGATGTTTTCACCCAGTGCGTACATATCGACCTCAAATCTGCCTATTGATTCAACGTCAAAGGTCAGGAACAAGTGATAATTCTTCTGTCCGACAGGCGTGTTGTTGGGGTTGTTCTCGTCATTATCGACCCACAGCTCGCCGAACGCCTTTGTATCCTCAATCTGCAACGGCAGGATATAGTGTGCAAGAGGAGTGAATACACCCGGTGCATTCAGAAGGCTTTGCAGAAGATTTGACGCATTGAAATCGTCCAGCGACTGAATAGCCTCGTGATTTATATTCTTACCGATAAAATCGGTCAGCTTATCAAGAGTAGACGGTGCGGAAGGGATATTGCTCGAAGGCGGCAGTTCCTTACGCTGTGCCATCTCATTTACTATATTGGTGAAAAACTCAAAAAGCGTGTCACGCTGAGGTATATCCGGCATTTCACGGAGAATCTCGTTGAGATAATCGACAAGTGCCGCCATATCCTTGATTCCCTGAAAATCACGATGTACCGCAGGAATAATCTGTCGGCTGTCAGTGCCTGTCAGCATTGCCATTATTATATTCTTAAGTGTCTGCAATCCGGATTGTTTTCCTTCATCAAACGGAGATGTCAGAAATTCCAGCTTATCCCTGGACAAATCCAGCTCCGCAAGGTAGCTTTCATCGGATAAATGTGACTTAATGAACAAAGACAGGGTTAATTTTTCAGCTTTATTGTCAAAAATGCTTAAATAGTCTTGATTTTCGGACTGATTTAGTGTATTATTATAACTATCAGGAATATCCGACATCTCGCTGAGCTGTTTTTTGCTGAAGATCTTTTTAAGAAGATTTCCAAATGCGACGGACAGCTCCCTACGCATATCATCGGACGGAATATATGCAAGGAGATTTGCAAAGCTCTCCTTGAGCATACCGTTGTTGGTGTTGTAGCGTGAAAGATTATGTATTATGAGCGGAATGAACGTCTGTGTTCTTTCATCGTTCAGAAGACTTGCGGAAACGTCCTTCAGCAGTGCGAGCGTTTCACTCTTGAGCGGCTCGAACATATCAGCCGCACTACTGCTCTTCCATTGTGAAGACAAATCGGAGAGCTTGCGGGAGAGCGACTCGTTCGGTGAAAAATATTCGGACAGGAATTTGAGATTTGCACCGAGTGCGTTAAGTATCTCCTGCTTGTTTGACGAATAGTTGAGTGCTTTCAGTAGCTGACCGATACTTTCTTTTATATCGGGGCTTGTGGTGGTCTTCAGGATACCGTGGAGCAGCTTGTAAAACTCATCACCGCTGAACATCGTGTTCTGCTTTTCCTGATTCTGAATCTCACGGACCAGCTTTTCGGGAGCAAGATAAAAACTCTTGATAAGCTCATCCATATCGTCGTAAAGCTCTGTGTAACCGTTGATCATCGTCTGCTCGAGCAGATCCGAGCTTAACAGGTTCTTGAGCGTTTCGACCGCCATAGTGGGATCTTTTATCTGAACAGTAAGCGGAGCGAGATTCTTTCTGCCCATCATCATAGCGGCGGCGGAATCGTTATCCTGCGCCGTAGATGCTTTGATAGGCTGAGCAAGCTCGACCATATCAAACGGTTCTATATTACCGTCATACTGCCGGTTAGTGAACGAATAGCTCTTACTGTTGGAAACAGGAGCCGTAATCTGTGGAATGTTGGGCATATATATTTCCTTTCAGATGCACATTTTAAAGCCGTGCATCGCATTGCTTGACTTTAAGTTTAGCACATTTCAAGGGATTTATCAATATCAATCTTACGATTGCAAAATAAAAAAATCAGGGAAAGGCGGTTTTGTATATGGCAAAGGTTGAACCCGGCATGGAATCCATGCTCGAAATGTACATATTTGAAACCAATACGTTGCTTGAACAGCTCGATGAAATTCTTCTCAGAACAGAGGATGCAAATGTATTCTCGCAGGAGGATATCAACGAGATATTCAGAATAATGCACACAATCAAAGGCTCGTCTGCGATGATGGGATTTGAAAATCTCCAGCATCTTGCGCACAAGGGCGAGGATATGTTCTTTGTAATAAGGGAGAAGCCCGAAATTGCGAAGGACGCACATTTTGTATATGAACTTATATTTGAGGTTTCCGATCTATACAAGGCTGAGATCGAGTATATACAGAATTCGGGGGATGACGACTATACGCCTACCGACTTCTCGGAAACGTTCAAAAAGCTCGAAGACGCAACGGAAAGATTAAAAGCAATGGAAAGCGGTGCCGCTCCTTCGGAAAGCGCTCCTGCGGAAAGCGCTCCTGCGGCAAAGCAGGAAGCATCTGCCGCTCCTGCAGGAAGCAACGTTGAGGGAAGCATGACCGTCCGTGTATTCTTCGAGGACGGCTGTAAGATGGAGAACCTCCGTGCTTTCCTTCTGCTGACAAAGATAAAGGATGTTGCCGAAGTTATCAGCTGTACTCCTCCCGATGTTGAATCCAATGCGGATACGGCAAAGGATATTGTCGAGAACGGTTTCCTTGTGACCTTCAAGGGCTTTGACGGAGACAATGATACGGTAATTAAAGCTATAGAAGGTGCAGTCAATGTTGAGTCTTACGAAATAATAGACACACCGTCTGCGGCACCTGCCGAAGAAAAGCCTGCTCCCGCACCGGTTAAAGAGGCTGCCCCCGTTGCCGCCCCTGCAAAGACGGAGGAAAAGCCGCAAGCTCAGCCTGCTCCTGCAAAGCCTGCCGCAAAGAGTGCGGTCACAAAGGCTCAGGAGGACATTAAAAAGGCTAACGGCGGTCAGAAGCATAGCCTTATCAGCGTAAACCTGTCAAAACTTGACACACTGCATGATATTGTCGGTGAAATCATAACGACCGAGTCAATGGTAATAGCAAACCCCGATCTTGAGGGTCTTGAGCTTGAGAGCTTCTCAAAGGCTGCAAGACAGCTCAGAAAGCTGACAGACGAGCTTCAGGATACTGTAATGTCTATCAGAATGGTACCCCTTGCAGGCGTATTTCAGAAGATGGGCAGAATTGTCCGTGATATGAAGATAAAGCTGAACAAGGAAGCAGAGCTTGTTCTTGAAGGTGAAACGACCGAGGTTGACAAGAGCATTGTAGATAACCTGAACGATCCTCTTATGCACCTTGTAAGAAACTGTATGGATCACGGCATAGAGGACGATATAAATGTCCGCATTGCCGAGGGTAAGCCCGAAAAGGGTACTGTAAAGCTGTCTGCAAAGCACTCGGCAGGTGAAGTTATCATCACCGTTTCAGATGACGGTGCAGGCATCAACTGCGAAAAGGTTCTTGAAAAGGCAAAGGAAAACGGACTTCTTACAAAGCCCGAAAGCGAATATACAACGAAGGAAATCCAGAACATGATTCTCCTGCCCGGCTTCTCGACCAATGATACGGTTACGGAATACAGCGGCAGAGGCGTAGGTATGGACGTTGTACGCAGTAATATCGAACAGTGCGGCGGTACACTTACCGTTGAAAGCGAAGAGGGCAAGGGTTCAAGCTTTATAATCAGAATACCGCTCACACTTGCGATAGTTGAGGGTATGAAGCTGAAAGTCGGCTCTACTATCTTTACAGTGCCGATCTCATCTATCAAGGAAAGCCTTATGGTTGCAAACAACCAGTTGCTCAACGATACAAAGCAGGGCGAAATGATAATGATAAGAGGCGTGTGCTATCCTATCCTTCGTCTGCACGAAAAGTTCAATATGCCTACAGAGGTCACGAATCTTGAGGACGGTATCCTGCTTCTTGTCGATGTCGGCGGAAAGAATGTCTGCCTGTTTGCAGATAAGCTGATAGGCGAACAGCCCGTGGTTGTAAAACCGTTCCCGAAATACCTCAGCCAGTACAATATCAAGGCGGAGGGTCTGTCGGGCTGTACCGTAATGGGCGACGGCACAATATCGCTTATAATCGATGTCAACAATCTTATCGGCTAAGGAAACGGAGGCTTTACTTTGTCAGAGAATTATAATGATAAATTACAGGAACTTCTGAACACGCAGAAGGCAATGGAGGACGCAAAGAAAGATCCTCAGAATACAGAAATAACTAAGGTACTGACCTTCTATATCGGCGAGCAGGTATACGGCATTGAAATACCCGATGTCATCGAAATCATAGAAGTACCGCCCATAACCGCCGTACCCGGTGTACCGTCTTATATCAAGGGCATAATCAATGTCCGCAGTAAGATCGTTCCCGTTGTGAACATAAGAAGCAGATTCGGTAAGGAAGAGATTCCTTTCAACGACCGCACCTGCATAATCATCGTTTCGACAGGTGATGTATCGGTCGGACTTATCGTTGACAGCGTTGCGGACGTTATTCCCGTAACCGAACAGCATATATCAAAGACACCGGAGCTTACCGGTGTAAACTCGAATAAATTTATCAAGTCCATTCTTGAAATGAACGATGGAATAAAACTCGTCCTTGACGTTTCAAAACTGATAGACGAACACGCAAGCGAAGAAATGAAGTAAGGCAGGTGAGCCGTAATGCTTAAAATAACAGATAATGAATTCAACCGTCTGGTATCATTCATGAGAGAGCGCTACGGCATAAACCTTTCTCACAAACGCACACTTATCGAGGGCAGACTCGGTAATATGCTCTTTGAGCGAGGATTCAAAAGCTATGACGAGTATCTTGACTGCTGTATGAATGACAGAAGCGGTAAAGAACTTGACGGTCTGCTTATAAAGCTGACCACAAATCATACTTATTTTATGCGTGAACCGGAGCATTTTACCTACCTTACAAGCACCGTTCTTCCGTTTATAAAGCAGACCAACGCAAAAAGTAAAACAATGCGTATATGGAGCGCAGGCTGTTCAAGCGGAGAAGAAGCGTACACTACGGCTATGCACATAAGCGAATTTCTGGGCAGTGAAAAATCCTCGTGGGATACAAGGATACTCGCTACCGATATTTCGCTGAAAACGCTTGCAGGCGCTCAGAACGGAGTATATCTGGAAAGCGGACTTACGGATCTGCCACCCGGCTGGCTTGAGAAGTATTTTGACAGGATCGACAGCGAAAAATGTAAGGTAAAGCCGGCGCTTCGCAACGAAGTGATTTTCCGCACGTTCAATCTGATGGAGCCGATACCCTTTAAAAAAGCTCCGTTTGATCTGATTTTCTGCCGTAACGTAATGATTTATTTTGAAATGGAAACGAAACTGGCTTTAGTAAAGCGGTTTTACGATGTGTTAAGACCGGGCGGATACCTGTTCATCGGTCACGCAGAAAGTATTCCGAGAGATTCAACCGATTATGAATATATTAAACCTGCTATTTACCGCAGACCGCTTAAATAACGGCTTTGCACAATATGACGGCATAATGCCGCAGACGGAGGTGAGGTTTTGCCTCTACGCATACTTATAACAGGAACCAGTGCAGCTGTAAGTCAGGTCACAAAAACAATCATCGACCGCAGTCTGCATAACTGTAAATCTGAAATAGTTGACTATAAACAGCTTTCTCTTTCTGCCGAAAAAGCAGACTATGATTTTGCCGTTATAAACGATCTGATGGCGGATGTATATTATCGTCTGCCGTCGGCACTGAACGATGTTCCGTCGGTGCTCATAACCAATAATGACAGAATACTGACCGACCCGAAGCGATTCGGGCTTTTTGGTGCAATCAAAAACACAAGCGGCGGTGCGGCGGGTCTTGTTGCTTTTGAAAAAGAGCTGATAGCTATCATCAATAACGGCACTCATAATACGCTCGAGCGTAAATCTGCCGATAAACCGCACTTTGATAAAATCATGCAGTCGCCGGACGGCAGTGATCCTGCTGTTCTTTTCAAAAAAGCGACAGCGCCGCAGAAAAGCAAGCGGAGCGATATAATCAGACCTTACAGCAAAAGCGGTAAGATTGAAATGATAGCGATAGGCGCAAGCACGGGCGGTACAGACGCCATAATAGAAGTTGTGCAGGATCTTCCTGCGGATACTCCGCCTATCGTAATAGTACAGCATATGCCTGTCGGATTCACGAAAATGTACGCCGACCGCCTTGACCGCATATGCAAGATGAACGCTAAAGAAGCCGAAAACGGCGACAGACTGCGACAGGGCCTTATAATACTCGGACACGGCTCGGAGCAGCTTGAAGTGCACAGGGACTCAGGTGGGTTATATGTTACATCCAAGCCCGGTGAAAAGGTTTCGGGCCACTGCCCTTCTGTTGATGTTTTGTTCAGTTCTGTAGCAAAGGTTACAGGAAAAGGAACTATAGGTATAATTCTCACAGGCATGGGACGTGACGGTGCTTCAGGTCTTGCCGAAATGAGAAAATCCGGCGCATATACGATAGGTCAGGACAAAGATTCCTGTGTTGTATATGGTATGCCGTGTGTTGCTTTTGAAGAAGGCGCAGTCATAAAACAGGCTCCGCTTTCTGATATAAAGAATATTATAACAGGAATGTTATAATGGCAAATTACCGGGAAAGAGGAGAAAAAATGTCAACAGCAAAGAAAACCCTTTCTGTCATTACAGCCGTAGCGATTTTTGCAATTGCGGCTTTGATGACGATGTGTGTTACTCAGGTCGCATCAGCGGCAGAGATGAACGGTAACACAGCAACAGAGCTTGTAAGCTTCATCGGCACAGGCTGGAACTTAGGAAACACCCTTGACGCTACAGGCGGCGGAAATAGCCTTTACAGCGAAACGTCATGGGGAAATCCGAAAACAACAAAGGCGATGATAGACGCCGTAAAAGCACAGGGCTTCAACACAGTAAGAGTACCTGTATCGTGGGGCAACCATACGACCGGCGACAACTTCACTATCGACTCTAAGTGGCTTGCAAGAGTAAAAGAAGTTGTAGACTACTGCATTGATAATGATATGTACGTTATCCTGAACATTCACCACGACACTTCCACACAGTACTACTACCCTTCATCTACATATAAAACCCAGTCGGTGAAATTTGTAAAATCAATATGGACGCAGGTAGCGAAATATTTCAAGGACTACGACCAGCATCTTGTATTTGAAACGCTCAACGAGCCAAGACTTGTCGGCACAGGCGATGAATGGTGGTTTAATGTAAACTATCCGAATAATAATGTCCTTGATTCTATCAGTGTTATCAATACACTCAATCAGACAGCGGTCGATGCTATCCGTGCGGCAGGCGGCAAAAATAACGACAGATGTATAATGGTTCCGGGATACGGCGCATCCATAGACGGCTGTACAACATCAACTTTCAAATTACCGGATGATTCTACGCCCAATCGTCTTATCGTGTCGGTACACGCATATACACCTTATAATTTTGCTCTTAACGCAAATGGCACAGCTGAATTTAAGAATGATCTGAAAAATGAAGTGGATTATCTGTACAGCACAATAAAATCGCATTTCATTGATAAGGGTATCCCTGCAATAATCGGTGAAACCAGTGCCTCCAACAAAAACAATGCAGCTGAACGTGTAAAGTGGGCGCAGTATTATATGGGCAAATCAGCCGAATACGGCGTACCTTGTATGCTGTGGGATAACAATGTGTTCAACGGCAGTGACAAGGGCGAATGCCACGGTCACCTCAACCGTTCAACACTCGGCTGGTATGATAAGGCTTTTGTTGATGCTGTAATAAAGTACGGCAAGAAGGAACAGATACCCGAAAAGCTGACTCCTCCCGCAAGTGTTACCAATTGCACAGCAAGGCATAAAACCAGCACAGAAATTTTCATCAATTGGGATGAAGTTGAAGGCGCTGATGGATATATTACCGAACAGTACAAAGGCGGTAAGTGGGTACAGATAAATGACAGTGAATATCCTGCGGTCGATTTATACGATCTGAAACCGGATACGGTTTACACATTAAGGATAAGGGCGTATAAAACCCAAAAGGGAATCTATGCCTACAGCGATTATGTACGCTTTGCGGCAAGAACTGCCAAGCTGGTCGTTAAAAATGTTACTAACTTCAAGGTAAAATCAACTACAACAAACTCAGTTACGTTACAGTGGGATAAATGTGAAGGTGAAGTCGGTTACTTCGTTGAACGATACAAGAACGGATCGTGGTGCGATATAGCAAATCTTCCTGTTGACACAACAAGCTATACTGAGAAAGGCCTTATAAACGGAATGACCTACTCATTCAGAATCAGGGCGTACCGATACAGTGACACAATGTTGACCGGATTATATTCGAATGTTGCAGGTACCACCACACTTGCAAATGTTACGGGCTTTGCAAAGCAATCCTCTACAGATTCAAGCATTACTGTAAAATGGAACAGGAATTCATGCGCTACAGGATATGTGCTTGAACAGTACACAGGCGGAAAGTGGGTACAGCTTACAAAAACAGCGTCAAACACCGATACCTCGTACACTGCGAAGAACCTGAAGGCAAGCACAACTTACACATTCCGCATCAAAACGTACAAGACGGTAAACGGTAAAACCACCGAAACCGCTTATATAAGACTTGCTGCGGGAACATCCGCACCGAGCGTTACGAATGTAACAGGCTTTGCAAAGAAATCTGTTACCAAAACGACTGCTACTCTGATGTGGGACAAAAACACAACCGCTACAGGCTATATTGTCGAACAGTATAAGGGCGGCAAGTGGACTCAGATAGCAAAGACAACAAGCAACAGTACACTTACCTGCACTGCAAAAGGACTTAAGGCAAACACTACTTATACGTTCAGAATCAGAGCATATAAGACCTCCGGCAGTTCAACTGAGTACAGCAGCTATGTAAGAGCGGCGGTAACTACCGCTAAGTAAAACGCATCCCCCGATTTTCAAAGTCGGGGGATTTGTATATCCGAAAATAAGAATGACCTCTGCTTTTGCAAAGGTCATTCTTATTTTCTGAGCAGTTTTTTATAGATAAATCCGGTCACAAAGCCGGGTACGATAAACAGAATTATCTGGCTTGCACAAGGAATAAGGAAATCCATAAAACCGGAAAAACCCATCTTCCTTATCTTTTTTCTGACCGCAATAAAGCTCTTTGTGTTACGCCAGTTGCGTCTGCGGTTCAGATTTCCCGCCGTTACCCTGTAGCGTACAAGAACTTCGGGAATGTTTGCAGCTACCGCACCGCCAATCAGCATACGCACCATAAAGTCATAATCTTCACAGCGTTCAAGCTCCTCGCTGTATCCGCCGATTGACTGTGCAAGCGATTTTTTATATACAAGCGTCTGGTTATTGAATGGCGCTCTGCGTTTTGCGAATTTTCTTATTGCTTCATTTTCTGTCGGCGGTTTTCTGACAGCAATATCATTACCTGTATTGCTGTCGAATTCCTGAATATAACTGCCGAGTATTGACACCTCAGGGTGTTGTGCAAGATATGTCATCTGCTTCTCCGCCCTGTTTTCAAGGCATATATCATCGGAATCCATCTTCATTATATATTCATTCTTACAAATAGCAAGCCCTGTGTTAGCACATTTTGCCGTGCCGCCGTGACTTTCAAGGCGATGTATCTTCAGCTTACCGCCGAACTTTTCGCTGTATTGCTCAAGCACTCCGTCAAGCTGTTCATTAAGCCCGCCGTCGCATACAACAACTATCTCATCCGCAGGATAAGTCTGTATATACAGGCTTTCAAGACTCTGAGCGAAAAACTCAGGGATCTCACCGCTGTATACTGACATAAGGACGCTGTACGGCTGTAATTCTGCTTTATTTTCCATACAATTTAGCCTCCTTTGTCTTTGTAAACGCTTACATTGATTTTATCATACCTATAATAAAAAGTCAATCAATACCCGTAATTTTTATCGTTTTTTCTCTTTGCTGTCATATTATCAGTCGAAATAGAGCGCATTACGATAGTCGACTTGTCCTGTAAATGCGTCATAAATTATATTTTCACAGTTTTTCGTACTGATAAAGTATTCGGTAACATATGCAACGGGAATGAATCTGCCGTCGGATATAAGCTGTTTTTCCGCCTGTCTGCACAGCTCATATTCCTCCTTCTCATCCTTCGCCTGTGATGCTTTTTCGAGCAGTTTCGAATAATCGCTGTTCATCGCACTGTATTTGTTCACGTTATCCGTAAAGCTGTTAAGATACGCCTCAGGGCAATTATAACTGCCGTTAAGACGTGTCAGTGCAAGCGTATAATCGCCGCTTTTCAGCTTCTCGTCATATTCGCTTTCACTGATATACGAGATACTGCAATACATTCCGAGCTTTGCCTGCCACTGCTGTAAAATGCCCTTTACCGATTCGCCTATTTCTTCGTCACGGTTTTCTACAGCGATTATATTGACGCTGTACAAATCCGCCTTGTCAATACCGGCACACGCACTCTGATATGCTGTATACGCCTTTATCTCATCGGGCTTTACCACTGCCTTGCCGCCCACAACATCACGATAGCTGCCGAGCGAATTTTTTACAGACGGAGGTACTGCACCATCAGCAACGGTATATCCGAAAGGCATTTCAAGCTCTGCGGTATCGGTCGCATACAGTAAGGCGTAGCGGAGTTTGTCGCTCTTGAATATCGAATTTGATGTGTTCATTGTAATGCCGTAAACGGCGGTCGAGAATTCGTCATAGATATAATTTTTGTCAAGATAACTCTTTGCCTTACTTCCCGAAAGAACAATGCTCTGCGAGGTTCCGTCGGTGAAATCCGTAATATGATTATCTTCAATGAAGAAGTTAAGTCCGAGCGGAGTTACCTCGTCATGCTCATTATACTTGTCGCTGTAACGAAGAACGAGGTTATTGTTATTGTTGCTCCAAGCGTCATAATTCCACGTCTTAACATAAAACGGACCGTTTGATGGAGTTCGCTCTGCATCAAGACCGTATTTGCCCTGTGCCTTGATAAAATATTCTTCGTTGCAAGGCATAGCTGCCGGCATAGCAAGAAGCATCGCTAATGACGGCTCGGTATATTGCAGTTCTATTGTAAGCGAATAATCCCCCTGCGCCGTAACTCCGAGCTGTGACAGGTCGGTAATTTCTCCGCTGTTTATCTTATCGGAATTTTTTATGCAGAAATACTCCGACGCTTTCGGCGCTCTGGTTTCCGGCAGGAATAATCTTCTGAAGCCGAAAACAAAATCGGCGGCTGTGACCTTCTTGCTGTAGCCGTTTACGTCTGTCCAGTATCTGTCCTGCTTAAGTTTGAAGTTATATGTAAGCCCGTCGTCCGAAACGGTATAGCTTTCAGCCATTGCTTTTTCCGCATTGCCGTCCGCTCCGATCCTGAACAAGCCCTCAAACACCGAGCCGATTATAAGATACGATTCCCTGTCCGAAGCGTATTGAGGGTCAAGGCTTCCGGGATTTGATGATATATCATAACCGAACACATATCCCTTGCCGTCATCCTCTTTACACGAGGTGAAAAAAGCACAGCATAAGCACAGCAAAAACGCAGAAATGCGAATTGTCGTTCTTTTCTTCATCACAACTCCTTAATTACAACATTACCCGTTTCCAGTGATTTCTTACAATCAATTATCCTCTGATTGCGGCTTCCTTTGAAATGAAGTTCAAGACTTCTCTGGGCAAGTATAAATTTGCCGTCGACCAGTATATCCACTACCGACAGCAGATTTTTAACATCCTCGTCCGTCTTTGATTTTTCAATAAGCTGTTCAAAAGTAAAACCGGTATATGCCATTATATCAAGCTTTGTGTTCTCCTTTATCCTCTTTGCAAGGTCATATAACGGTGCAGGCTGGCAGAACGGCTCTCCGCCCGAAAAAGTAACACCCTTCAGCAGAGGATTTTCCGCAATGTGATTATATATCTTGTCGGTATCCGCAAGTCTGCCGCCGCTGAAATCATGCGTTTCGGGATTATGACAGCCCTCACAGTGATGCGGACAGCCCTGCGTAAATATTGTATATCTTATTCCCGGTCCGTCTACAATAGACTCGCTGACCGTACCTGCTATTCTTATAAGCATTGTATCACGTTCCTTTTTAAGTTATCCTATTTATTATAGCCTTATTCGGATAAAAAAGCAATAGATTGAAAGCGTTTCCCTGTTTTTTCAGATAAAAATAAAGTGAGCAAATACAAAATTGCCCACTTTAATTATATAATCTTCGAGATAATTCACGCCGATTCGCCTTTACCCAGCTTCTCTCTGCACTCACTGCATATACCCTTGATGCTTATCTCGTACTCGGTAACATCAAAGTCATACTTTGTGCGTATCTTATCGTTAAGACACATCATTTCACCAAGCTCCACATCAAAGACCTTTTCACAGCAGCTACATATCATATGAAAATGCGGATCTGTCCTGCCGTCAAAACGAACGCTTCCGTAAGAGCTGCATATTTTCTTCAATATGCCGTGTTCCGCAAGCTGATTGAGATTACGGTAAACTGTACCGAGGCTTATTTTAGGATAACTGCGTCTGGCTATATCGTAGACCTGCTCGGCGGTAGGGTGGACGGGATTTGAAACAACGATATTCATTATGCAATTTCTCTGTTGAGAATAATTCATACTGCCCTCCTGTCAGGTATAACTCTCGTTATCCGTGACCCAATGACGAACTCTCAGAGGAATACCAAGCCCCTCTGCAAGCTCCTTGCACTGCTCAATCTGCTCAGGCTTTATTATATCAACCACGGTAAACATAACCTCAGGTACGATAGTTTTTACCGTTGCGGCAAAATTAAGCATAGAATTGAATGACGGAAGCCCGAACTTAGGACGTGATACCTCAAGATAGCTCTCAGGGTCGGGAGCGTTAAGGCTTATGGAAATACAATCTATTATATATCTCATCTTGTATGAATCAAATGCAGGGTTGATAAAATCAACAAGTCCGTTTGTGTTGATACGGATCTTCATATCGGTAGTCTGCTTTACATACTTTGCGACCTCAAGCAGAACATCGGCACGCTCCATAGGTTCGCCGTAACCGCAGAAAACAAGCTCGTGAAGTCCCGTCTTATCAAAATCGTCAAACGCCTTGATAATTTCTTCATAGCTCGGCTCATGCTCAAGCCACAGGCTGTCATTATCCGCAACGCTGTCGCCGTTCTTTCTTATGCAGAAAACGCACGAACACGGACATCTGTTTGTTATATTAGCATAAAGCTTACCTTCAAACTCATAGAATATCGTCATATTACACCTCCGTGGATAAACTGATAATCTTTCTCACATTAGTATAACATAACGCTGAAAATTAGTCAATAGCTAAATCGGCATTTTAATGCGAAAAATCGCCACCCGCAAAATAATTATATCCTGTCATATATTTCATTTGCTTTTAAAGAAGTAAATGACAAAGGGAAGTATACGCCTGAAGTCCGGCTCTCCTTCATTGTTATCAATACACGGTTACAGCAGTTGTAATAGGCACTGTTGCTGTCTTTCAGACGCTCTACATAAGGTGCGGCTCCTTCAGACAGCATAGCAAGGCTTCCTGTATCTGTTTCAGCAATTTCACCGCTGAGATAGCTTTCAACATTGTACTGTGCTATTCTGGCGTCGGGGTCGCAGAAGCACAGCACACCAAGCATTACGGTAAAGGATATGAAAAGCGTTGCCACTGTTTTCATACCGGGGAATATCTCATGCAGAATCAGCACAAGGAAAACTATGCCGAGCAGTATCATAAACCACGATGTGTAGAATCTAAGTCCGGTAAGCCCATATTCGCCGATATACATTATCATCTTTGACATTGCACTGCAGATAAGCAGTATCGTAATCAGGCTGAAAACCGCCGAATATATTCTTACGGCAACGGGCTTTCTGCCGTTTTCGTTTCTCTTTGCAAGCACACCCGCAAGAAATATTACCAGAAGGTCAAGCACTGCCACTCCGCACAGCTCAAAAAAGCCTTGTCTGGCATATCCGCTGTAGCTGTAGCCGTCGGGAAGAACTCCGCCGAATGCACTCAGATAGTAAGGCAGTTGGCAAGCGAAGAACAAGAGGTAGATAAGTATAAGCGGCGTCAGCGCAGAACATATTGCGACAGCAGGCACCTTTGCCGCTCTCCCTGTGTCGCCTGTCATTTTACGCTTTCTGCCTTTCGCACCGCTCATTGCTCCGAACAGCAGGAACGACAGCGGTATGCTTACCGCAAGAATTATTACGTTGCTGAAAAAGTTGTCAAAAAATCCACCTGTTATACCTGATAATAATCTTCCGAAATTATCATCGGCGCTCGAAAGTGCCGTACACGCTATAATCACGGCAGGAATTGAGCAAAGCACTCCGAGCAGAATATATAACGCTGTTTTGCTTTTTTCTCCTTTTTCCTTATTTGCAAAAGGAACAGCCACGCACTTTGGTGCTGCGGAAAAGTTTGCAAAAGGCACTGCGAATACAGCCTCGCATATTTCCCTTAAGAATCCGTCTGAAAACAGAGGTTTTGAGGTTATAAAGCTGTAAGCGAAGTAACAGAGCAGTATTGCGGCATATACCCACGACAAAAATCGTACAAGCCCTGTCGATGAAAACACAGGAACAGCACAGAACAGTATCACACAGCCGAAAATCGCCCATTGTGAAGCGGTCGGCTTTTTGCCGATATATATTACTGCCATAACCGCAAGGGTCGCCACTATAACGTGATACCAGCCCGATGCTATAACCTCTGCAAACGGGAATATTTCTCCCTCGGTAAAGAACAGCTTCAGTGTTATAAAGCCGATTATAACGGTCATCACAGCAAATACGAAGTCACGGATGCCGTATACTTTCTTTGCCTCGGGCGGACCTTGCAGCTGCCTTTGAGGCTGTACAAACTGCCCGTCTGCTCTGCCGTATACATTCACCGGCGGAACGTTACCGCACTGCTCCGGGTTTTCCGCATAATTATAGTATTCATTCATTTTCTCCACCGCCTTTATAGCACAGAATATCTCCGGGCTGACACTGCAGCACCTCACATATCTTTTCAAGCGTTGAAAATCTTATTGCCTTTGCCTTACCCGTTTTCAGCACCGATAGATTTGCAGGCGTTATGCCTATTGCGGCGGCAAGCTCGTTGGATGAGATTTTCCGCTTTGCCATCATTACATCAAGATTTATTTCAATTGCCATATCAGTACCTCACAGCTCATATAGTAAAGTCGTTCTCTTCCTTTAATATGATTGCCTGTTCAAAGACGTTCTTTATAACACGCAGTATCAGTCCGAAAAATGCCGCCGCTATAACCACAAGCCACGCAAACGGTCTTATAAAGCTGAAATAGATAAAGATAACGCTTACGGCAAAACAGCAATATGATATAAGCCGTAATATTTTCACGTTGGCGGGTATGAACACCTTGTCGTGCCTGATATTTGACAGCAGACGGTCAAGCGCAGTAACTATCACAAGTGCTGCCGCCGCCGCAAGATAAAGAGTGATTATCATAGGCAGATACACCGACCTTCCTGTCAGTGCGATGATACCGTTATCATAGACACGGACAATTAACGGTGCAAATATACAGCAGACGATTATAAGCACGAATACCGCCTTTACAAGTATTGAGGTTGTCATTACAGAATAATTTTGTTTTTTCATAATACCGCCCTTTCCTGACGCATTTATCGTTTTTTGTTATCTGTATTTTATCACACTGATTTCCGTTTGTCAATATATTTTTATCGTTTTTCGATAATTTTTTATTGCAAAATAAAAAAGAGCAGGTGGATTTACCTGCCCTTTTTGCTGTCAATTATATTTTTTCCTCGCTGTATGCTTTTTTACCGAGTATAAGCGTACAGGTATACTCGCCGTCCTTTTCCGACTTTTCAAACCTTCCCGAATAAATCTGCGCTATATCACCGAGTATCTGCTGTCCGTAGCCGTGAAGCGAGGAATCGTCCTCTCTTGAGATCTCAACACCCGATACATAATTCCTGACGGTTATGTACACGCTTACCGAATCGCTCACCGCATCGACATTGATGATTTTCTTGTCGCTGTCTTTTTCCGTGAAGCCACGCTCCGCACGGATAGCGTTGTCGATCATATTTGCAAACGCACTGCAAAGATGATGCTGTGTTATTCCGCAGGAATCGGGAATATCTATCTTTGTTACAAGCCGTATGCCGTACTTTTCAGCCTCTTTGTTCTTCTCGGATATTACCGCATTTACTACAGGTATCGAGCAATACCGGTATTCCTGCGTATTTCTCACAGTATTTTCAAGTTCGCCTATCAGTTCCTCAGCCTGTTCTATATGTCTGCTATGCACCATACTTTTTATGCTTGCAAGCTGATTATTTATATCGTGACGTATCTTCGCCACCTCGTAACGCTTTTCCTCGATCTGCTTAAAGTGCTGTTCTTCAAGCTGACGGGCATATTTCATCGAGTTTACCTCAAGCTCAAGTGCGTTCTTCTTTTCAATATCCGAAATAAAGAACATATATATAAGGTCGGCAATCGCAAAAATCACAAGACCTATTGTTGTAACAAGCAATATATCGACTTTAAGTATATTCATATACACCTGCGAAAAACTTGATACTATTGCTGTGATAACAAGCACCTGCGCTACAGGAAAAGCTATAAGGCTCATACGAAGCTTTGATTGTTTCTTTCCGGCTATCTTGTTCCATACAGCAGCAAGCAGGTATTTAAGCGGTAACGAAAGCGTCGTAAAAAGCACGGAGCCAACTACTCTTTCGCTTGTATATACATCTGTAGTAATACCGTTATTTGTAATAAAAATCCCGAAAAAGCTCAGGAATAATATAAATTCCAGCAGCATATTGATAACCATATCAAAACCGTTGAAAATAATCGCTTTAACTATACCGCTTTTTGACATCAGCCACATCATGACTATCTGCAGTGCAAGCAGGACAAACGTCTTTGCAGGGACATATAAGCCGAAAAATATCTGTGGAACGAGATGAGCGAAGGAAAGTCCTGTAAAAGCAATATAATATACTTTCTGCGACACTTTCAGTTCAAAGCATCGTGAAAACGCCCATGCGGTAAAAATCATCTGCGGTACCGAAGAAAAAAGATACAGCCACGCATATACATTATCAATATTAACAATTTTCATATTACTTTTTTGCAACCTTTATATATTTTCTGTCTGACGTTCCTTCATCTGCATAACGAGCGTACAGGTATACTCGCTGTTCTTTTCCGTTGTATTAAATGTACCCGAATATATTTCGGCAATATCGCCCAGTATTTTTTGTCCGTAGCCGTGAAGCGAGGAATCGTCCTCTCTTGAGATCTCAACACCCGATACATAATTCCTGACGGTTATGTACACGCTTACCGAATCGCTCACCGCATCGACATTGATGATTTTCTTGTCGCTGTCTTTTTCCGTGAAGCCACGCTCCGCACGGATAGCGTTGTCGATCATATTTGCAAACGCACTGCAAAGATGATGCTGTGTTATTCCGCAGGAATCGGGAATATCTATCTTTGTTACAAGCCGTATGCCGTACTTTTCAGCCTCTTTGTTCTTCTCGGATATTACCGCATTTACTACAGGTATCGAGCAATACCGGTATTCCTGCGTATTTCTCACAGTATTTTCAAGTTCGCCTATCAGTTCCTCAGCCTGTTCTATATGTCTGCTATGCACCATACTTTTTATGCTCGCAAGCTGATTGTTTATATCGTGACGTATCTTAGCCACCTCGTAACGCTTTTCCTCTATCTGCTTAAAGTGCTGTTCTTCAAGCTGACGGGCGTATTTCAGCGAGCTTACCTCACGCTCAAGCACAGCCTTTTTCTCAATATCGGATATAAAATACATATAGACAATATCCGCAACAATAAACGTTATGAACGAAACCGTCAGAATAACATTGGACTTTTGCGCCGCTCCCTGATAATTACCGTGCGTCTGATTGAGATGATCGGCTACAACTCCTATTATCGCAAGCATCTCGGCAAACGGAAAAAGTATAAGGCTCAGATTTAGCTTTGAGGTTATTCTTTTATTTACTATCCTGTTCCAAAGCAATGCATAGAGATATTTGAAAGGAATACAGATAACCGCAAATACAATCGCACTTACCATTCTGCTGAACGTGTAAAATTCGCTGACATCATAAAAATCATTCATTCCGAGCAAGTTCAACAATCCCAGCAACAAAAGTTCAAGTCCAACGTTTATCAGCATATCGAAGCAACAGAAAATGAACGATTTTACAAAATTCGACTCCGACAACAGCTTGAGTACAAGAAACACAATGAAAAACAATACTATCGACTTTATAGGTGCGTAAAAATTGAAAAATACAGACGGCACCAGTATAACCGCAGTAGCCATAATCATTATCGCCATATAAACAGGCTTCGACACCTTGATCTTAAAGCACAGCGAATATGACCACCCTGTAATAATCCCGTGCGTGAAATAAGCAATCAGCGTACCCCACGCAAAAATATTTTCCGTGTTTATCAAATCCATTTTTATCCCCCCAAAAGCACTTACGGATAATCAGGCAAAATCCTCTGCCTGACGTTCCTGCATCTGCATAACGAGAGTACAGGTATACTCGCCGTTCTTTTCCGACTTCTCAAACCTTCCCGAATAAATCTGCGCTATATCACCGAGTATCTGCTGTCCGTAACCGTGAAGCGAGGAATCGTCCTCTCTTGAGATCTCAACACCCGATACATAATTTCTGACGGTTATATAAACGCTTACCGAATCG
>ERZ1034976.252-NODE-252-length-50672-cov-42.235059_pt1 | contig 50672 bp, 42 predicted proteins | sample MGYA00520623_ERZ1034976 | MGnify/ENA primary metagenome ERZ1034976 (study PRJEB33766, sample SAMN09781774) | gut metagenome | biome: gut microbiome | host: Homo sapiens | place: Madagascar | study: EMG produced TPA metagenomics assembly of the PRJNA485056 data... | reverse complement strand
GTTCGGGCTTTGTGATATTTTAAAAGAGGGTGTGAATTTTGACACACCCTCATTACTTTTTTTCGCCATTTATTTTCATTTTTTTAAAACTTCCCTGTAGCGTCAAATTGTTCCTTGCATCGTTGCTTAATCTCTGCTTCTATTTCCGATACAGGGCGTGCGCCTATAATAAACGATTTCACGGCAACGGCTATCACAAACATTACTGCTGCTACACCAGCACCAAGTAGCCAGTTGAGCATCTCGTTGGCAAAAAACGATTGGTCTAATACTATGATTGCAGCAACAATAGGCATACCAAACAATAGCCAGTCAGCACCCGACGACATCTTATATCCTTCAGTTGCTTTACGATACTCTTCGTTGCCCATCAATATAGCCTTGCGCTTCTCAAGCCAGAGCATTTCAAATTTATCTTCCATCTTTTAGTTATTTATCTTTCCAAAGAAATGGCTGCATTACATACGTTAGGACTATGCACAGCGATTATTAATTATTTTATTTCTCAGTAAAAGTCTGTAAAGGCGACCATATCATAAGAATGGCACCATAAATACAGGAAGACAGATTGCCCCTTTATTCTTGCGAAAGTCTTTAGTATAAACAAGGTATTTATCAGATATACGAGATGAAAACTTATCACAAAAGTTATCAATAGAAGAATGAGTCGCATACCCAGAAGACTTCACTTCCAAAGGACAGACTTTGTTTCCCTTGCTCAACAAGAAATCTATCTCATAAAGATGGTTTGATGTCTCTGAAGGAAATGTATAATAGAACAGTTTGTTGCCAGATGCAGTCAACATCTGAGCCACAACGTTTTCATAAACATACCCCAAATTCGTATTCAACTTATCATTGAGCAATTTATTGTAAATCACATTCTCCATAGATTTCTTGTCCATGAACATCGAGGTAACAAATAATCCAGTATCATGCAAGTATATCTTAAACTTCTCCAAATTTTTAGTCAAAGACATACCTACATTTGGATCATCTGCATGATAAGCGACATTCACAATCATAGAGTTCTTCATATCCTCCAATATAGGTAGGATGTTTTCCGCCCTTTGGTTTTCTATTACAGCGCTTACTTGATATCGTCCACCTCCATGAGACAATTGGGCCGGAATATTATTGAAGAGTAATGAAGCACGCCCTGTAGAGTCTATTCTCCGCAAGTCTGCATCATAAAGACTTATTATCGAACGTTTCATTTCGTCGACATCTGCAAAATTATTGGTTTTGATATATTCAGACACAACTTGTGGCATACCGCCAATTAACATATAAAGTCTGAAATCACGAAGAGCTTGTCTAACGACAGCATCTCCAAGTGTTTTTTGGGCATCAAAACATTGTCTAAGCAAAGGAACACTTATCTCATCTCCCATTGCCCATCTGAACTCTTCATAATCCATAGGATACATTTCTATAGTAGTCTCTTCACTTGGAATCAAGATACCTTCTGTAAACTTCCTTATGCCAATAAGAGAACCTGTCTCAATGTAATCATAGCGTCCGTCTGCAACCAAATACTTTATTGCTTGGCGTGCCTTTGGAACAAGTTGTACTTCATCAAAGACAATTACAGACTTACGTTCCACAAGCTTCACCTTATAAATCATTTGAAGTTGCAAGAATATAAAATTCAAGTCAGATAAGTCTTCAAACAAGTCCACAACTCTTTTAGGAGCTTGTCCGAAGTCTATAAGAATGTACGACAGATATTCCTTCTTCGCAAATTCTTCAGCAATAGTTGACTTACCAACTCGTCTCGCCCCCTTTATCATCAAGGCTCGTCTTCCGCCAGCACGTTCTTTCCATTCACGTAACTGACTGTATATCTTTCTCTTAAATGTACCCATCTACAAAATCCCCTTTTTTATTTACCGCAAAGTTAGCAAAATCCCCAAATTTATCCAAGGAAAAAGTTGCAAAATCCCAAATTTTAAGCTGTATTAACTTAAAGTTGGGGATTTATTTGCACATTTTCTGTTATGGATAACTTACAAAAAAAACATGTGATTTACTATATTTTGACTTGCCGTTATAAAATATTTTATATGTTTTATCGTTTTTTAATCAAAAAAATAGCAGCCCGAAGGCTGCTATTTGATTAGTATTGGAAGTTCTTGCTTCCAATATTACTTAGCGTTTACAGATATTTTTATATTCTTTCCATCTACAGACACTATGTACATGCCATTAGCTGGAGCAACAACCTTGCCGTTAGAGCCTTGTGCCACTACTCTACCCGACATGTCGTAGAGCGTGATGGCAGACTTGCTGTTAGCTACGATGTCATGTCCGCTTATACGCAGTTTGTATGCAGCTCCATCTATAATCTGCTCCACTTCTGTAACTACGATATCGCTATAGGTGTAAACCGTGCGACCAAGATATGTGTCGTCTTGGTAGATTTCTTGTTGTGCCAACTTACCATCGCTATTATACGTATATTTATATAAAAGTGTTCTATTTACTTCTGTATTGCCATTAGGATAAATGGTTTTATCTACTCTGCATATTTCTGTCATGCGGCGAGCATCATCACGCTTTACATAACCAGTCACCTCTACATCATACTTTTGAGAATGAGACTTAGATTTGTATTCCAACATATTGCCATTAACAGCAAACTCACTTACATTACTTCTATCAAGAACCCATGTATTGTTGGCTGTATCCCAAGAATAATATTTAGAATCAACATATGAGCAACCCAAAAAGATTCTCCAATTTTCAACCATTAGCCTAGAATCGTTATTAGGAAGAAGATCAAATTCTGGGAAAACAACTCTCGTGCTTTCTTCTTTATTTACGCCTACCCATTTGCCATCCTTTTTCTCGTAGCTTTCTATGTAGGAATTGTCTTCTGTTCTTCGAGTTATCGTCTTGCTTACTTCATCAACATTTTCATTGTCTTGGTCGTCAACAGTACGTCTAATAGTTGTTACATAGCCATTTTCATCAGTTGAAACATAGTCAGAGATACTCTTAGAACTAAATTTGAACGTTCCATCAGGCTGTATATAATATTTCTTCACAAGACCGTTTGGATATTGTTCTATTTTTGTTCCAAACATGATTTTTCCTTCTATGTCGTAACTAACAGAAATGTCTGTTAATACATTATCAGAAGAGAGATATGATTCATATTTATGATTCTTATATAATTCACCATTACTTGTGGTTAAATAACCTATCATAGTATATCCATCATCAGTATATGTATACTCTGTTCGACCATATATCTGACCATTATGGTAAGTCTCTTCATATTTAGTATAACCATTCTCGTCTAATTGAAGGATTAACTTTTCATTTTCACCAATCTCTATCTTTTGGTTTGTGATTTTTGTCCATACACCATCCTTCAACTCCTCAAGTATATACCTATGATCATACTCATTAATAATTGATTCTAATATACTACGCAGACGTTTCAGCTCCTTGCCATTGCTGTCATAGAACACATAGACAAAGCACTCATCACTTTCTCTTTCGCCCTTTACATAATTACCGTTGTCATAAAGGTAAATGTTGTAAACTTCAGAGTTGTCAGAAGTGTTGTAGAATGTATTTCGAGTTCGTACAGACGTCTCATTACCCTCCTCGTCATAATTCGTTGCAATATATTTTTGTATAGATATTCCGTCTATGTTGCATGGCACAGCCTCATAGCGTTCTTTCATGTTAACATGCCATCCTGTAAATGTATTATAACCCTCAGATATTTTTTCTCTATACCCCTCTGAATTGAGCTTTTTTTCATCAAAGCCGTTGGTATAGCTTTCTCGGTATCCTGGTGTCCACAGTTCATCTGCCCAAAAATATGAGTGATATTCTGTCTTTCTTGTATATCCCTCAGCAGGCGCATCTATTTCATACTTACATCCATCACGATTTGACAAAGAGCCATCTATATTGTAAGTATAAATCAACGAATAAGGGTATAAGCCTGACCATTGATCATGCTCCACCATTATTAAGTCTTTATTTGTAGAAGAGCGCGACCAACTTTTATACTTATAGAATCCTTCGCTAAAATCTCCAGATTCCGATTTTAATTTATAGTAATTGGTGGTGCAGATATCGCCTTCAACAGAAGTCTCTGAATATTTGTCCCAATAATATTTGTCTTCAATATAGTCCTGTATTGGCTCATACCATGTAAGCACATGGCCATTCCAAACTACATCATTATCGTTGGTTCTAACAATAGAGTATAGCAGCTTCGTCTCTATACATTCGCCACTTTCGGTATAAACATAGTTAGCCTCAAAGTAAAGTTCCAATTGTCCATCTGTAGAATTGCTACGATAGGTATACCCTGCTATTATTCTGCCTTGACTATCGAACTCTCGTTTTGATAGAGTTTTAGTTTTTGCACCATTCTCATTAGTTCCTACTACCAACATCTCTATCCATTCTCCAGCAGCATTATCCGTATAGGTATAGTCGTAGCGGCTATAACCATTGTCTTCTACTAAGATGCGACCTTGTTTGTCGTACTCGAAGGTACTTGTCCCTATACATTGGTCTTTACCATCATAACGCTTAATTCCTGTGAGCACATTGATAGTCTCTTCGCTACTTTTAGGAGCAGGCACAATATGTGCTTTGACAACACTCTTCGCTGTGGTGCCAAAAGGAGCGGCAGAAGATTTAGCCTTGTTTTCAGGAACGCGCTGCTGGGTGACTGCATTAATGTCGATACCAAACAATGCAGGTCGTGGAACAGTTTGCGCCACGGCATTTGTACTAAAGGTACACAACAAGGCAAATGCCCAGGAGTAATAGTTTTTTCTTTCCATAATTTTATTAGTTTAAGTTAATATAATAGATTATAAATAAGCAACATAAGTTCACTTTGCAAATATAGAGAAAAAATCTGATATTCTCCTGCTTTGTGGGGAATAATATTAATTAAGGAACAATTTAACCCTCCTTATGCCTATATTCCCGTAAAAATAGACAAAAGAAAGCTCCCCCGACAAATATGATTCAGCATATTTATCGGGGGAGCTTTTAGTTGAGCTTATATATTAATTTACTCAACTTTCGCAAATGTGGAAGTTAAAGAATTTAAAGAAGTTAGAGAAGTTAAAGCCATATGCTTTATGGCTAAATATACAACCAAAAAGGCTATTGGCTATAACTTCTAACGACCGAAGGGAGTGATAACTTCTTTAACTACTATAACTTCCGTACATGCGAAACTTCAATTAATTTAGCTATACTTCCATCTAACTTATCTATCAGCAAGCGGAGTATACTCTTTGCTGTCTTGGATATTCTTGTATGCAGGACGGATGATACGACGGCTCTCGAAGTTGAGCTCTTCGATGCGATGGGCTGTCCAACCAACGATACGTGCCATGGCAAATATAGGAGTATAGATTTCCTGTGGCAAACCAATCATCTCATAGATGAAACCTGAATAGAAGTCGAGGTTAGCACAAGCAGGCTTTGTACGTCCGCGAGCCATCAAGCATTTGATGCCCTCTTGCTCTATGAGCTTCAGGAATTCGTATTCCTCCACTCTACCCTTCTCCTTGGCTAATTCGCCTGCCAACTTCTTAAGCTCAACGGCTCGTGGATCGCTCATAGTGTATACGGCATGGCCAAGACCATAGATAAGACCTGTCTGGTCGTAAGCTTTCTTGTCGAGCATGCGCATGAGATAGGTGTCTATCTCGTCAATGTTTGTCCAATCGGCAATCTGCTCCTTTAGATGGTGGAACATGTTGATAACCTTGATGTTGGCACCTCCATGAAGCGGACCTTTCAAAGAGCCAATACCTGCTGCGATACTTGAATATGTGTCGGTACGTGTAGAACTTGTCACACGAACCGTGAAGGTAGAGTTGTTACCACCACCATGCTCAGCCTGGATGATAAGCAGAAGGTCGAGCATACGAGCGTCGAGTTCGGTATAGTTTTCATGCTTGAGCATATAGAGGAAGTTTTCAGCTATGCCGAGATTCTCTTTTGGATGACGAATGTGGAGGCTACGTCCCTGCACAGAGTGGCGATAGATGTTGTAAGCATAAGCCACGATAGTTGGGAACTTGGCGATAAGCTCTATCGACTGGCGCATGAGGTTGTCGCGCGAAATATCATCGGGATTAGGGTCGAAGGTGTACATTTCGAGCACACAACGAGCCAAGATGTTCATGATGTTAGCACCCTCGAGGTCGATGATGTGTACGATGGTACGATGGTCGAGAGGCATATTATCGTTGAGCAACTCGCGGAAGGCTGCAAGCTCTTCCTTGTCAGGCAGATTGCCTGAGAGCAAGAGGAAAGCAATCTCTTCGAAACCGCAACGCTTCTCTTTGAGCAACGGAGTTACGATGTCGTCGAGCTCATAGCCACGATAGTATAGTTTGCCTTCTGTAGGCTGTAGTTTGCCTTCAGCATCACGCTCGTAACCAACTACATTACCGATGTTGGTCAATCCCACCAACACACCACTACCATCCTCGTTTCTCAAACCGCGCTTAACACCATATTTGGTGAAAGCCTCGCGGTCTATCTTGCACGAGTTCTTTACCTCGTCGCTAAGCTTATATATTAGATATTCTTTCTTCATGTTGTGCTATTGTTTTACATATTGTTCAGACAGCTTCCAGCCTTAAACCATGCTATCTGTGTGTCGTTGTAAGTATGCTGTGCAAGGAACTCCTCGCTTGTGCCGTCGGCATGCTTCAATACTACTGTTAGCGGTTTGCCAGGAGCAAACTCTTTGAGTCCGACAACGCTGATGCGGTCGTCTTCCTTCACCTTGTCGTAATCATTCTTGTCTTGGAACGTTAGTGCGAGCATACCCTGCTTCTTAAGGTTTGTTTCGTGAATACGGGCAAAGCTCTTTGCCAACACCACCTTAACATTAAGGAATCGAGGCTCCATGGCTGCATGCTCACGACTTGAACCTTCGCCATAGTTGTCTTCTGCCACAACGATGCTCGACAAGCCTTTTTCCTTGTATGCCTTGGCTGCAGTTGAAACCTCTACATAGTTGCCACATAGCTGACATTTCACATGGTTCGACTCGCCATTGAAGGCATTCACAGCGCCCATCAGCAAGTTGTCGGAGATGTTTTGCAGATGACCGCGGAAGCGGAGCCATGGTCCAGCCATAGAGATATGGTCGGTGGTGCACTTGCCTTGAGTCTTTATCAAGAGTGGCATGTCTGTATAGTCGTTGCCATCCCAAGGAGCGAAAGGCTGCAGACGTTGCAAACGCTGAGAATCAGGATTGATAACCACTTCTACATCCTTAGCTTCGTCAGAAGGAGCTATAAAGCCCTTGTCTTCAACTTCGAAGCCTCGTGGAGGGAAACAATAACCTGAAGGTTCGTCGAGCATCACGCTGTTGCCATTCTTATCTGTAAGGCTGTCTACAGCAGGATTGAAATCCAGGCGACCAGCTATTGCGAGAGCCGTGGTAAGTTCTGGAGAACCTATAAAGGCGTATGTATTTGGGTTGCCATCAGCACGACGACGGAAGTTGCGATTGAATGAAGTCACGATGGCATTCTTGCGATTGTTGTCGTCGGTATGTCGCTTCCATTGTCCGATACATGGTCCGCAGGCGTTTGTCATTATCAACGCTCCCATCTGCTTAAAGATGTCGAGTATTCCGTCGCGCTCTGCAGTATATCTAATTTGCTCCGAACCAGGGTTGATTATCAATTGTCCCTTTGGCTCAATACCCTTGTCTAAAGCCTGCTTCACTACCGAAGCTGCACGACAGAGGTCTTGGTAGCTTGAGTTGGTACAAGAACCTATCAGTCCTACTTCTACCTCCATAGGATAGTCGTTGGCAGGGCCCTTGGCCTTCATCTGCGAGATTGGTGTGGCAGCATCAGGAGTAAACGGACCATTGAGATATGGCTCTATGGTAGAAAGGTCTATTTCCAACAGCTGGTCGAAATAAGTCTCAGGATTTGCCAACACATCGTCGTCGGCACGAAGTTCTGCAGCATTCTGCTCTGCCATAGTGGCAACCTCCAAACGCTCTGTTTGGCGAAGATATTCTGAGGCATTGTTATCGTAAGGGAATATAGAGCATGTGGCTCCAAGTTCTGCTCCCATATTGCAGATTGTTGCACGACCTGTGGCTGTAAGGCTGTCCAAACCAGGACCGAAATATTCGAGTATGGCATTGGTGCCACCCTTTACGGTAAGAATGCCAAGAATCTTTAGTATCACATCCTTTGGTGCAGCCCAACCAGATAGTTTGCCTGTGAGGCGTACACCAATGAGGCGTGGCATCTTTAGTTCCCAAGGCTGTGCTGTGAGCACGTCTACTGCATCTGCTCCACCCACACCTACGGCTACCATACCAAGTCCGCCTGCGTTAGGAGTATGCGAGTCTGTACCAACCATCATTCCTCCTGGGAATGCGTAGTTTTCCAATACCACCTGATGGATGATTCCTGCTCCTGGTTTCCAGAAGCCAATATGATATTTCTCAGATACTGACTTCAGGAAGTCGTAAACCTCTTTGTTGCCTTCCATAGCTGCAGGAAGATCGAATTCTACACCCTTGTCGGCACGAATCAAGTGGTCGCAATGCACACTTGCAGGCACAGCCACGCGCGATTTGCCAGCATTCATAAACTGAAGCAAAGCCATCTGGGCGGTAGCATCCTGCATAGCCACACGGTCGGGACGGAAGTTGACATAAGATTCGCCACGGCTGAATGGTTTCATATCATTGTTGTCGAACAAGTGGGCGTAGAGAACTTTCTCTGCGTATGTCATCGGACGGCTAAGCACTTGCTTAGCAGCTTTTACACGGCAAGAATAAGAGTCATAAAATGACTTCAACATTTCGATATCCAGTATCATATTATCTATCCTTTTATTGTTATATATCTGTGTACGCTTACAATATTGGTTGCAAATATACAACAAATTATTCATAATGCAATAAATATCTAATAAAATATTTCTTTTTGATAGAGAAATCAAACATTTATTGCATTATTATTCATAAAAACCCATATAAAAGCGAAAAATTAAAAAAAGAAGCCATTAGAACTCTTTCCACAGCCATCCTTCTTGCCATTTGCCTTCTGTTTCTGTTCCGTTTGGATTCGACACCGAGAGACCGAGAAGGCGGACCTTCATTATTGGCGATACTGAGATTTGTGATAATAATGATTTAGCAATGGGCAGAATGTCGGTCTTGGTGATGAGATAGGAGTCGACAGAAATGCTGCGCGTAATCTGACGGAAATCGGCATACTTTATCTTCAATGTTAGTGTGCGACCGGAGAAAGAGGCTTTGGCTATTCGCTCCACCAATTCCAATACCGCATGATAAAGCTCTATTAATAATATGGTACGCGAAGCGATGTCTTCAGCAAAAGTACGTTCGCAACCTACCGATTTGCGCACGCTGTCGGTTTCCACCTTGCGCACATCAATGCCCAACGAGAAATTATGGTATATTGTGCCCACTTTGCCAAACACTTCCACCAAATGGGCTTCCGAAACCTTGCGCAAATCGTAGCCCGTAAAGATGCCCATACTGTGCATACGTGCTGCCGTCTTCGAGCCAATGCCCCAAAACTTCTCTATAGGCAAATCGGCTATGAAGTCGAGTGCCTTGTCTGGATGAATCACGGTCATCCCATTTGGCTTGCGGTAGTCGGAAGCCACCTTGGCAAGGAATTTGCAATACGAAATGCCTGCCGAGGCTGTGAGATGCAGTTCGTCGGCTATGCGCTGTCTTATCTCTCGCGCTATGTCTACCGCCATCTCTATACCTTTCTTATTATTAGTAACATCGAGGAAAGCCTCATCTATAGACAAAGGTTCTATCTCGTCGGTATAGTCTTGGAATATCTCGTGCACCTGCTGCGACACTCGCTTATACTCTTCCCTATCGCCTCCCACCACTATCAGCTCAGGGCAGAGTCTGTGCGCAGTCTGTATCGACATAGCGGAATGAACTCCCCAGCGGCGTGCTTCATAGCTCGCCGTCGACACCACACCGCGCGGACCGTCGTAGCCCACCGCAATAGGTTTTCCTCGCAATTCCGGATTGTTTCTCTGCTCTACCGAAGCAAAGAAAGCATCCATATCTACATGTATAATCTTTCTCACTTACTACAAAAGTACCACTAACCAAGCAATTACGCAAGCATAATCACATTTTCCGCACGACTTTTACACTACTTCATCACATTTTCCGCACGACTTTCACGCTACTTCATCACATTTTCCGCACGAGTTTTTAAAAAACTCCAGCAGTTCATGGTTTAAAGGAACACGAATCAAGCGAATCTACCGAATGTTGATTATACCCTCAAGCAAGAAACGCAAGCTAAAGAGCCCACAGGGCTCATTCAGTGTGATTCGGACGATTACTTCCCGTTGGTCAGTGGGTCTACGACAAATCTCGTGTTCTAAAAAAAATCAGCAGTTCGTGGTTTAAAGGAACACGAATCAAAGCGAATCTACCGAATGTTGATTAAACCCTCAAGCAAGAAACGCAAGCTAAAGAGCCCACAGGGCTCAAAAATCCGTATTCTCCGTGCTATCCGTGTGCGACACTCGCAAGCAAACCCGAATCTTCATTCTTTTCCCTTTTTACCTTTTTACTTTTTTACCCTTTTACCTTTTTACCTTTTTACCTTTCAAAATTCGCTCGTTTGCATTATCTTTAAATAAGATAAGCTGCACTCGGAAAAACATTCAAGTAAACTTGATGATTTTTCGCTCGTTTGCATTATCTTTGCAACAAAAACCATACATTATGAAGAAGACATATAGAATAACATTGGCAGTAATAGCCCTTTTCATTTTGGCAACAATAGGTGGCAGCGTATACATGCTCAACTTCTCATTGTCGCCCGACCCTAACCGCACCGACTTAGACAGCACTTACGCCATATTATATAAGCACTTCACCGATATGAAACCATGGGTAGACAGCATGCAGACAAATGGATATTTGCGTGACACATTCCTCACCATGCCATCAGGAGAGCGACATCATGCCCTTTACTTCAGAGCCGACTCGGCAAAGGGTCGCACAGCCGTATTGGTGCATGGCTACAAGGATTGCGCTGCAAAGTTTCTTTATTTAGGTAGAATGTATAATCGCGACTTAGGATACAATGTCGTGATGCCCGACTTGCATGCACACGGCCTTAGCGAAGGCAACGACATACAAATGGGATGGAAAGATCGTCTCGACATAAAGCGATGGACAGAAATGGCTGCTGAGACTTTCCGCGATTCCACTTATGGAGTAAACATCGTGGTACACGGAGTGTCGATGGGTGCAGCCACAACCATGTCTCTTTCGGGCGAAGAGCTGCCTGCCTACGTCACCCATTTCATTGAAGACTGCGGATACACCAGCGCATGGGACGAGTTTGCCGTGCAGCTAAAAGATCAGTTCTCGCTTCCTCAGTTCCCATTGATGTACACCACCAGTCTGCTATGCCGTATGGTTCATGGCTGGAGCTTTGGCGAATGTTCCCCTATCAAGCAAGTAGCGAAATGCCAGCGCCCTATGCTCTTCATCCATGGCGATGCCGACGACTTCGTACCATTCTATATGATGCAGCAAGTCTACGATGCCAAAACCCACGGCAAGAAAGCCATGTGGGTGACAAAAGGCACCACCCACGCCCGCTCCTATGCCGACTATCCAAAAGAATACACCGAAAGAGTGCGCCAGTTCTTAGCAGAGTGAAGAATATGGCTCACTCGATAAATATAGGGGTATTCCATAAAATTCATTCATTTACTTGGTTGTAACAAGGAAAAGCGCTATCTTTGAAGCGTTGATTCCCGGTAGCCTCTGATTCGTCAAGCTATCGGGTCTTGTTTTTATATACGTTTTGCTTACCAAAACACATTATTATTTCAGTAAAACGTTTGTATTATTTATAAGTTTCTACAATTCTAAGAGTGCTATCCAGTCTTGGCACCGCTGCATCTGTTTCACTCAATCAGATGAATTTACAGTAACCAAGTTTACCTTTAATGAGGACAGCATATGTTCCTGATTGTTTTGTAATAATATCGTCTGCTTCGGGCAAAAATGTTATCTTTTGTCCTTTTGCATTTATTATTTCTATGCCTTCTTTGGTCTTTAGTGCAAACAAATTGTCTGATAGCTTTCTTGTCTGATAGACATTATTGTAAATGACATTTAAATTCTCATCTAGGATGGTTCCCCATGCCTCATAGCACTTGCCTATCTTTTTTGTATGTTCGTATTTGGGGTCTAATGCATAAATTAAAGAGTCAGATTCGATAACTTTTGTACCAGCTATGATGTAGTATTTCGTAATTTTAGCATTTAGGCTAGTAGTTTGATATTTGGCTAACCATGAAAATGAAATACCATCTATAATTGCATTAATTGCACCTAAAGGTTTGTAATATATGTTTTTTTCTGCACAAAACAATATCTTGCCACTCTTCACATCTATAACATTTCCGCCATTTTCAATTTTGTAGGGCAGTACATTTTGTTTGAATATGGTGGTTCTTTCTTCATTTGACAATTGTGATACGAAATTTTCAGAGAAGAATCCTTTTCGATATATTTCTTTTCTTTCCTTAAATTTATTGGGGTATAGTACCTTTCCTTGTGCATTGACAATTCCCCATTTTGAATCCCATTTAGCAATAATTTGGTCAGAGCTACCTATTGTGTATACTTCCTCAAAGGGTTGTGAAATATGGCCGTATTTGTCTATCAAATATGATTTGTTATCTTTACTCATTTCGCATACATCATATTTAGTTACAACTTCATCTTTCGCAAACCAAGGCCAAGGTGATTTAAAATCACGAAACAAAGTTTTCCCTTGAAGATCAATAATCATTTCGCTTTCTTTTGACCGAAACCAAAAGTAGTTACCATGGCAAAATATCACTTTTGGTGCTTGATAAATAACAACTCCATTATTATTTTCAAGGACATAGTCGTTTTCAGCTTTCTTTATAAGGACAATGTCTTTGTTTTTGTATATAACCTCACCTTGCTCTTTATCGTTAGCTTGGTCAGCAAAGGCAGACTCTTCCTTTTGTATACCTTGTTGGATGGCTTTGAAATCTTGCAGGAGATTTCCATTGTCATCTAAGACGCAATCATTTAGAGTGAAATTCGTTGTATAATGCTCAGTTTTTTCCCCTTCATATTTGTGCACTCCAACAATACCCATATTTCCTACATATTGGTAATTGTCTTGTTTGACTGCTATATTATGAGCTTCTTTGTTTACAGCATGAATATTGCCTGTTTCTGCATCATAAGCTAATGATGTAAATACAGGTTGCTGTATGATTTTCCCATCTATAGATAGTAAGCCGAGGTGTTCGTCTTTCTGAAAGGGAATTGTGTGTTTAAGGAAAGCATAAATACCTGTACTTTTTTTCCATGCCCATTTCTTTGGCTTGTACTCTAACGCATCAAAGATTCCACTACTCCAAATCTCATATGGATGGAGGTCAGCCACTTCATATTTTAGTTGGCGTGGTTCCATAATCCACTCAACTTTTTCTTGTGCAAAAGCTATGTTTGTATTTATTATGCTAATAAGCACTAATACAATCTTTAAACAGTTTATTTTCATAATCGTTTTTTTATTTACCTTATTTCCGCAATACAATAAATTAAAACCTATATAAAATCCCTAGCAACTTTTTTGTTGTTGGGGATTTTGCCATATATGAGTTGTTGCTAGTATTTATTCGTTTCTGATAGCAAAATATTTATATCCACTATCTATTGTTGAAGAAGAAGAAGAAGAAATTAAATTTCCATTTTCGTCATACATTTCATACTCAATTTTTTCTTCTGCTATAGTTTTTCCATAATACATCTTGTCTATTCCGTTTTCAGTACAAGTGCCTCTGAATTCAAGATCATAAGTCAAGGTATATTTATGTACCTCATATTTCATATAATTACTCTTTATCATGAATTTCCTAGCAAAGCTACAAGTCAAAGCTGCAGTATTCTGACTTGTTTTAGTGTAATTATATGTTATAGGTTCTATCAAATTATCCCATTCACAACCCTTTGCGAAGAGCGCCTTACCTGTCTTGTCGAAATAAAGGTTGTAGTATTTGTCTATTTTGCAGTTAAAACGGCAATTCTTCAGTTGTTTAGGTGCTTCATTTTTGAAAGCAGAACTTCTATTAAGAATAACCGTTTCGCCTTGCATCTTTAGTGTAATTTTGTCACGTTCTATTTTATAGTCAGTAATGGTAAGGCTTCCTTCTCCAGTTTCGATAATTAAAGGAGAACTATTGCCATTGTAGATGATTTTGCCACCACCTTCCCATTCGATATATTCACTTGACTTTCCTGCTTCCCCATTTTCTCCAGGATATTGTATAATATAAATAACTTCGTTGATTACCTCGTATGTACCATCAGGTTGAATGACCCACTGAGCATAATCACCTTGCCATATTCCTGCAAGTGATGCGTGGCTAGAAGTAGTTTCATTGTCATCACTTGAACAACTAAGGCATACTCCTTGTATAATACAAATGGTAATAATGCCTAAAAAACTCTTTAAATTTAATCTTTTCAAATTCATAGTTTGAGGGTTTAAGTTAATAATTGCTTGAGATATTTGTATGATTTATCTAATAAAAGACTTTTATTCACTCATTATAAAAACTAAAGCATATATAAGAGTTATTCTTCAACTTGCTTCCAATCCTTCAATCCCTTTCCAAGGTCATCGAGTTCTATAGCGAGAGCAATAACTCTACGCTTGTCAGCCTTAAAAGGGTCGGTATAGCAATTATCTTTTATCTGCTTTTCGCCTGCAGCAATGCCGCCATTCTTGGTAAGCTTCAGTTCTATAACATAGATATAGTTGTTTGTGGTGACCACCATATCAATTCTACCCGTAGATATCATTCGCTCAACTTCTACACGGCAGCCTATGGAATTGAAGATTGTACTCATAACAAGACGATAGCGCTCTTCCATATCCATACTTGCTAACTTCTTGTTGCTATATGGAACATCTGCAATAAGAGCTTTCAAGCATTTCATGGCCTCAGGCAAGTTGCCGGCACAAATATGCAAGTTCAGGAAAGCTTGGGTAGACTGGATTTCGCTCGACTTACGCATCGACAAAGCAGGCAGCACAACCTCATTCAGCGCCTGTCTAACTTCTTGATTAGGCAAGCAAAGGAGGTAAGTGCCATTGATGTAGCCCTTGATAGTAAGATAACCAGACTGATATAAGAATAGCTCTGCGCCACCACCTGTTACATCAGACGTTTCTATAGTTACACCAAGCAAAGCACTATTGTCGAGATCGTTAAGACGAATTTCCATGTCGTCAACAAACTTTGGCAAAAGACTTGTAGAGCCTGACGAAGCCCAATAATTTCTAAGTTTTGATGTCGACAAAGCATTTATAAGACTGAAAGGATTGAATATGTCTACCATATTATCAATGCTAAAATGATAGCCATCATAATGTCCCTTCAATTGCTCAATCGTTTCCTCTACCGACCATCCGTTAGCTTCACCCATGCTTTTTATTTCAGGCATGAAATTATCTATCAGCTCTTGCTTGGTAATACCGCAAAGGGCTGCGTATGGAGCATCAAAACTGATATTGCTAAGATTATTAAGCACAGAAAACAATGAAATCTGCGTAAACTTAGTAATGCCAGTTATAAATACAAAACGCTCATATTGGTCGTCTGCTTTAAGTATAGCAAAAACACTTCGATACACGGCAGTACACTCCTCATGATATGGAGTCTTCCATGAATGTTGAAGCGGAGAATCATATTCATCTATAAGAATAGCTACTTGTTGACCTGTTTTCTGATAAGCAGTTTTTATTATTGTATCAAAACGATTGCTTAGAGAGTCTGTAGGTACAACTTCTATTCCGTATCTACTTTCATAATCTCTGAACACCAAGTCGAGATAAGCTTTCACTTCTGCAGCAGTAGCTCCTCCCCTACTCATGTCGAGTCTTACTACAGGATGCTTCACCCATTCCTTCTCCATGTCCATAATCTTCAGACCATGAAACAAATCCTTCTTTCCTTCAAAGTATGCTTGCAGAGTATCAATAAGTACCGACTTGCCAAAACGACGTGGACGGCTTAAGTAATTAAACTTATTCCCCTCATTGGCAAGATGCCAAATAATATCGGTCTTGTCAACATATAGATATTCCTTCGTTCTTATTTCCTCAAACGACTGAATACCTACTGGTAGTCTTCTCTTTGTATTCTCTGTCATAATCTTGAAGTTTTTCCTTTGTTCTGCAAATTTAGATAAAATTTCCGAATTATAAGCCAGTTGGGATAAAAAACAGAAATGAATATCTCCGAGTGCTCGCTGCTTGAGTTAAAATGTCAAGACCGACACACCTAAAAATCTTGCATCAACGTGAATCTACCGAATGTTGATTAAACCCTCAAGCAAGAAACGCAAGCAGCAGAGCCCACAGGGCTCATTCGCTTTGTCATTCATTCGATTCGTGTTCAACTCCAAGTTTAAACACTAAACATTAAACACTAAACACTAAACATTAAACACTAAACATTACCCACAAAGGCTATCTACTCCCCTCTCTTTTGGAGAGGGGTTGGGGGTGAGGCTCTCTATTCCATCCCCTCCAACACGAGTCTTATATCCTCGTACGAGATGTTGTCGGGGCACAGTTCTTTAACAGCTGTGAGGGTGAGCGGAGAGCCACTGTCGGCATTGGCACTACGCACATCAGCTATAGCACGAGAGATTACAGGAATCTTCTTTTCATCTATCAGGTCGGAGATGCTGATTTTCCCATCACGCACATAGCGCGACAGATGGCTGATGATAGTAGCCTGCGTTAGGCTACGCTCTTTGGCTATTTCGTCAACCTTCTTTCCTTCCCTATACAGGCGATAAGACAATTCCCACGTTTTCTCCTTACGCTCTTTGGGTTCTGCCGCCACCTTTTGCTTGCGCTCGCGAGGCTTGCGCGACGAACCCTTACCCTTGTCCTCATCCAGAGCATCCATCACAGCCTTGCGCTTTTCATCAAGATAGATGGTTGTAGAAAAAGGCTTCTCGCCCATCGACTGCAACAGCAGCACCTTCGTGCGCCATTGTATCTTCAGGTCGCCACCCACATCCTTCATTCTCTTCATAGCATATTTGTTTTCGCTCTTAGCAGCAAGAGCCAACGACAGAGGCTTAGAGAGAATACTTATCAAAGCTTCAGAGAAATAGTCGGCACTACGCTGCACACGCTCAAGGAAAGCCTCGGAATGTAGCTGCTCTATTGTCATCATAGCCATTTGAGTTTGCCATTTGCCAGCCACATCCATCACCCTGTTCTTCAGCTCGTCCACAGCTGTGCGGTGAAGCGAAGCCAACTGCGAGAAAGCCTGCGAGAAATGTTCAAGCAGCAATCGCAATATAGCATCCTCAAGGCGCTGCAAGCCCGAGAAATCAAACATTTCAATGAGCAGCGCGCGATGATATTCCTCCTTCAGGTCGGGCAACACAGCAATACTCTTCTTCGCTTCTATCTCCTGATTAGCCATATAATGCTCCACATCATTATCCCCTATTATCGCACTCTGACCAATTCTCGACGACAACACCAAGCCCTCAAGACTGCGACAACGGCTCAATGCCACATACACCTGACCGGGAGCAAACGAGCTGCCAGCATCGATGATGGCACGATCGAAAGTCAGTCCCTGGCTCTTATGAATGGTTATTGCCCAAGCCAAACGCAGAGGATACTGCTTAAACTCTCCAAGCACCTCAGTCTCTATCTCCTTAGTCTTCTCGTTCACCGTGTAGCGCTCGTTCTGCCAAGCCGTTTTCTCCACCACTATAGGCTCCGTCTGCCCCACTCCCAGCACACGGATTTCCTTGTCGTCGGCATAAACCACATGACCAATCATACCATTATAATATAGATGCTGCGGAGTAGCATCGTTGCGCACAAACATCACCTGCGCCCCCAACTTCAGCACCAGATGCTGCGCTGTTGGAAACGAATACTCAGGAAAAGAGCCCGTAATCTCGGCATCATAACACCACTCACGCCCCTGCAGTCTCCTCAGTTCCGTTTCGTTCAGATGGTCAGCCATGCGGTTGTGAGTAGTCAGCCGAATATACCCCTCCTCCGTCTTTGGTGAAAAATCAGGAATATACCGTTTGTTCAAACTATTCAGCTCATCGAGCGAAAGATGTCCCTCGCGCACACGATTCAATATGCCCACAAAGGCATTATCCTGCTGACGATAAATCTTATCCAGCTGAATCGTAACATAGTCAACATCCGCCAACGCCTTACTACCAAAAAAATAAGGAGTAGAATAAGTATTGCCCAGCACCGCCTCATCCTCAGGAGTAACCACAGGAGTAAGCTGCGCCAAGTCGCCAATCATCAGCAGTTGCACACCGCCAAAAGGCTTACGCCAATCGCGGAAGTGGCGCAACACGGCATCCATAGCGTCCAGCAAGTCGCTGCGCACCATCGAAATCTCGTCAATGATAATCATATCGAGCGAAGCAATAATCTTTCGTTTCTCCTTGCTAAAGTTAAACATCGTGTTCACCTTAGTGCCAGGAAGATACGGCGACAATGGAAGTTGGAAGAAAGAATGAATAGTAACACCGCCTGCATTTATGGCAGCCACACCAGTAGGAGCAAGCACAATAGTCTGCTTGCTACTCTTTTTCACCACCGTGCGCAAGAATGTTGTTTTACCAGTCCCCGCTTTTCCTGTCAGGAAAACGCTACGCCCAGTATTCTCTACAAAGTCCCATGCCTGACGAAGTTGTATATTTTGTTCCATGATGTTCGGCTATATTATACGCTTTGATTGTTTAGTAGCCACAAATATACTACTTTTATCTGACATTACAACAAAGCTGGAAAGAAAAATATTGTAGAAGAAAAAGATATTAAAATAGTTAGCGAAATTATAGAAGTTATTGCTCCACATAGTGGATAGAAGTTAAAGGCAATAATACTTTTCAAGCTTTTCGCAATAAAAATCAGGCTTTATTCTATAGCATCTTAAACTTCTGAACTTACAACAAATACAAAAAACAAAAACACCCGATAAAACGGCAAACTATATAATTGCTCATTCATAGATGTATGTCTTCCTAATATATCGACATTGAAAAAGACAGTGAAATCATACATTCAAAAATTCAAGAAATGCATAGATATGAATGGAATTGTCATAAAAAAGAAGATGTTCAAGACTGGCTCATTGAGAATTTTGCCACGCTTTATGATAGACGTTTTTGAATATAATATTGAGGACAAAGAATTGCTAGAATGGTTACAAAATCTTGATTTAGATAAAATAAAAAAGTGGAAATATAAAGGCTGGACTGAAAAACACTCCGCCTACCCACGAAGTTGAGTTCTACAAAGCTCTCAAGCATTCCAACGAGGTCTTTGCAGCCTTCAAAGTCCACACCATGGGCAAAGAGATGGCTGCAAAGCTCTACGATGCTGATGGTAAATTAAAACCTTTCTCCAAATGGGTCGACGAAGTAAAACCTATTTCCACACACCATGTCGGACCATGGCTCCAAACCGAATATGACACAGCCGTCATTCGAGCTCATGCTGCTGCCGACTGGAGAGAGTTCCAACGCAATAAAGACATTCTCCCCAACCTCCGTTGGATGCCTACTACATCTAACCAACCAGAGAGCAGCCATAGAGCATACTGGCTCATGAAGCTTACACTCCCTGTCGATGATCCTTTCTGGAACGAACATCACCCAGGCGACCGATGGAACTGCAAGTGCTCACTCGAAGCCACCGACGATCCTGTAGTTCGTCCTGCAGATATGGAGCAAACAAAGCCACAGAGAGGACTGGAGAATAATCCTGGAAAAGATGGACACACCTTCAGTGACAATCACCCATACTTTCCAAAAAGCTGCAAACATTGTGAATTCTACAAACAAGGTTCTTTCAAGAATAGGCTGAAAAGGCTGTTCACGGATAAAGTCAAGGACTGCTATAATTGCCCATTCATTGATGGATGTATCGATAGATTCGAAGCAAAACGACCTCTCGACGAAAAGGCTTTCGCTCGTAAACAGGAAGTGAAAGACAAAAACCTTATGCCAAAAATGGACAAAGAACCATGTAGTTCTGTTCTTTCTGGAACCTTGAACCGTACCAACAAAGTAAGGAATGCTCTTCTGAAACATTGCTACCATGACTATGATGTCGATGCTGCCATTTATATATGGAACAACCCTTCAGATATGAAATTCATTAGGGTAAGCCCACTTGGTGAGGGAAAGGATATGAGCCTTCCAAAGAATATTGCCAACATTGAAAAGAAACAAAATGTTTTTCATTTCGTAGAGTTCAGACAATATGAATTTGAATATAATGGAAAAACCTTTGAGGTAAAATTGGCTCTATGTCAAAATGATTATGAGCAATTTTATTCATTGAAGGAAAAATAAAAATCCCCAAACCTCAAGCCGTGACAGCCTATATGAGCGAATGGGGACGTTGCAAAGATACAATATATTATCGAAATGCAAGTAAAATAATAAAAAAACTTTGCCTATGGATGCAAAAAACATAGAAAAACTGGTTCAAAAGGCTAAAGACGACATCTTAAAGGAGGTAAATGACCGACTTCCTCGTAAGGTTGGAGTCATAGCCGTAAACCATTTCAAACAGAACTTCCGTGATGGTGGTTGGCTTGATGCAGGACTGCACCCATGGAAAAAAACTAAAAGGCAACAGCAAAAAGGTACTGATGCAAAATACGGACCGCTCACCTCAAGGCGAAACCATCTTATGAGTTCCATTCAGAGCAAAATATCAAAGAGCTCATGCAAAATATCTCGCTCGTTGATGAAAACCTATGGTCAACACGAAAACATCGACCAAGAAGATACGGATATGTATCCCCTCACGTTTCCTGCTGTTCTCATCGATCTCCAAGAGGCTTCATGGTAGTGGAACTATGGAGACTATTAAGGTATTCCCCTTATTTGCTCCATGATATTCGGCTATTATTATACGCTTTGATTGTTTAGTATAAACCAAAACGCCCGATAAACGGTGAGCTATGAAGCTACCATTTATCGGGCTTATTCAATTTATTTACCGCAATGATTGCAGTATGGAAAGGTTAGTTTATTCTAATCCGAATACTACTCTCAAACCTCCGTCTACTCCGCTGAAACCCATGAAAGCCAAAGAGAGCAAGCCGGCTGTTACAAGAACGATAGCCATGCCCTGCATGCCCTTAGGGATGCGAACCAAAGAGAGCTGCTCGCGCAAACCTGCGAAGACTACCATTGCCAAAGCAAAGCCAATGGCGGTAGAGAAAGCGTAGACAATGCTGTGAACCAAAGAGAAGTCTTTTTGGATAACGAGGATTGCTACACCAAGCACAGCACAGTTGGTGGTGATAAGAGGAAGGAAGATGCCGAGAGCCTGGTAAAGGGCTGGCGACACTTTCTTCAACACAATCTCAACCATTTGAACCAAGGCTGCGATGACGAGGATGAAAGACAAGGTCTGCAGATACTGCAAGCCGAAAGGATTGAGCACGTAGATCTGCAAAAGATAGGTGACGACGGTTGCCAATGTCAACACGAAAGCTACTGCAGCTCCCATTCCCAAGGCGGTGTCTACTTTCTTGGATACTCCAAGGAATGGGCAGATACCCAAGAACTGCGAAAGGATGATATTGTTGACGAATATCGCTGAAATGAAAATCAATATGTATTCCATAATATATTCTCCTTATGCTTTAAATTTGTTGATAACGGCAATGAGATAGCCCAAAGAGATGAATGCTCCAGGAGGCAACACAAACAGCAGGAGGTTGGTGGTTTCGGGGAGCAGGGCGAAGCCAAAGAGGCTGCCTGCACCGAGCAACTCGCGAACGCAACCGAGCGATGTTAAGCCGAGGGTGAAGCCGAGACCCATGCCGATGCCATCGAAGAGGCTGGCAACAGGGGTGTTCTTGGCAGCGAAGCTCTCTGCACGGCCAAGGATCAAGCAGTTTACCACGATAAGTGGAATATAGATGCCCAACGCCTTGTTGATAGAGTCTGGAGCATAAGCCGACATAAACATCTGGAGGATTGTTACGAAGGCTGCAATGACTACGATGAATACAGGTATGCGCACCTTGTCAGGAGTGATATTCTTGATGCAGGAAATCACGAAGTTAGTGCAGATGAGCACCGACATAGTGGCCAATCCCATAGAGAGGCCATTGATGGCACTGGTGGTAGTTGCCAATGTAGGACACATACCGAGAAGGAGTACAAAGGTAGGGTTCTCCTTCAAGATGCCGTTGGTAATGGTTTTTATATAGTTCATGATGCTACAATATTAATTATGTTGAACAGATGCACCGCTTGCGCCATCGGCGCCTTCAGTTTTGTTGCCATGATTGTCCTGGTATGCAGAGTAAGCCTGGTTGACAGCCTTGAGGAAGGCACGAGAGGTGATGGTAGAGGCTGTGATGGCATCTACGTCGCCACCATCCTTGTTGACCTTGAGGTCGCCATTGGCAAGGCTCTTGCCGATGATGTTTCCCTTACCGTCTTTCTGGAACCACTTGTCGGCTTTAGCTCCAAGACCTGGAGTTTCGGAAGCCTGAAGAATGGTGTAGCCAAGAATTGTGCCCTCGGCATTGAAGCCTACAAGAACCTTGAGGTCGCCACCGAAGCCCATTGTGGTGCTCTCGACAGCCGAACCGATGTAGGCACCGTCTGTGGCATAAACATTATGAATGGTGAATATGCTCTCTTTGCCTTGTATCTCCATTTTTACGGTGTCGGGGTCTTCAACCTTGATATCGGTAGAGTTCATAACCTCCTTGATACCTGCAGCAAGAGTCTGCTGTGCTTTTTCAGCGATAGGTTGCTCTGTGATATTGTTTACCCAAGCCAATACGGCTCCTATTACTACAGCCACGCCCACGAGGACGAGAACCATATTGGTAAGTGATGATTTGAGTTTTTCCATTTGTTTGTTCCTCCCACTATTTATTTCTGCTTTGCTGGCACTTCACCAAAGCGTTTTGGTTTGATATATGTATTGATGAGAGGGGTGAAGGCATTCATTATCAATATGGCAAACGACATACCCTCTGGATATGAACCCCAGTTGCGGATAACGATTGTCAACACACCGATGGCAACGCCATAGACGAGCTGTCCCTTGTGGGTCATTGGCGAGGTGACATAGTCGGTTGCCATGAAGATGGCTCCGAGCATCAAACCACCGCTCAACAACACCTGCACAGGATTGACGTATACTGGGTTGGCAAGATGGAGCAAACCGCTGAGCACGAAGACTGTGGCGAGGATAGAAACAGGGATGTGCCATGTGATGATCTTCTTCCAAAGCATGTAAGCCAAACCAAGGAGCAAAGCCAAAGCACAGATTTCGCCAAGGGTGCCGGCTCCCATACCGTTCTGCACATTGCCAAGAAGCATGTCGACTGACGATGGCAACTTATCCAACACGCTGGCGTCGCCACTCTTGATAGCCCACTTCATAAGGCTCAATGGTGTGGCACCGGTCTCTGCATCGAGGTATGCTGCCTGCTGACCTACTACTGGCCATGAGGTCATGGCTGCAGGGAAGCTTACCAAGAGGAAGCAACGACCCACCAAAGCAGGGTTGAAAGGATTGCTACCCAATCCGCCAAAGGTCATTTTGCCAATGCCAATGGCTACCAAGGCACCGATGATGATCATCCATATAGGGAAATTGCTTGGAAGGTTCATGCCAAGAAGCAATCCCGTTACGATAGCCGAACCATCGGTGAGCGATGGCTGACGCTTCATTATACACTTTGATATGGCCCACTCGAAGAACATACATGCTGCCACGCTCGACAGGCATACCACTACTGAGCCAAGACCGAAATAGAAGAACGAAACGAGCAAGGCTGGCATCAAAGCCAACACTACTCCAAACATATTCTTCTCTACGCTGTCGGCACCATGTGCGTGTGGTGACAGCGAAACTATTAACTTACCCATTTTATTTCTTAGCGTTTCTTGATTTGATGATACCCATTACGACGCCCTTGCCCTGAAGGATGTTGTCGAGAATAGGACGATGTGAAGGACAGGTGAACTGGCATGAGCCACAAGAGATACAAGAGGTAACCTGCTCTGCCTCAAGACGTTCCCACTCCTTGAATGAAGAAAGAGTTGCAAGCAAGTATGGTTCGAGTCCCATAGGACATGCGCTAACACATTTGCCACAACGAATACATGGCTGAGCTGCCTTGCGGTGGGCGTCGGCATCGGTGAGAATGGTGATAGAGTTGGTGCCCTTGCATACGGTGACATCGGTAGAAACTACCGACTTACCCATCATCGGACCACCTGCCAACACCTTGTTGTCGCCCTCAGGCATACCGCCACAGAGGTCGATAAGCTCGCGCATCGGTGTTCCCATACGAACGAGGAAGTTGCCCGGATTCTTGAGTTGCTTACCTGTAACGGTGGTGTAGCGCTCGAACAATGGCTTATTCTTCATAACAGCCTGGTAAACAGCGTAGGCAGTACCTACGTTCTGAACGATGGCGCCAACATTGACAGGAATAGCTGGAGGGGCTGGAACCTGACGGTTGATAACAGCATCAACCAACTGCTTTTCACCACCCTGTGGATATTTCTTAGCCAAAGCTACGATCTCAATGCGTGGGTCGCTGGCTGTTTTCTGTTCAAAGAGCTTGATAGCCTCAGGCTTGTTGTCTTCGATACCAATGTAGCCGCGCTCTACCTTGGCACCCTTCATCAGGAGGTCAAGACCTACGAGAATTTCGTCGGCATGTTCCATCATAAGACGGTAGTCGGAGGTGATATATGGCTCACACTCTACACCATTAAGGATTACGCACTCAGCCTTTGCGGTAGGAGGAGGGCAAAGCTTGATGAATGTAGGGAAGCCAGCACCACCCATACCTGTTACGCCAGCCACCTTGATGCGGTTGACGATTTCTTCAGGTGTGAGCTCAGGATGCTTGTCGAGAGTTTCGAGAGTTTCGCTGCGGTCGATGCTCTCTTCCCACTCGTCGCCCTCTACATTAATATATATGGCAGGCTTGCGATAGCCTGTGGCATCGATAGCGGTGTCGACCTTTAATACTGTTCCCGATACTGAAGAATAGATAGGTGCAGATACGAATCCATTTGCCTCGGCAATGAGAGTACCAACCTTTACCTTGTCGCCACGATTAACGACAGGCTTGGCTGGTGCGCCGATATGCTGGCTCAATGGGAATATTGCTTGCTGTGGCAATGGAGCTACAACGGTAGCAACCTCAGCAGTAATCTTGTTTTCCTCTGGGTGTACACCACCCATGCTAAAAGTTTTCAGTTTCATGCTTAAGCCTCCTTGTTTTCTGTTGTGGTGGTAGCAGCAGCCTCGGCAGGAGCAGCAGGAGCAGCCTCTGGCTTTGGCTTGCGTACAGGGAAATTAACTTTTACCAAAGCGCCTGTAGGACATTCGTCGACGCACTTGGTACACATGCGGCACTTGTTGAAGTCGATGTAAGCCACATTGTTTTCAACTGTGATGGCATCGAAGTTGCAAACCTTCTGGCACTTACCGCAACCGATACAAGCTACGGCACAAGCCTTCTTGGCAACAGCTCCCTTGTCCTTGTTTACGCACTGAACATACACACGGCGACCCTTAGGACCCTTTTTGCGTAGCTCAATGATGTGGCGAGGACAAGCCTTGGCACATGCACCACAAGCGGTACACTTCTCTTCGTCGACTACAGGCAAGCCTGTCTCTTCGTCCATGGTGATGGCACCAAACTGGCAAGCAGCAACACAGTCGCCACATCCGAGGCAACCGAATCCGCAACCGGTTTCGCCAGCACAGGTAGCATTGACAGCCTGACAAGAATGCAAGCCATCATACTCTACGATGCGTGGACGATGCTCGCATGTACCATTGCAACGAACAACAGCCACCATAGGGTCGGTGTTGGCAACAGCCATGCCGAGCAAGTCGGCAACTTGGCCCATAACATCGGCTCCACCAACAGGACACATAAGTCCGTCGATGCTACCGAGATCGGCACCCTTAACTAAAGCGTCGGCCATACCAGCACAACCGGCAAAGCCACAGCCACCACAGTTGGCACCAGGCAATAGTTCTACTACCTGTCCGATACGTGGATCTTCCTGAACAGCAAACTTCTTGGAAACGGCATACAGCACAATGGCTGAGATGAGCGCTATCGCTCCCAACACGATTACTGCGATCAAAATGAAATTCATAATTTATTAACTTGTTTTAGTTCATTATTTTAGTATTTTGTTTGCGTTATCTCTACCGACAACGACTTCCCTATCCTATCTCTATTGAAATATAGCAAAAGATAGTAAGGCACGAGGACTCCCAAGCCCAAAAGAGCGGAAAGAGGTTCGTTGCCCGTGAGATTGTTGACCAGGATTATTACTGCTACCAACAATAGGAACGGCAATCCGAAGCCCAACAATACGGCTTTATAGCCCATGGAGGCTGAAACGGAAACTACTACGTGTTGGCCAACTTCGTAACCTTGCACATCGGTATGCACATCGATAATCTTTTCTTTACTCTCCGACGAACTGCAATGTTTTGCGAGTCCACAAGCGGCACAAGCAGATGTCTGCAATATGCGCACTTTAACGGTATCTACCTCTATTTTGTCGACGATGCCGTCGTGATTTATTTTACTACTCATTTATGATGATGGATAAGGGTGTATAACTCAAATATTGTAATGTCGAGTTTACAAATGCAAAATTAATACTATATTTCTAAACTACAAATAAATCATCAAATTAATTAAAGAAATATGTAGCTCTGTTAACAATTCTTATCCGTAATCGTTTGCAGAAAGCTGGCGTTTAAGTGGAATCGCCCTTTTACCGTTTTTGCCTTTTTACCCTTTTACCGTTTTACCCTTTTTAGGATAAGCGACGCAGCCGAGCTGCGACGAACGCAACCACAAACGCAATTCTGACTTTTACCCTTTTTACTTTTTACCCTTTTACTTTTTTACTCTTTTCTTTTTTACCCTTTTTACTTTTTTACCTTTTTACCTTTTTACCTTTTTACCTTTTAAAAAAAATAGCAAGCCTGAGATAGACTTGCTACTTGGTTTATTCTTAGATTTTAAGAGTTGTGGACTTCAATGATGCGCTTAGATGAAAATGTATTTCATCACAAAGAGCACAGCAAGGACGCAGAGCGTAGGGTTGAGTTTCTTCCAATTACCGCAAAGGCTGTTGATAGCCACGTAGGAGATTACACCACAGAGAATACCATCGGAGATGCTATAAGCCAAAGGCATCATGATGATGGTGATGAATGCCGGTATCGACTCGGCATAGTCGTTGAGGTTGATGTCCTTGATTGGCGACATCATAAACAAACCTACGATGAGCAACACAGGTGTGGTGGCTGCTGCAGGAATGGAAAGGAAGATCGGAGCAAAAAACAACGCTATGATGAAGCAAACGGCGGTAGAGAAGGCTGTGAGACCGGTACGGCCGCCCAACGCTACACCCGACGCACTCTCTACGTATGTGGTGGTGGTACTTGCACCTATGCATGCGCCAGAAATGGTGGCAATAGCGTCTGCCATAAACGCTTTGTTGAGTCCGGAGATACGACCATCGGGGCGCATCATGCCAGCCTTGGTACATACGCCAACGAGGGTGCCCATGGTGTCGAACATATCGACAAAGAGGAAGGTGAATACCACTACGAGCATGTCGAACGACAGGATGTTGTGGAACTCAAACTGACAGAACAAAGGGCTGATGGAAGGAGGTGTGTCGACAATGCCTGTGAACGAAGTGATGCCCATAGGAATACCCAACAAGGCTGTAGCGAGAATACCGATGAGCAATGCTCCTGGCACATTCTTTATTACGAGCACAGAGGTGAGGATGATGCCAATAATGCCGAGCAAGGCTGTGCCGTGGGTCATGTCGCCAATGCTAACGAAGGTGGCTGCATTGTCGACGATGATGCCTGCATTCTTGAGTCCGATGAAGGCTATGAAGAGTCCGATTCCAGCTCCGATAGCTCGCTTTATAGAGGCAGGAATAGCATCAACGATAAGTGTGCGAACCTTGGTGATAGTGAGCAACACAAAGATGATGCCCTCGATAAGGATTGCAGTCAGAGCAAACTGCCACGAGTAGCCCATGGTGAGGCAGACGGTGAATACAAAGAACGCATTGAGACCCATACCTGGAGCAAGTCCGAAAGGCTTCTTTGCATAGATAGCCATTATCATTGTACCGATAACGGCAGCCAACGCAGTAGAGGTGAACACGGCATTGGTGTCCATGCCCATGCCTGCAAGATTGGCAAAGATACTTGGGTTTACGGCAAGGATGTAGGCCATGGTGAGGAATGTGGTGACGCCAGCCATTACCTCAGTTTTGATTTTGTGCTTCTGATGGTCGAAGCCAAAGAGTTTTTCTAATAGTGCCATTGTTGTCTATAATTAGAATAGTATTCCTTAGTTAATATGCTGGAAAAACTAAAAATCCCACTTCACACCCAAGCATGGACGACACTTAAAGCCATAGGTGGAGCCGAAGTTGTTGGAGAGTTCAATCTCTGTGCCAAGGTTAAGGTTGTCGACACCAATATGCTGACCAACATTGTACCACACCTGTGGCTCGGTGATGAATATGGTGCTACGGTCGGCAGCTTCGCCATTCGACTTAAAGCAGGTATGATCTTCCCACCAGAAGTCGGCAAAGCCATTAAACTTCAAACCCTTAATGCCAAAGAGGTCGTTCATAGCCCAAACGGCAGTAAGCTGCATTGGCACGTCGGAAGTCTTCTTTCTGATAGTCTTGTAGAGGGCTTTTAGGTTGAGGGTGTTCTTATAGTCTTTGCTATGAATGAAATAGTCAACACCAAAGAGCCATGCATTGTTGATAGGATAAGAGCGAGTGATTCCGCCATTATATTCCACCTGCAAAGAGAAATTCTTTAGACCAGACTGCTGCCAAAAGTTCAAACAGCGAGCAATCTCTAAATAAGAACCACCAGGAGCGAGGTTTGGTCCTTCCTGATGCTGGTCGTAGTTGAAATCGTGGTCGATAAAGAAATAGGTGTTACCCCACTTGTCTTGTTTGAACATCTCGATTGTAAGAGTTTCGAACTTACGGTCTGAACCAAAGTCGTGGAACAGTTGCGCATTAACCTGCGCATGAGCTTTCTGTGAGCAAAATAGCACAGCAAGAAGCATGAATACCATAGTTGCTTTTTGGAAGACTTTCATTGTTGGTTGTTTTGCTTAATATTAATAAATGAAATAATTGGCTTAAAACGAGTTGCAAAATTACTACAATATTTTTAATGCTACAAAGAATCAATGGAAAAACGATATAATACCAGAACTTTCGCAAGTTCAGAAGTTAAAGAAGTTAAAGAAGTTAAAGCCAATAGCCTCTTTGTTGGAGTTTTTCTGCTGGAGTTTTAGCCATAAAACATATGGCTTTAACTTCTTTAACTCCTTTTATTCTTTAACTTCTTTCATATGCGAAACTTTAGTAAATACAAAGAAATATCATGATTTCTTTTGTTATTTCATTCGTTTGCACTATCTTTGTAGAATCAAATACAATACCATATGAAAGCAACAGAACAGACAACACAGCAGATTGAAAGAGCAATAAAGAAAATTGCTCAGAAATTTCCTACAGATGAAGAAACTTCTATCCTCACCGATGTTCATCTGCGCGTATCGCAAGACAGCGGAGAGATATTGGCTTTCGACGACAATGACCAGGAGATAACTCGCTGTGTGGTAGAACAATGGATAGACAATAAGGACGAGGACTTTTATGATGAGATTACAGGCATATTGCGTAGCTCTCTGAAGACCCTCCACCCTATCATCGACGCTATGGGTATATTGAAGCCTTTCAGCTTTGTGCTTGAGAATGATGATAAGGAAAGCATTGCCGAACTGTATGTTGCCGACGACGAAACCATCATCATAGATGGTGAACTAATGGAGGGACTGGATAAAGACCTCGACACTTTCCTCGACAATCTGTTGAAAGAATAAGAGAACTATAAAAACAATAAATTGCCTGGAAGACTATACGGCTTATAGATGTGTATAGTTTTCCAGGCTATTTTTATTTCTCAACAATAGTCTTCCAACCTAATCCTAATTTAGATAGTACAGACTCTTTTTTTGCAACAAGGAAGTCTATTGCAGGCAGATTGCCATCAGCATCGCGAGCAACAAAGAGACGGGAAGGGTCTGTAGAAACGAAGTCGGCATCGGAAACGCTGATTGCAGTAGGAGCAAAAGTATTGTTGATTAATGAAGAGCGGGCAGTATCGCATTTTGCAATATGCTGCGCACGTGGATTCCACGACACATTTCCTATTAATATATGGTCGTAGCCAGCAACATCAACATTGATTGCCGTAGACTTTCGGTTTACCATATTATAATTATCATGACGATTCATTGCCGAGGTGTTGTATTCCCACTTATTTCCACTAAGATGATGGTTGGAGTAAATGCCATTTGCCTTGTTTAGGTAAGCCAAACAATGATGCACATAGTGCTGCGGACATTTTTCAGGACATCTTGTAACGTGTGGTTTCATTCCCCATCCTCCTGCTTTAAAGCCGTTGCCATCGCCAGCACTAACGAATTCTGTTGTGTTTTTGAAATCGGCTGTTGGACGGAAGCCATTGTACATGGCAATACAATGATCAATCTCTACAGGCGCAAAGCAATGGATTAGGTCGAAGCCATCGTCGGAATTGCGCCAAGCACGACAATAGCGGAACACATTGCCAACATCTGTTGTCTGTTGCACATGGCAACCAAAACCATCGACATTGCCTCCATAAGCACCCTCGGAAAAGTCATCGTAGTTGTTGTAAGCATCGCAGTTTTGCACCAAGTTGTAGGAGCCCGCAGTTTGATAATAGCCAATAGCCATATTGTCGTGCATAGCTATATTTTCCACTATGCAATAAGAGCCAAGGCGTGCTGAGATGCATTCAGACTGTGTGTGCCCCTTTATGCGGACAGGAACACCGATAATATCAAAGTTGCGCAAATGAAGATAGTCGGCACCCAAATAGAATGCGCCAATGCGATATTTTCCTCCTAACTGCAAAGCTGAAAAGTCAAACACAGGACGCTCGCCAGGATAGCCCATGAAGCAAGTACGCTTAGAAGCTGTTCCAGCCTTTTCCAAGGCAAACACGAATGCGTAGTTCTTATGAAACTTCATCACCTGTTCGTCGGTAATATGATAGATTCCACCTCTGAAATAGACAGTATCTCCCGACTCCACCTTTTGGTATGCTGCAGGAAGCGAAGCCAATGGAGCCTCTATTGTTCCATTAGCAGAATCATTACCATTAGGAGAAACAAATATGGTCTTAGCTTGACTGAGCTGTGGCAGTAGCAAGGCTAATCCTAAAATTAAAATATTCTTTTTCATTTTGTCCAGTTTAAATTCTACGACAATAAATATGATTCAACTTTCGCAAATGTGGAAGTTAAAGAATTTAGAGAAGTTAGAGAAGTTAAAGCCATATGCTTTATAGCTAAATATACAACCAAGAAGGCTATTGGCTATAACTTCTAACGACCGAAGGGAGTGATAACTTCTTTAACTACTATAACTTCCGTACATGCGAAACTTCAGTATGATATTATACCAACGAAGCCACTCCCGTAACACTACGAAAGTGGCTTCTTTGTTTATAATCGAAATGTGGGTTTAATTATCCATAGATAACCTTGCCATTCTCATCCTCATAAGGAGCGAGGTCCTTAGAATACTGGTTCATAGCACGAAGGCTCATACCCATTGATGAGAAACCACCATCGTGGAAGAGGTTCTGCATTGTCACCTTGCGAGTGAAATCGCTGAACATCATCACGCAGTAGTTAGCGCAATCCTCAGCAGTAGCATTGCCAAGAGGAGACATCTTGTTGGCAAAGTCCATAAGGTTGTCCATATCCTTGATGCCCTTACCAGCTGTTGTAGGAGTTGGCGACTGAGAAATTGTGTTGATACGAACGTGTTTCTCGCGACCATAGATGTAACCGAAGCTGCGTGCAATGCTCTCGAGCATGCTCTTAGCATCAGCCATATCGTTGTAGCCGAAGAATGTACGCTGTGAAGCAACATATGTGAGAGCTACTACAGAACCATATTCTGCGATAGCATCCTGCTTCTTTGCAACCTGCAACATCTTGTGGAAAGAAATAGCAGAGATGTCGAGTGTTTTCTGTAGATAGTTGTAGTCGAGATCGTCGTATGTGCGACGCTTGCGAACATTTGGGCTCATACCGATTGAATGGAGCACAAAGTCGATTTTGCCACCAAGGAGCTCAACAGACTGAGCGAAAACCTTTTCCAAATCTTCTACGCTTGTGGCATCGGCTGGAATAACTGGTGCATTAAGCTGCTTGCTCAAACCATCGAGCTCGCCCATACGCAACGCCATTGGAGTGTTGCTAAGTGTAATTGTTGCACCTTCTTCTACTGCCTTCACGGCAACTTTCCATGCGATAGACTCTTCGTTCAAAGCACCGAAGATGATACCGCGCTTACCCTTTAATAAATTGTTACTCATAAATAGTTTTATAAATTGCGGTGCAAAATTACACATTTTTGTTTATACTGTGCATAAGATACCGTATAGTTAACTATTTTTAAGCAATAATCAAACATCGATGTTTCTTTACCATATTAATAACAGAAGTTTCGCATGTACGGAAGTTATAGTAGTTAAAGAAGTTATCACTCCCTTCGGTCGTTAGAAGTTATAGCCAATAGCCATTTTGGTTGTATATTTAGTTATAAAGCATATGGCTTTAACTTCTCTAACTTCTTTAAATTCTTTAACTTCCACATTTGCGAAAGTTGAGTTAATAATAAATATATAGCCAACATGAAACTATAGAGCCTATCCCAATGGTATGGAATAGGCTCTATAGTGTGCTTATAGCTTAATCTTTTTCTTCACAGCCTTGCTCTCGTTCGACATGCGGTCGAGGGCTGTAACTACGTAGGTATACTTTTTCTTGCCATCGTTGTATGGCAACTTAAGGAATGTGTCGGAAGTGATGGCGATGATGTGGCTCTCGCTATTGGTATTCACCTTCTCGCCTTTAGCAAAACGGTAAACAACATATTTGTGAGCCTCATCCTTCCATCCCTTGCCCTTAGGAGCAGTCCAGAACAAAACCAATCCATCTTCTGTCCATACAGGCTTAAGCTTGCGAGGTTTCTTTGGTGCCTTATCGTCGATGAAAGGCATAAGAGGCTGAAGGGCAGGATTGCGCCAATATGATGTGCGAAGCAGAGTGCCATAGTTGCCGATATTGTCGACAGCAGCCTTAGCATACCACAAAACAGTTCCTTCCACATTATTCATCTGCTTATGCAAAGCATACTTAGCAGGCATCTGATTGATTTTAGGATTCTGCAAATCTGGGTATTTCACGGTGCGCTCTACGTCTTCACCTATATATAATGGTCGCTTGCCAGCATGCTTGTTCCACCATTTTATCAATGTGGCATAGTCGGCAGCAGGGTGTCCAATCTGCCAATAAAGCTGTGGCACACAATAGTCTATCCATCCATTGTTGACCCATCGCAACACATCGGCATAAAGGTCGTCGTAGTTTTGCAGTCCGTTAGTCTCGGAACCATTCAGCGGGTCGCTCTTCTTGTTGCGATAAATACCGAATGGCGACACACCAAACTTCACCCATGGCTTAGTTTTGTGGATAGACTTGCCAAGCTGCTCTATGAAGAGGTCGACATTATATCTGCGCCAGTCGCCACGATCCTTGATACCATTATTATATTTAGCATATTCAGCATCGTCGGGAATAATCATTCCAGGAGCTGGGTATGGATAGAAATAGTCGTCGATGTGCAGACCGTCAATATCATAACGGCTCACGATGTCGTCAACCACCTTGCAAATATAGTCTCTATTCTCAGGCATACCAGGATTTAGGATATACTGGTTGTCGTATGTGAACACACGCTCGGGATTGGTGATAGCGATATGGTTGCTTGCCAAAGCTGTTGTGCTTTTGGTCTTAGCACGATAAGGGTTTATCCATGCGTGGAGTTCCATGCCGCGCTTATGGCATTGGTCTATCATCCATTGCAAAGGGTCCCAATATGGCGATGGTGCTTTGCCTTGTACGCCTGTAAGGAAACGACTCCAAGGTTCATACTTGCTTGGATACAGTGCATCGCACTCTGCACGCACCTGAAAGATAATAGCATTTACGCCATCTTTCTGCAGTTCGTCGAGCTGCGATTGCAAAGTCTGCTGCATGGTGGCAGTAGACATGCCTTGGAACTGTCCGTTTACACATTGTATCCACGCTCCGCGAAATTCTCGCTTCTGAGCATAAGCAGATACAAGAACCATAGTAATCATCAATAGAAGTAAGTTCAGTCGTTTCATTATTTGATTTTAGGATATTTTTTCTTTTAAATTATATAGACCACATGAGGTGTAAAGTCTACAATTTGCAAAGTTAAGATAAAAAATGCCGAATTGCAAAGATAGGCTACAAAAAAGCACAAAAAAAGTATCATAAGATACTATGGAAAATATCTTATGATACTTTATGTGTTGTTTTCTACTAAAATTAGAACTTATATCCAAGTGTGAAGATAAGCTGATGGCGCTTGTTGCTAACCTTTACAGCATCTGCATAGTTGGTGAAGTTAGGGTCGTCTGCCCAATCTGCATAGCTATCGAGGAAAGGATGGAACTCACCATTCTGTGAGCTATACTGATAAGCCACATCGAGGTTCATCTTGCCTACAGTATAGCCAATACCACAAGTGATACGATTTGTAGACTCCCAGTTCACATAGTCGGTAGACGAAGCATAGTAAGAGCCTTCAGAAGAAATGGTGCCATTCTTGAAGCCGTCTTTCTTATACATTGGCGATACGTAGTTGTAGCCGAAACGAACAGCGATGGTTGGGTCTGGCTTAAATTCCATACCAAGCTTCACGGTGCTAACGCCTTTAAGGGTCTGCTCTGTATGGCGATTCATAGCCTTATCGCTGCTTGAACTGTCGTAATAGTCGCCATACCATGTGTCGTAATATCCGCCATCTATCACGCGAGTGTCCATAGCGCTATAGTCAGCATACTCATAACCTGCACCAATGGCAAGATAGTTGCCGATGGTATGACCGAGACTTAAGCCGAACTTCCAAGGTGTGTAGAGCTTGAAGTCGTAGCTTTCGCTCATATTTGGAGAGATGTTGCCGTCGGTAATATATGTATAGTTGCTTGTGGTGAGGTCGTACCAAGTAGGAGTAGCCACAGAAACACCAATACGGAATGGACTGTCCTCAACAGGACGGAATATTGCGCCAACCTTGAGGTCGTAGCCTGTACCAGTAATCTCGCGATTGTCTACTACCGTAAGGTTAGAGATATTATCACGATTTGGCATCAATGTCTCAGTATACTCGCTATAGCCTTTATAGTGAACATCGTGGATGCCTACGGTAAGACCGAGATACACTTGGTCGTTGAGGTTGCCGCTGATATTAAGGTCGTATTCGCCTATGTAGCCACGCATAGCCTTGTTGAAGGTGTAGCCAGAAGCATCATAATAGCCGAAGTTGCCATCAGCATCCTTTATCAGACTCTTGTAATAGATGTTGTCCAACTGATTGTGAGTAATCATGGCACGATCCTCGCGAGGCAGACCGTTGTCGTCAAGCTCATAGAGCAATCCTTCGCGAAGCTTCTGATAAGTGAGCTTATTCTGCGAAGCGTTTGTCAGGCGACTGCTGGCAGAGAGTATCTGGTCGAAATTGCGGCTCTTATGATAGTTGAAGCCGAAGTTAAGGAACGACTTTCTGCCAGTACGTGTAGAATAAACGAAGCCTATCTGGTCGAAGCTCATGTTAGTCTTGTTGCCTGGAGAAAAACTTTCCACCTCTTCTTGCGAAACCAAACCAAAGGAGCCTGCTATCTGCGACTTGCGGAACAGACCAATACCTGCAGGGTTGGTGCCGATAGTGGAAATATCTGCTCCAAGAGCATCCATAGCTCCACCCATACCCACATAGCGTGCAGTACCGTTAAGCTCGTTTTCTACGAGATTGGCATTCTCGTAAGTTTCCTGTGCAAAGGCAGAAGAAGCTGCGAGAGCCATTCCTGCCACAAACAATATCTTTGTTTTCATATTATCTTTTTCTTCTTTATAAGTTCTAAAAAATGCTTTACTTATCTTCTTCCACCAAAGTGACTACCGCCACCGCCTGAGTGTCCGCCACCAGAGAAGCCTCCGCCCGAGCGACTACCGCCAAAGCCTGATGAAGAGGCGCCTGAACCATAAGAGCGGCTACCGCCGTAGGATGGTGTAGGATTGCTGAAGCCATTGTTTTTATTGGTTGTGCCATACGAATAAGAGCGGTTAGAATCGCTGTTACCATAAGAGCGCGAACCAAAACGAGCTGGCGACTGGCTGGTAGAAGTGCCGTAGTTGCCACGAGAGCCAAAGCGTGTAGAGCCAGAGGCATTATTAAAGCGTCCTGTCACAGAGCCATGATTGCGAGTGCCCGCAATAGTCCTGCCAGTTCCGCCAGGAACAACAGCTATACCACCCCATCCTGGTCTGTACCAAGGGTCGTAGTATCCATGCCATCCCCAATAGCCACCCCAGTAGCCACCATAATAGCTTCCATAATACCATGGCGAATACCAACCGCAATACCAAGGCGAATACCAACCGGCATAATCCCAATACCAAGGGTCCCATGGGTCGTAGTATCCATATCTGCCATACCAGAAAGGCGAATGCCAACCAGCATACCAAGGTCCATAGAAACCGTCCCAACGACTCATTCTGCGTGTGTATTCAAAGTCGTCGTCGTCATATCTATAGCCTTGTGCTCTCTTCTTTGTCAAAGTCTCGGCAAAGTCGGAATCTACATACGTAGAATCAGGATAGAGACCATCGCCAGCCTGTAAGTCGATTACATCACTAATAGAATCGCCATCTATCTTTTGGTAGCTACTGCGAAACTTCCCTCGACGGTTATATTCGTCTACCGCACGATTGGAACCTACGTAGTAAGCAGGTGTGTTGTCGTCAAAAGCTTTAGCCTTGTGCGACTTCTTCGGAGTGAAGTAGAGGTCGTCGTCTTGGGCTGTCATGCTGAGTGTAGACAATCCACAAAGTGCTAATAAAAGAATGATCTTTTTCATATCGCAAATTCTCTTTATTTTATTGTTTCTAATTTATTTGGTACAAAGATAGTGCAAACGAGTGGAAAACGTCAAGTTTACTTGAACGTTTGACCGAGTGCAGCTTATCTTCTACAAAATTAGTACCTATTTTAATGCAAATATACGGAAAAACCCTAAACCATAGTAGGTTTTTCCCTATTTTTTATAATTTTGCATAGGTATTTAACTATTTATATATTTGAAACAAAAATAAACGCAATATGAAATATCTTGTAGCTGAATTTAAAATAGAATGCCAAGATGGCATGATACAGATTGCTCGCGACTTGCTAACCGACGCTTTAGGCGAGGCTGGTTTCGAGACTTTCGAAGATACAGAGGATGGAATAAAGGGCTATGTGCAGGAATCATTGTTTGACGAAAATGCCATGAACGATGTTATCAGCAACTTTATGTTGCCTGATGTTACAATCAATGCCAACATCCAAGAGGCAGAATATAAAAACTGGAACGAGGAATGGGAAGAAGCTGGATTCGAGAGAATAAACATCAACGACAGCATCACAATTTATGATGCTCGCCATGATGATGGCAACGGAATAGCTTCAGGCATCAGCATCGGAATAGAAACTAAGCAGGCTTTCGGTACTGGTACTCACGAAACCACACGAATGATTGTCTCTACATTATTAAATATAGACCTCAAAGGCAAACGAGTGTTGGACTGCGGATGTGGTACTGGCATTTTGGGAATAGCAGCTTCAAAGCTTGGCGCAAGCGAAGTTGTGGGCTACGACATCGACGAATGGAGCTCTGAGAATGCCATTCATAATGCCGAGCTTAATGGTGTTGGCAACATGAAGGTGATGCTTGGCGACGCCTCGGTACTTAAGAGTGTGGAAGGAAAGTTTGATGTGGTATTGGCAAATATCAACCGCAACATATTGTTGGCAGACATGCCTGCCTTTGTTTCGGTAATGGCAGACGATTCGTTATTGATACTCAGCGGCTTCTATGCTTCGGATGTTGATTTGCTGATAGAAAAAGCATCAAGCCTCGGACTATCAAAGATTGACTCTAAGAGCGACAGCGAGTGGACTTGCTTGGTGCTGAAGAAATAACAGCTGTAAAAAGCCACAATTAGAATACATATTAATAAACGAATAATAGTCGTGGAAACATCTGTTGTTACCACGACTATTATTCGTTTTCGGCTCCTATAGTAAGCATCCGTAGGTCGTAATAGGAACCATTATAAATATTAAAGTCTACATAGCCTTTTATTCCTGGCAGTTTGCCTGCATCGGTATGCTGCCAAAACTTCCATTTGCCTTTGTATTCCACCTTGTCAACATAATAGTGGGCTATCCAATAAGGATAATCATCAAAGACTGGCGCACTAAGATATTGCTCCTTAAATTTATAATAGGTGTAAATGATTGGCTTCACATGATATTTGTCTTCCACTATATGAAGCCATGTCAGCACATCACGCTGAAAATCTTCTACCGGCGTATCTTTCGGCATGTGCTCGATGTCGAGTACTGGTGGCAAATCGCCATCTTCAAGATGCACATTATTTAAGAAATGATAAGCCTGTGCTCTTGCCGAAGACTTGTTGCTCCAGAAATGGTATGCGCCACGAATAAAACCATATTCGCGTGCTTGATAGAAATTGTCTTTGAAGTTAGGGTCTACGCGTGTAGAGCCTTCGGTAGACTTAATGATAATAAATCTCAAAGGACAATTTTCTATTAGTGCATTACCTTGAAGTTCTGACCAATCGATATTGCCTTGATAATGAGAGATGTCTATACCATGGATTTCGTAGCCTTCAGGATATTTAGCATCGCCATATAGCGCACGCCAACGAAAACCTGTGGGACTGACAAAGAAATAATAGAAAGCCCAGATATAGAATGCAGCTATAAGAATACCACCTAACCACCAGGTCCAACGAGGAATGTGCATTAGGGGTAAGAAAAAAGAAAAATGAGCGGAACTACCATTACGCCGACGACGCTTCGATGTCGAAGTGTTTCGATTTCGTCGTGTCGTCTTTCTGGTAGTTGCGCTCATTCTAAATATTTAATTATAATTGGAGTAGATGGATAAGGATAATTTTTATTATCCCTTCTATATCTACTCCTTAATTATAAAAGGGAATTACTTGCCACCCTGCTCAAGACAGAGAGTGCGTGTGGTACGGTCGCAAACTGAAGCAGGACCCCAATACTGGATAGGACCAGGATAAACGAAGCATGTATCCTTAGCCCACTCATCACGCTTAGAGCAGAACTTCAAGAATGGAGCACCCTCGAGCTCAACAAGAGCCTTGCGGATAACTGGCTTCATCTCGCCATTACGACGTTCCATGTTCATCATCATAGTGATTGGCACACCTCCTGCCTTCCACTCGTCGGTAGAAGCTGTAGTGTTCTTAACGATTGCCATATAGCCAGTCTTGCCATTAGCAATAAGCTGAGCTGCACTTACACCGAGTGCATAGCAATAGTCAGCATCGAAGTTAGAAGGAGCTGCACAACGACCCTCATAGCCGAAGAAGTGATGAAGAGTAGCGAACTTGCCAGCATACTTACCAGCCTCTTTCCATTCAGCGAGCTTAGCCTCAACCATGTCTGAGAGAAGCTTCTCTGTCTCGATAAGAGATACCTGAACGTTTCCGTGTGGGTCGCGATCGAGTGAAAGCTGACGAGCTACACCTGAAGGCAATGTTGCGAAAGTCTCTGCATTTTCCTTAGAAAGATGAGCGAGGATGTACTCACGCTGTGCATCCTTGTCGAGATCCTTATAATCAGCTCCGTGCGCAGCAAGAAGGTCGTTGAGCTCATCGATCAAGCGACCGATAGAAGGAATAAACTCGATAAGTCCCTCAGGGATAAGAACAACACCAAAGTTGTCGCCACGTGATGCACGATCAGCAACAACACCTGCAATCTGCTCTACAATCTGGTTCAAAGACATATCCTTCTTCTCAACCTCCTCAGAGATGATGCAGACGTTAGGCTGGCACTGGAGTGCGCACTCTAGAGCGATGTGAGATGCAGAACGGCCCATGAGCTTAACGAAGTGCCAGTACTTACGTGCTGAGTTACAGTCACGCTCGATGTTACCGATAAGTTCTGAGTATACCTTAGTAGCAGTATCGAAACCGAAAGAAGTCTCAATCTGGTCGTTCTTCAAGTCGCCATCAATAGTCTTAGGACAACCGATTACCTGTACACCATAGTTCTTAGCAGCATAGTATTCAGCAAGAACACAAGCGTTGGTGTTAGAGTCGTCGCCACCGATGATAACGATTGCCTTGATATTTAGTTCGCGGATAATCTCGAGACCCTTCTCAAACTGGTCTTCCTTCTCAAGCTTTGTACGGCCAGAACCAATCATATCGAAACCGCCTGTGTTGCGATACTCGTCGATAATCTCAGCTGTAAGCTCCTTGTAGTCATGGTCAACAAGACCACCAGGACCCATAAGGAAACCATAGACCTTGTTCTCTGGGTTGAGCTTCTTGACAGCGTCGAAGATACCACAGATTACGTTGTGTCCACCAGGAGCCTGACCACCAGAAAGGATGACACCTACGTTCATCTGCTTTCCTACAGTTTCTTCACCTGGAACGAACTCGATAAGAGGCATTCCGTAAGTGTTAGGGAACATTTTCTTGATTTCTTCCTGATCGCCTACACTCTGTGTTGGCTCGCCTTCTTTTACCTTAACGGCACCCTGAAGACCCTTTGGCAGTTTTGGCTGATAAGCAGCTCTCTCTCTCTGCAAAAGACTTTTTTTCATTTTTACAATATATTTATTAATAGTTGAATAATTCGCATTACCCTGCGTATTGCGATTGCAAAATTACATTTTTTTCATGAGATATTGATTAGATAAAAGCAATAAAATCATGTTTTTGACATTTTTTTCATAGCTAAGTCTACAACTTTCCGAAAAAAGTAATATCTTTGTAGGGTACATTTTACAATATGACATATTATGGCTAACAGAAGAAAACTTAAACAGGACATTAACATCGTTTGCGGAGAACTTTTCGCAGAGTGTATAGCAGCATCGCTTTATTCAAGTGATGTAAATGAGGACACAGTAAACAACATCCTTACTGCAATCTTGGTATTCCACGACGATTTCATTCGTCGAGTGTCTCACACAGAGCCTGGCATGACGCCTAAGACTTATTTCAATAAGCTTAAAGCCGACTTCAATAAGGAGGCTACAGAGGTGGTTGACCAAATTGTTGCGTTGGGATAAGGGAGTGAAGAATTTAAGTGAAGAGTGAAGAGTGAAGAGTGAAGAATGAAGAGTGAAGAATCTAATAGACTTATTTAATTAACCACTCATCATCATGCAAACAACCAGCAAGCCCATTACCAACAATTCGCAAGCTGTCAAGTCTAATCACTCCCCTCTCTTTTGGAGAGGGGGCGGGGGTGAGGCTCATTCATAATTAAATAATCGATGATACAACAGATTTCAAAATATATTCTCTATAATTTGTTGGGGTGGAAGAAGACGGTAACTGTCGACCATCCCAATAAATATATTATATGTATAGCTCCTCACACCAGCAACTGGGACTTTCTGATAGGTCAGCTCTATGCTAAGGCTGAAGGAATAAAGGCTAATTTCTTAATGAAGAAAGAGTGGTTCTTCTGGCCTCTTGGACCTATATTCAAAGCTATGGGTGGTATTCCTGTATGGCGCTCAAAGAACTGCAGCATGACAGACAACCTCGCCGAACAGGCTAAGAAGATGGAGACCTTTCATCTTAGCATCACTCCTGAGGGTACACGCTCGCTAAATCCTGAATGGAAAAAGGGTGCTTACTATATCGCTCTCAAAGCGCAGATACCTCTTTTATTATATGGTGTGGACTACAAGAAGCGCGAAATAGTATGCACTAAGAGCTTCATCCCTACTGGCGATATCGACAACGAAATGAGAGAATTGAAGCTTTACTATAAAGACTTCAAAGGCAAACATCCTGAGCTGTTCACCATAGGCGAAGTATAGACGGGAAATTGTCGACTAGTCACATGAAGCTTTTCGAATAGTCGCATAACCCATTTCGACTATTCGCATAAGGCTTTTCGACTACTCGTACAAAAGCATACATATAATTCTTGGCTACAAGAATATATTATAACACATAAAAAAAAGAAAAGGAGAAGTTTAGTTGATGAAACATCGTCACATAAGCAGGGTAACTCTAACAAAGCACGGCATGAGAACAATTGCGGCTACAGCATTGGTTGCGGCTGCAATTATGGGTGCTTATGCTCAAAACGAAGGGTGGAAACAGGTGGTGGACAATAAGAACCATACCGTGACCATCACTCTTGGAGAGGAATTCGCACAACAAGACATCACAGAAAAGTTAGTCAACAAAACTTACAAGAAGATTAAGAAAAGCCTGCCACGCCAATACAATAAGCACAAGCTGATAGTAATGGCTAATGGCATGCCTATAGAGGATTACATCCCTGGCAGAAAGTCGGATAATGAATACGACAGCTACTGGGATGGCATCGACTACAAAGGAAAGCCATGGGTTTCGAACATTTCGAAGCCTAACAACATAAGCCTCGGACTTAGCAACAGACATATTGCGCTATGGGCAAGTCATGGACGTTATTATGACCAAAAGAAGGGCTTCTGGAAATGGCAACGCCCCAACCTATTTTGCACTACAGAAGACTTGTTTACGCAAACTATAGTAGTGCCTTATCTAATACCGATGCTCGAAAATGCAGGAGCAACGGTATTCACTCCACGCGAACGTGACTGGCAAACAAAAGAGATTATCGTAGACAACGACAAAGGTGTGTCTGGCGAAGGTTCATGGTATGGAGAGCATACCGAGAAAGAACCTTGGACAGATACTGGCGAACGTGGCTTCGGTTTCCGCAATGGCATTTTGCGCGATGGCGAGAATCCTTTCACCATGGGTACTGCCCGCATGATTCGCACTACGAAAAAGGAGGATAAGGCAATTGCAATATGGCAACCGAACTTCAAGGAGGAAGGACGTTATGCCGTATACGTGAGCTATCAGACTATGCCAAAAAGCGTTGACGACGCTCACTACATAGTGCGCCACAAAGGTCAGGAGACTCATTTCATAGTGAACCAAAAGATGGGTGGCGGCACATGGGTGTATCTTGGCACCTTCGATTTCGATAAGGGCGAAAATCCATTCAACTGTGTAGCCCTAACCAACCAAAGCAAACGCAAAGGTGTGGTAACTGCCGATGCTGTGAGATTTGGTGGCGGTATGGGAAACATAGAGCGTGGTGGCGACATTAGTCACATGCCTCGTTGCTTGGAAGCTGCTCGCTATTATGCTCAATGGGCTGGCGCTCCCTACTCCATTTATGGCAACAAGACTGGTACCGACGATTATGCTGAAGACATAAACACTCGCTCGCTGATGACAAACTGGCTTGCTGGCGGTTCGCCATATGTGCCTACCAAAGAGGGAAAGAAGGTGCCTATAGAGCTTTCGCTTGCCGTGCATAGCGATGCTGGATATGAGCGAGATGGCAAGAGCCTTGTGGGCTCGTTGGCTATCTGTACCACCAGTTTCAACGATGGTAGACTCAACTCTGGAATATCACGCTTTGCATCGCAAGACTTTATAGAAGCTCTGCGCTCTAACGTTACGAGAGATTTATCAAAGAAATATAAGAGATGGAACTGGCGATATCTTTGGGATCGCAACTATAGCGAGACCAGACTACCTGAAGTTCCTTCGGCTATCATAGAGACACTATCGCATCAGAATTTCCCCGACATGAAGCTTGGACAAGACCCAAACTTCAAGTTCACTATGGCTCGTTCTATCTATAAAACGATATTGCGCTATGTGTCGCAGATGCATCGTCGTCCTTGCATCGTACAGCCATTGCAGCCTCATCTTTTCAAAGCCACTCTTACTGGCGCCAACAAGGTCAAACTTTCGTGGAAAGCACAAGACGACGAGCTGGAGCCTACAGCTGTGCCTACATCTTATAATATATATGTGGCAGCAGGCTCTGGCGGTTTCGACAACGGAACCAATGTTAGGGGCACTTCGTATACCATGGAATTAGAACCAGGAGTGATGTATCGCTTCAAGGTAACGGCAGTAAACCGTGGTGGCGAGAGCTTCCCTACATCTACGCTTTCGGCTTACTATCAGCCTGGAGCCACCAAGACGGCTATGGTGATTAATGGTTTCTCACGCCTCTCGGCACCTGCCGTAAGAGATAATATCCACGAGCAGGGCTTCGACATCGAGGAGGATGCAGGAGTGAGCTATGGACTGACGGCTGGATGGAGTGGCAAACAGCAATGTTTCAACAAATCTACCATGGGCAGCACAGAGCCTAACGGACTCGGATATTCTGGCAACGAGATGGCTGGAAACTTCGTTATGGGCAACACCTTCGACTATGTTTACACTCACGCTGATGCCATAGCAGCTACAAAGAAATATAATGTTGTAAGCTGCACATCAGAAACCGTGGAGAGTGGAATCGTAGATTTGATAAACTACGATGTGGTAGACTTGGCTTTAGGACTACAGAAATATGATGAAAACTCTACTGTTTTCTATAAGTCGATACCATCTATGCTTAGAAACAAGCTCTCGGCTTACGTGCTCGGACATGGCAAACTTATTGCAAGTGGTGCTTATATTGGTTCCGACCTACAGCACGATGACGAGCGTGTGTGGTTAGAAAGCACACTAAAGGTAGCATATGGCGGAGCAATTCATACAGACACCATAAGTGGCATCAAGGGCATGGGCACAGAATTCGACTTCTATCGTCAGCTCAATCCTACCCACTATGCAGCTACGAAATGTGATGTTCTGATGCCTGTTTCCACGGCTTTCTGTCCACTTCAATATGCCAATGGCATGAGCGCAGGCGTAGCCTACAAAGGCAACGACAACGCCACTTTCACCATGGCATTTCCTTTCGAATGTATCATCGACCGCAACAAGCGACTGAGCATTATGAACGGAATATTGAAATTCTTAGAATAAAAGTTATATTAAATATAAGGAGCTGAACATCAGTAGAATAAGAAACTAAATAACTCAACTTTCGCAAATGTGGAAGTTAAAGAATTTAAAGAAGTTAGAGAAGTTAAAGCCATATGCTTTATTGCTAAATATACAACCAAAAAGGCTATTGGCTATAACTTCTAACGACCGAAGGGAGTGATAACTTCTTTAACTACTATAACTTCCGTACATGCGAAACTTCAGTAAATAATAATACTTAATAAGAATAAACAAACAATATCGCTATGTATAAAATTCAAGCAAACCAGTCTGGCACTCGCTCTATCGAAGTGAGCGACCAGCATCTTCAGACCATCGAAAAGTATTCACTTCTTCGCGACCTCATAGATAGCAACGGCATCATCGACGAAATGGTGCTCGACAAGCTAAAGTTTAATGTACGCTCTATACTCGAATCGGAAGCTGGCAAGGATAAAAACTTGCTCGACCTCTGTCTCGATGTTATCTACAACAACAATATGAAGGCTTTCGGACTTCATAAGCTCGTATTGCTCTACATCGACTGGAAGAGCAAAAACGAAGAGAGTGAGAATGAAGAAACAGTAACCAACGAATAAATTTTGGAAAAGCAACTTAGATTATCTGATTTTCTTCCTACCACAAAGAAGGAATGCGAACTGCGTGGATGGGACGAACTTGATGTAATCCTTTTTTCAGCAGATGCTTATGTAGACCACCCTTCATTCGGTGCAGCCGTGATAGGTCGCACGCTTGAGGCTGCGGGCTATAGAGTGGCTATTGTGCCTCAGCCCGACTGGCATGGCGACTTCCGCGACTTCAAGAAGTTGGGTAAGCCACGCTTGTTTTTCGGTATTGCGCCTGGCTGTATGGACTCTATGGTGAATAAGTATACTGCCAACAAGCGTCTGCGTAGCGAGGATGCATACAGTCCTGATGGTCGCCACGACTGTCGCCCTGAATATCCTACTATCGTCTACACCAAGATTCTAAAGAGCATTTATCCTGATGTGCCTGTGGCTCTTGGCGGTATAGAGGCTTCTATGCGTAGAATTTCTCACTACGACTATTGGCAAGACAAGCTGATGCGTTGCATCCTATGCGATTCAGGTGCCGACATTATTATATATGGTATGGGCGAAAAGCCTATCATAGAATTGAGCAACCAGCTGGCTGAAGGAAAGGATATCAACAGCATTCACGATATTCCACAAACGGTTTATCTCACCAAGGCTGAGGATATTCCGGGAGGTATCGACGAAGAGAAAGATATCGTGCTGTTCTCGCACGAAGAATGTCTGCGCAACAAAAAGGCGCAAGCCTCTAACGTGCGCCATCTTGAAGAGGAATCTAACAAGATGCATGCGCAACGACTCATACAGGAAGTGGATGGCAAATGTGCAGTAGTAAATCCGCCTTATCCGCCTATGACGACAGAGGAGCTTGATGCGTCGTTTGACTTGCCTTACACTCGTGTGCCTCATCCTAAATACAAAGGAAAACGCATTCCTGCCTACGAGATGATTAAGTTCTCGGTCAACATCCATCGTGGATGCTTTGGCGGTTGTGCCTTCTGCACCATTTCTGCTCACCAAGGCAAATTCATCACTTGCCGTTCTAAGGAGAGCATTATAAAAGAGGTGAAGAAGGTTATCGAGATGCCTGACTTCAAGGGCTATCTCTCCGACCTTGGTGGACCATCAGCCAATATGTATGGTATGCATGGTCGCAACCCTAAGGCTTGCGAAAAGTGTAAGCGTCCATCGTGCATTCATCCGCAGATATGCCCTAACCTCGATACCGACCACTCTAAGCTCATCGAACTATATCGTGCGGTAGACGCTTTGCCTGGTATCAAGAAGAGCTTCATCGGTAGTGGTGTGAGATACGACTTGTTGCTGCATAAGAGCAAGGACGAAAAGGCTAATCAGGCAGCTCGCGAATATACAAGAGAGCTGATAAAGAACCATGTGAGCGGACGACTGAAGGTGGCTCCTGAGCATACTTCCGACCGTGTGCTCCACCTTATGCGTAAGCCTCCGTTTAGCCAGTTTGGTGAGTTCAAGGCTATCTTCGACAGGATAAATCGTGAGGAAGGGCTAAACCAGCAAATTATTCCTTACTTCATAAGTTCTCACCCAGGCTGTCGTGAAGAGGATATGGCAGAGTTGGCAGTAATGACCAAGAAGCTTGACTTCCACCTTGAACAGGTGCAAGACTTCACTCCTACTCCAATGACCATAAGCACCGAAACTTGGTATACAGGCTATGATCCATACACCCTGGAACCTGTAGAAAGCGTAAAGACTCCGCGCGAAAAGCTTGCACAACGCCAGTTCTTCTTCTGGTATAAACCTGAGGAGCGTGCCGGTATAGAGCGTGAGCTAAGACGCATAGGTCGCCCCGACCTTATCCCACAGCTCTACGACCATGCGCCTGCTCCTTACAATTCTAACTCCGCCAATAAGTATGGAGCCAAGAAGAAGGATGGAAAGAATGGCGAAAGTTGGAAGCGCGAAGGCGGAAAGCAAGGTTCGTGGAAGCAAGAGGGAAGACAAACCTCAAGAAAACAAGACTCATGGAAGCCTGAGGGTAAAGGCTACGAAGGATATAAGTTTGAAGGTAAGAAGAAATCCTTCAACCCTAACTTCGACACCAACAACCATCGCACTCGTGGCAGTAAGCCATCGCAGACAAGCAATAAGACAACGCAGTATGGCAGCAAGCCATCGCAAACAGGAAATAATAAAAAGCGAAACCGTCGCGACTACTAAAGTCGTGGCGGTTTCGCCTTTTTATATCATTATTCTATCAAAGGTTGATTCTTGAAACCTATAATGATAGAGATTATTCTATGCATATTGTTCGTAGCCAATCTTTCAGTATTCCTTTATATTGGCTTTGCGAATCAGCAATCATCACTACTACCCTTCTGCCATCAGCGAGACGAGGTCCAAGACACATACCTTCGTAGTTGGCAAGCGAACGGGCAAGGAGGTTTAAGCGAGTTTTCCACTCTTCTACCAACGACTTTTGTTGTTTAGAAGGGTTATAGCGGTATAGCTTGCACACCACAGAAGAGCCAATCTTAGCCTTTGGCACATAGAATTCACGCTCCAACACCAATAACGAGCCATCGTCCATAGCGCAAACTTCGCTAACACCATGTGCATAGGCTGCCGCCTTTGTGCCATCCTTCTTTGGAGCATCCATAGCATAAGAATACGACTCACGAATGTTGAAAGCATCATCGTAAGCAACAAGCGTGATTGGAGCAGTCTCATTGCATGTCCACAGTCGCTTTGTTGCAGCATTATACGATAGCGACTCCAAGCCACTATTTCCAGGTAAATTCGTATGTGCAATATGCTTAGGAATATCCACGCCTATGCTCTTTCCATTGCGGTTATAAGCACGAATAATATTATCCTTCTCGCCACACATCAATATCCATCCACGCTCAGGCATCCACGCAATACCTTCTAAGTCGCGGTTGCCTTTGTCGCACTCCACAAAGTCATCACATACTACATTGCGAATATTTCCCGCAACAGAATCTATATCGATTGTGAAAATATAAAAGCCTTCGTTAGTCGACTTATCGCTAACAACCGCATATTTATCGCCACCAAGCCATGCAATACCGCTATAGTCGCCTGCTGGCACCGTCTTAGCAAACGAACGCTGACGGGTTGTCGTAACGTTGTCGTCTGCAGGTATGGCAGAAGACGACGAAGTAAAGGACGAAGATGATGAAGCAAAGACAGAAGATGTAGTTGCGAATAACGACAAGGATACTATCGCAGCCTTTAAGCCCGACAAACCAGAATATTTCATCTCCTCCAGCCTATCGTCTTTCTACAATCTCATCTAAAGCCTTACGCTTCTTTTCAGCTCGTGGACAATCATCTGCAATATGTCCTAACGGAACTATAGCTACAGCCTCAAACTCATCGTTGCCAACAAACTGCGCCATCTTCTCTACGTCGAAGTTGCACACCCAGCAAGTTCCCAAGCCACGCTCAGCAGCAGCAAGACAAAGATGCTCTGTAGCAATAGCCACGTCAATGTCGCCATGTTGCTTGCCATCATTACGCACCCAGTTCTGTTCCTTATTTCTAAGACATAATATATAAATAGGTGCTGTAGCAAACCATTCTCTGTTGTAGCATTCCTGCAACTGATGCTTAGCAGCCTCAGATTCCACAACAACAAACTTCCAAGGTTGTTTGTTGCAAGCCGAAGGTGCCATTCTCACAGTCTCAAGGATATACTCCAAATCGCTCTCAGAAACCTTCTCGTCAGTATACTTACGTGCAGAAAATCTCTGCTTGATCAATTCTAATAGTTCCATGATAATAATGTTTAAGTGTTGAGTATTGAATAAAAACAAAAAAGAGATTAAGCTTGATGCCTAATCTCTTCATTTTGTCGGGGCGACAGGATTCGAACCTGCGACCACCTGTTCCCAAAACAGGCGCGCTACCGGACTGCGCTACACCCCGTTGCAATAACTAAGAAGTTGATTTCTTAATTAAGGAAGTGTTGTTCCTTATTTGCGGTTGCAAAGGTAGTACATTTCTACGAACCCACCAAACATTTCTGCAACTTTTTTAATAAAAAACCGCTTTTTCTTGTATTTCTCCTCATTATCTCACGTTTTTCTTCATTTCCACCCTCATTTTTACTGTTTTCTCTCCCCTACTTCTACTTCTTTAGTTAATTTCAAGTCCATTCTATTTATCCATCGATGAGACCTTATCTTGTTTCCTAATAACATATCTCTTGCATTTTAAGTTCAACTTAATCGGTCTGCTCTTTGATGGTGTCCGCTATAATTGGTCGCTTCCGCGATGAATTATGACGAATTTGAAACTATTTCGACGAATTTTCGACGGAAGTATGTGACTTTCGTCGAAATTCGACGGTTTTTCACAGAACTAACTATTTCAAGCGTTTTCTTTAAACTATCACAAGATATCCTCTCCATGTTGGTAATCGCAGACACATAGAAGTTGGAAAGTCATTCTGCAGGAAGTCATGATATGTATCTCTATATGTTACGCTATGCAGCACGGCATAGATGTAGTCAATAAGGTCTATAGCAAGGAATCCGTTCTCTTTACGTTCTTCGTCTTCTATGTCTTGCAGATGCAAACCTATTCCATTCTCAATGTTTTGTAGAATATCTGGAGAGAAGTTTGCATACTTCAACAGTTCAAAAAAAGGGCTAAAAAAGTATTACGTGATACTTTGTAAAGTAATGAGGGTGTGTCATAATTGACTATGGTCATTTATGGTGCACCCTCCTT